>JGI25317J35169_1002011_pt1 | contig 10117 bp, 9 predicted proteins | sample AutmiccommunBRH5_FD_35169 | JGI IMG/M metagenome (IMG submission 35169) | reverse complement strand
GCGGAACTGGCCCAGTTCAATCAGCAACTTGATCAGGCCCCCGCAGGGGCAGGCGTTGTCGGCGTGATCGTGCTGTTCCTGGTGATCTTCATCATCACGGACATGCTCTGTGCCACTAACATTTTCAACTTCGTCAACTGCATCAACCGTTGAGTCAGCGGCTGCTCATATTGCTCCTGATCGGCCTGCTCGGGGGTTGCGCACGAACGACAGTTACGCTTGTCGATCATGCACAGCTCCCGGCGCGAGCCGAGTTGGTGGACGTTCCGTTCTACCCGCAGGAAGACTACCAATGCGGACCCGCTGCGTTGGCAACGATGCTCGTGCAGCGTGACATCGAAGTAACGCCGGAAGCGCTTGTAGAGCAGGTCTACATTCCCAAGCGCAAAGGCAGCTTGCAGGTGGAGATGGTTGCTGCCGCCCGTTCTGCTGGGCTTCTTGTATATCCGCTGCAGCCTAGTCTCAGTGATCTTCTTGCCGAAGTCGCTGCGGGCAACCCGGTTCTGGTTCTACAGAACCTCGCTTTCGATCGTTGGCCTCAGTGGCATTTTGCCGTGGTGGTGGGCTATGACCTTGCAGGTCAGAAAATTGTGCTTAGGTCTGGCACTACCAAGCGTTTGGTGGTGAGTTTTCACGAGTTCGAGCGCTCGTGGCGCAAGGCGGAGCGCTGGGCCGTGCTTACTTTGCAGCCACAGCGGATACCACAAACTGCGCAAGAAACTGTCTGGCTTCGCAGTGCCAGCGATCTGGAAGAGGTTGGGCAACTGCGCGCGGCTCGGGCGGCGTACGAAGCCGGCGCGAAGCGTTGGAACTCGGCGCTCACGCAGTTTGCTTTGGCGAACAGTCAGTATGCGGCTGGAGAAAAGGCTGCGGCTGAGGAATCGTTACGGCTCAGTGTTCGTCTCGACCCGGGCTTCGCCATTGGCTGGTTCAATCTATCGCAGGTAATGGCTGAGAACGGTTGTGACGTGGGTGCTCGCCACGCACAGGCCTGTGCCCTGCGAATGGATCCGGATGATGATCGGCTCAGGGCGCCGCTGCCGGCCCTGGAGGGCAAGCGAGCGGCGCAATGCTTGCCGAGCCCGCCATGCGTGTCCAAGTGATTTCGGTCAGAAGCCAAGCCTGTCGCGCAGGTTGTAGTACATCGCTCCGAGAGCGCTGAGCGGTACCTGAAAACGCTGTCCTCCAGGGAAAGGGTAGTGAGGCAGGCTGGCGAGCGCATCAAAGCGCTCTGCCTGGCCGCTCAGGGCCTCGGCGATCACCTTTCCAGCAACATGTGTATAGGTGACGCCATGGCCGCTACAGCCCTGCGAGTAGTAGATGTTGCTGCCCAGCCGCCCCACCTGGGGCAGCCGTGAAAGCGTCAGCAGGAAATTGCCTGTCCAGGCAAAGTCGATCTTCACTTTTTCCAGCTGCGGAAAGGTCTTCAGCATCTTGGGTCGTATGATCGATTCGATGTCGGCGGGATCACGTGCGCCATACACTACGCCGCCCCCGTAGATGAGCCGTTTATCCGCTGAGAGCCGGTAGTAATCAAGCAGATAATTGCAGTCTTCTACGCAATAGTCCTGAGGCAGAAGGCTGTTCGCGAGTTCATCATCAAGTGGCTCCGTCGCGACCACTTGTGTGCCGCAAGGCATGGATTTGGCGGCGAGCTCGGGAATCAAATTGCCAAGATAGGCGTTGCCTGCTACCACGACGAATCTTGCGCGCACGGTCCCCTTTGGAGTGTGCACCAGCGGTGCGTCGCCATATTCGATGCGAAGCGCGGGGGATTGCTCGAAGATGCTGCCTCCCAGTGATTCAACAGCTTCTGCTTCTCCGAGTGCCAGATTGAGAGGGTGAATATGGCCGCCTTGCTTGTCGAGCATACCTCCGGCATAGCTCTCGCTAGCGACCACTCGCTGTATGCCTTGTTTATCCAGTAGCTCGAGGTGCGGGTAGCCATATCTTTCCCACAAGGCCTTCTGTGCTTCGAGGTGGTGCATCTGCTTCTGATTGAAGGCGGCAAATACGCCGCCGTCTTTCAGGTCGCACTGAATGCCATAGCGTGCTACACGTTCACGGATAATTCGTCCGCCTTCGAATGCCATATCCCCGATCAACTTCGCTGCCGAGGCGCTCGCGCTGCGCTCGATGCTGTCAAGGTCTCGGCTGTAGCTGTTGACGATCTGCCCGCCATTGCGCCCAGAGGCGCCGAAACCGACCTTGGCTGCTTCCAATATGATTACGCTGAAACCCTTTTCAAGAAGAAACAGGGCCGTCGACAGGCCTGTGTATCCGGCGCCGATCACGCACACGTCGGCCTGCTTGTTTTCCTGAAGTTCTTGTCGAACACCTGTCGCGTTGGCCGTCGCTGCGTAGTAGGAAGCGGGATAATTGTTGTGCGGCATCTTGGATTCTCTGTTCTGAATTTTTTACGCATCCTAGCGCTTGACCCTGTAGCTCGCCAGCGTCGCAACATTGCAAGCAGGAATTTTCAAAATTTCCAGATATCAGTGAGTTAGAAGAAAAAACCGCTTGACTCTTTTTTTCTTGGCTTTAGAATGCGCCCCCATCGAAGGCACATAGCTCAGTTGGTTAGAGCACCACCTTGACATGGTGGGGGTCGTTGGTTCGAATCCAATTGTGCCTACCAATTCGAATAAAAGGGTCGCTTACGCGGCCCTTTTTTTTGGCTTGCTTGTCAGAGGTCAGGGTTTCTGAAAGCATCGCCAGTCTTGTTTTCCTCCAGTGACTTCGGTTCGGTCGGGTGAGCCTCAGGCTCCTGCCATTGTGCGGCAGGTGTGCTCGTCGAATCGCTTTACTGGCTCATCCCAACCCATGTGGCCTTTGGTACGGGTCACCACTAGGAGAGGAGGCGCCATGCCCACCATTACTCTTCCCGATGGCAGTCAGCGTTCGTTCGATCATCCGGTTACTGTGGCCGAAGTGGCTCAGTCCATTGGTGCTGGCCTCGCCAAGGCGACCGTTGCCGGCAAGGTCGACGGCAAGCTGGTCGATGCTTGTGATCTGATTGAAAAAGATGCAGCGCTACAGATCATCACGCCGAAGGATGAGGAGGGGCTGGAGATCATTCGCCACTCCTGTGCGCACCTTATCGGGCATGCTGTGAAGCAGCTCTACCCGACCGCCCGCATGGTCATTGGGCCGGTCATTGATGAGGGCTTCTACTACGATATCGCCTACGAACGTCCTTTCACTCCCGATGACGTTGCTGCCATCGAGCAGCGTATGAAAGAGCTGATCGATCGCGACTACGACGTCATCAAGAAGGTGACGCCGCGAGCGGAGGTGATAGATGTATTTGCCTCGCGCGGCGAGGATTACAAGCTTCGTCTGGTCGAAGATATGCCCGACGAACAGGCGATGGGCTTGTATTACCACGAAGAGTACGTCGACATGTGCCGTGGTCCGCACGTGCCGAATACACGCTTTCTGAAGTCTTTCAAGCTCACCAAGCTGTCTGGTGCCTACTGGCGTGGGGATGCGAAGAATGAGCAGCTCCAGCGCATCTACGGTACGGCTTGGGCCGACAAGAAGCAGCTGGCTGCTTATATCCAGCGTATCGAGGAAGCTGAAAAGCGCGACCACCGCAAGATCGGCAAGCGTCTGGATCTGTTTCATACCCAGGAAGAGGCGCCTGGGATGGTGTTCTGGCATCCCAATGGTTGGACGCTGTATCAGGTGCTAGAGCAGTACATGCGGCAGGTTCAGCGCGAAAACGGTTACCTGGAGATTAGGACGCCGCAGGTGGTTGATCGCGTGCTCTGGGAGAAATCCGGGCATTGGGCGAACTACGCCGAAAACATGTTCACGACTGAGTCGGAAAGTCGTGATTACGCGATCAAGCCGATGAACTGCCCCTGCCATGTGCAGGTTTACAATCAGGGCTTGAAGAGCTATCGCGAGCTGCCGCTGCGGCTAGCCGAATTTGGCGCTTGCCACCGTAATGAGCCGTCTGGTGCGCTGCACGGCATCATGCGAGTACGAGGCTTTACTCAGGACGATGCGCACATCTTCTGCACCGAAGAGCAGATGCAGGCTGAGTCGGCGGCGTTCATCAAGCTGACGCAAGCGGTGTATGCCGATTTCGGTTTTTCGGATATCGAGCTGAAGCTGTCGACCCGTCCCGAGAAGCGTGTCGGCTCCGATGAGCTCTGGGATAAGGCTGAAGCGGCGCTGGCGGCGGCGCTGGAAAGTGCTGGGCTGCCGTACGACCTGCAGCCGGGCGAGGGGGCTTTTTATGGCCCCAAGATCGAGTTCTCCTTGCGCGATTGTCTGGGTCGTGTATGGCAGTGCGGTACCCTGCAGCTGGACTTCAATCTTCCGGTGCGGCTGGGCGCAGAGTATGTCAGCGAGAATAATGATCGGCAGCACCCGGTCATGCTGCATCGAGCCATCCTCGGTTCGTTCGAGCGTTTCATTGGTATTCTGATCGAGCATTACGAGGGCGCTTTCCCGGCCTGGCTTGCGCCGACGCAGGCGGTGATCATGAATATCACCGACAAGCAGGCCGCTTTTGCCGCTGAAGTCGAAAAAACGCTCGTCCAAAGCGGGTTTCGTGCCAAGTGCGACTTGAGAAACGAAAAGATCGGCTTTAAAATCCGCGAGCATACTTTGCTCAAGACTCCTTATCTCTTGGTTATCGGGGATCGGGAGGTTGAGACACGATCCGTTGCTGTGCGCACCCGTGAAGGCGTCGATCTGGGCTCCATGCCCCTCGAGCAGTTCGCGCAGATGTTGACACAGGCGGTTTCCCGGCGTGGTCGCCAAGAATTGGAGTAATGACTATTAAGCGTGAAATGAGACAGGATAAACGAGCTGCACCCAAGGCCCCGATCAACGAGAATATCTCGGCTCGTGAGGTCCGTTTGATTGGTGCTGACGGCGAGCAGATTGGCATCGTCTCGATTGATGAAGCGCTGCAAGTAGCTGAAGAAGCCAAGCTGGATCTGGTTGAAATTTCCGCCGATGCAAATCCTCCGGTCTGTCGGATCATGGATTACGGCAAGCATCTGTTTGAGAAGAAAAAGCAGGTTGCTGCGGCGAAGAAAAACCAGAAGCAGATTCAGGTTAAAGAAGTAAAGTTTCGTCCAGGGACGGAAGAAGGGGACTACCAGGTCAAGCTACGCAACCTGGTGCGTTTCCTGAGTGACGGGGACAGGGCCAAGGTATCTTTGCGATTCCGTGGCCGTGAGATGGCCCATCAGGAGCTGGGGATGGAGCTGTTGAAGCGGGTCGAAAACGATCTCGCNGAATATGGCTCGGTCGAACAGCATCCGAAGATGGAAGGACGCCAGCTNATCATGGTCATCGCTCCCAAGAAGAAAAAGTAACCCCCAGGGCACTGGCAGGCCTTGCGGTTATTTGTAATCACCCACAATGTGGAGTACCGAACATGCCAAAGATGAAGACTAAAAGTGGTGCTGCGAAGCGCTTCAAGAAGACTGCTAACGGCTTCAAGCACAAGCACGCTTTCAAGAGCCACATCCTGACCAAGATGTCCACCAAGCGTAAGCGTCAGCTGCGCGGTTGCTCGCAAGTGCACCCGTCCGACGTTGCAAAAGTGGAGCGCATGCTGCGCGTTCGTTGATCCGGTCAAGACTCAGAGGAATAACTCATGGCTCGTGTTAAGCGTGGCGTCGTTGCCCGTCGCCGTCACAAGAAAATTCTGAAACTCGCCAAAGGCTACTACGGAGCGCGTTCGCGTGTATTCCGCGTCGCCAAGCAGGCGGTAATCAAGGCTGGCCAGTACGCCTACCGCGACCGCCGTCAGCGCAAGCGTCAGTTCCGCGCTCTGTGGATCGCTCGTATCAATGCTGGTGCTCGTGTTAACGGTCTGTCTTACAGNCGTCTGATCGCCGGTCTGAAAAAGGCGGCCATCGAGATCGATCGCAAGGTTCTGGCCGATCTGGCAGTGAACGAAAAAGCGGCGTTTGCTGCGATTGTCGAGAAAGCCAAAGCTTCTCTGGCTTAAGCCCNGACAATCCGGACTCTCGGGTTCGTTGCAACGTCATCAATAGGGGAAGAGCCTTGTGCTCTTCCCCTATTTCGTATCTGGAAGGGGCTTTTGCAAAAATGCGTATGGCGACGACCAATAAGGGCGTTTGACCGGCGCGGTTCTGCAAGAACCTCTGGAGGTTGTGTACATGGAAAATTTGGATGCACTGGTCTCCCAAGCGCTAGAGGCTGTGCAACAAAGCGAGGATATCGGTGCTCTCGAGCAGGTACGTGTTCAGTACTGGGAAAGAAGGGCGAACTCACTCAGCTGATGCAAACGCTGGGCAAGCTTTCTGCTGAGGAGCGTCCGCAAGCCGGTGCGCTGATCAACGCGGCCAAGAGCAGTGTTCAGGATGTGCTGAATGCTCGCAAGGCTGATCTGGAAAAGGCTGCCTTGGATGCTAAATTGTCAGCCGAGCGAATCGACGTGACACTGCCTGGACGCGGCGAGGCGTCCGGCGGACTGCACCCGGTAACTCGTACCTTGGAGCGCGTTGAGCAGTTCTTCAGCCACATTGGTTACAGCGTGGCAGAGGGTCCCGAAGTCGAAGATGATTACCACAACTTCGAGGCGCTGAATATTCCGGGACATCACCCGGCGAGGGCGATGCACGATACCTTCTACTTCAATGCCAACATGTTGCTGCGCACGCATACCTCGCCGGTTCAGGTGCGCACCATGGAATCACGTCAACCTCCCATTCGTATCGTCTGCCCTGGCCGCGTCTATCGTTGCGATTCCGATATCACTCACTCCCCCATGTTCCATCAGGTCGAAGGGCTGCTGATCGACGAGGGCGTTAGCTTTGCCGATCTGAAAGGCACCATTGAAGAGTTCCTGCGGGTGTTCTTTGAGAAGCCGCTAGGTGTTCGCTTCCGGCCTTCCTTCTTTCCGTTCACCGAGCCCTCTGCAGAAGTCGACATGCAGTGCGTGATGTGTAGCGGCAAGGGTTGCCGAGTGTGCAAGCAGACCGGCTGGCTTGAGGTAATGGGCTGCGGCATGGTGCATCCGAATGTATTGAGGATGTCTGGAATCGATCCGGAGCGTTATTCCGGGTTCGCCTTCGGTATGGGTGTCGAGCGTCTCGCTATGCTGCGTTACGGTGTCAATGACTTGCGCCTGTTCTTCGATAACGATCTGCGGTTTCTTGCGCAATTTCGCTAGTACCGCCGCCCGTCAACGAACTATTAGGAGAACAGGATGAAATTCAGTGAACAATGGCTGCGGAGCTGGGTAAATCCGCAGGTCTCCCGCGAGGAGCTGGTCGCTCGGCTGTCCATGGTCGGGCTTGAGGTGGATGCTGTTACCCCCGTTGCTGGCAGCTTCAGCGGTGTGGTTGTTGGTGAGGTCCTCGAAACCGTGCAGCATCCTGATGCCGACAAGCTTCGGGTCTGTCAGGTCAGCAATGGAAGTGAAACCTTTCAGGTCGTCTGCGGAGCCCCGAACGTGCGGCCTGGCCTGAAGATTCCGTTTGCAATGATCGGTGCTCAATTGCCGGGCGACTTCAAGATCAAGAAGGCCAAGCTCCGCGGTATCGAATCCAATGGCATGCTTTGCTCGGAAACCGAGCTGCAGGTGGGGAGTGACGATAGCGGACTGATGGAGCTGGCCGGCGATGCGCCGGTCGGTACTGATTTTCGTGAGTATCTCGGTCTCGACGATGCAAGTATCGAAATCGGTTTGACCCCAAACCGTGGTGACTGCCTCTCCATCGCTGGCTTGGCTCGTGAAGTTGGTGCGATTTATGGCTCACTGGTCAGTCCGGTGCAATTCACCGTGGCGCCTTTGCATCATGACGACACACGTCCAGTCGAGGTCCTGGCTCCCAAGGCATGCCCGCGTTATCTCGGGCGTGTTGTCCGTAATGTTGATCTGTCGCGCCCGACGCCGCTTTGGATGGTTGAGCGTCTGCGCCGCTCCGATATCCGTAGCATTGATGCGGTCGTCGATGTAACCAACTACGTAATGCTCGAATTGGGTCAGCCCCTGCATGCCTTCGACCTTGCCGAGATCAAGGGCGGTATCCGGGTTCGGATGGCTGAAGAGGGCGAAAAGCTCGTCTTGCTTGACGGTCAGGAGATCGCCCTGCGTGCGGATACGCTCGTTATTGCAGACCATCAGCGCGCTCTTGCCATCGCGGGTGTCATGGGTGGAGAGCACAGCGGCGTAAGCACCGCTACNCAGAANATCTTNCTCGAAAGTGCCTTTTTCGACACCATTGCGNTGGCCGGCAANGCTCGTTCCTACGGTTTGCACACCGATGCGTCCCATCGCTACGAGCGGGGCGTCGACTCGCAGCTCGCCCGTCAGGCAATGGAGCGTGCAACGAGTCTGTTACTGGATATCGTTGGCGGCGAGGCGGGGCCGATCATTGAGGTGGTCAGCGAAGACGACTTGCCGAAAGTCGCTCCAGTAACTTTGCGCGCTGAGCGCATCAACCAGATGCTGGGGCTGGAAATGAATGGCGCCGAAGTGGTGCGCCTGCTGACATCCTTGGGCTTGGTGGTTATCGAAGAGGCTAAAGGTCGCTGGCAAGTCGGTGTTCCGAGTCACCGCTTCGATATCAGTCTTGAGGTCGATCTGATCGAAGAGCTGGGTCGGCTGTATGGTTATGACCGCTTGCCCGTGCGTTATCCGCAGGCCCGGCTTGCACCTGAGGCAAAGCCCGAGGCTCGTGCCGAGCTTCCTTTGCTTCGGCGTTTACTGGTCGCCCGCGGATATCAGGAGGCGATCACTTACAGCTTCATCGATCCCAAGCTGTTCGAGCTGTTCAGTCCTGACATGAAGCCGTTGCAGCTTGCCAACCCGATCTCCGCTGATATGGCGGCCATGCGCGCGTCGCTTTGGCCGGGGCTGGTCAAGGCGCTGCAGTACAACCTCAACCGGCAGCAACCACGCGTGCGCCTGTTCGAGGCGGGGTTGCGCTTTGTTGGTCAGTTAAAAGAGCTTGAGCAGGAAAGCATGCTGGCTGGCGTGTTAACCGGGAGCCGTCAACCAGAGGGTTGGACGAACTCGCGCGAGGCGGTGGACTTTTACGACATCAAGGCAGATGTCGAGGCGCTGCTTGCTTTTGCCGGAAATGCTGGCGTCTATCGTTTCGTTGCGGGAGAACATCCGGCACTGCACCCGGGGCAGACCGCGCGTATCGAGCGCGACGGCCGATTGGTCGGATTCGTTGGGAGTCTCCATCCTGAGCTGGCAAGCACCTTGGGTATCGATCAGCCGGTCTACATGTTCGAGTTGAAGCTTAGCGAGATTGCCGAGGGGCGGATGCCTTCCTTCGCGGAGCTGTCGCGATTCCCGGAAGTCCGGCGTGACCTTGCTGTGCTGGTCGGGCGGGAGATCGCGGCCGAAGATATCCTGAGTTGCATTCGTGATGCTGCGGGCGAGAACCTGACAGACCTCAAGCTATTTGATGTCTATCAGGGGAAAGGTATTGATCCTCTTAGCAAAAGTATGGCAGTCGGCTTGACCTGGCAGCACCCATCGCGCACTCTAAACGACGATGAGGTGAACGGTGCGATGCAGAAAATCCTCACCTCCCTGGAAGAAAGGTTCAACGCCACGTTAAGGAAATAGCGTATGGGGGCTCTGACGAAAGCTGAAATGGCGGAACGTCTATATGAAGAGCTGGGCTTGAATAAGCGCGAGGCCAAGGAGTTGGTGGAGCTGTTTTTCGAGGAGATCCGTCAGGCGCTCGAGCATAACGAACAGGTCAAGTTGTCCGGGTTCGGCAACTTCGACCTGCGCGACAAGCGTCAGCGGCCGGGTCGCAATCCGAAAACAGGTGAGGAGATACCTATCACGGCGCGTCGCGTGGTGACGTTCCGTCCAGGGCAGAAACTCAAAGCGAGAGTCGAGGCCTATGCTGGAACCAAGTCATAACGACGAGCTTCCGTCGATCCCCGGCAAGCGCTATTTCACCATTGGTGAGGTGAGCGAGCTTTGTGCGGTCAAGCCTCACGTGCTGCGTTACTGGGAGCAGGAGTTCCCTCAGCTCAATCCGGTTAAGCGGCGCGGCAACCGGCGCTACTACCAGCGGCAGGATGTCCTGATGATTCGTCAGATTCGTGCGCTGCTGTACGATCAAGGCTTCACCATCGGTGGCGCCAG
>JGI25317J35169_1002008_pt1 | contig 10148 bp, 11 predicted proteins | sample AutmiccommunBRH5_FD_35169 | JGI IMG/M metagenome (IMG submission 35169) | reverse complement strand
AGAAAGCGCGCGGCGGCGCGCTCCATATCGCGCAGGGACCGCGGATCGGGCAAGAGATCGCGGAGGGCTGGGCTGAGATAGGCTTCGGCATCTTCCTCTGCCACGCCCAGCCGCGCCAAGGTCTGGCAGAGCGGGCGGGGCAGGGTGGTCGTCTGTGCCATCGCCTCGGCAAGACGGTCGGTTTCCACGCCCGGACCAATCCAGCGGCGCCCGGTCAGCGACTGTTCCACTCCGAGAAAGGCCGGTCCCATGCGCGCCTCCTCTCATTCATCTGGCGTCAAGTACTCCGGGGGAGTCCCGGACTTGGTCCGGGACGGGGGAAGAGCCGCCGCCGCGTATCGGTTCAGTCCCGCTTGCTGCGATAGATCATGCGTCGCACCGATCCGGTGCGCGAGCGCATCAGCAGAGTCTCGGTCTCGACATAGCCGGGGCGGCGTTTGACACCCGAGAGGATCGAGCCGTCAGTGACGCCAGTTGCGGCAAAGATCACATCGGATGTCACCATCTCGTCGCGGCAATAGATACGGTCGAAATCGGTGATCCCGGCCTTGGCGGCGCGGGCGCGTTCATCTTCGTTGCGGAACACGAGGCGGCCCCACATCTGCCCGCCCATGCATTTCAGCGCGGAGGCGGCCAGCACACCCTCGGGTGCGCCGCCGGTGCCCATATACATGTCGATGCCGGTGCGGTCAGCCTCGGCGCAATGGATCACGCCCGCCACATCGCCATCGGGGATCAGGAACACGGCCGCGCCGGTGCTGCGCAATTCGTCGATCATTTCCTGATGGCGGGGTCGTTCCAGCACGCAGACGGTGATCTCGGACGGGCGGCAGCCGCGCGCGGCGGCCAGCGCCTCGACCCGTTCGCGGGGGCTCATGGCGAGGGAGACGATATTGTCGGGGTAGCCCGGCCCGATGGCCAGCTTGTCCATATAGGTGTCCGGGGCATGCAGCAGCGTGCCGCGCGGGGCCATGGCGATGACGGTCAGGGCATTGGGCATGGCCTTGGCGGTCAGGGTGGTGCCTTCGAGCGGGTCGAGGGCGATATCGACGCCGGGGCCGTCGCCGGTGCCGACTTCCTCGCCGATGAAGAGCATCGGGGCCTCGTCCCGCTCGCCTTCACCGATCACCACAACACCCTTGATGGCCAGGATGTTGAGCTGTTCGCGCATGGCATTGACGGCGGCCTGATCGGCGGCCTTTTCATCGCCGCGCCCGATGAGGTCCGCACAGGCGAGTGCAGCCTGTTCGGCCACACGCGCGAGGCCGAGTGAGAGCATGCGGTCGTTGAAGGCGGTATCAGAGGTCATGGAACGGTCCTTGTAAATCGGGTCAAATCAGCATTAGCGCCGGTCTGTCTGGCGCACAAGTCTGGCGGGCGGGCCGCGTCAGACGGTTTCGATGCTCAGCGCCACCGGGTCGCCCGACAGAACGTCAAGGCGGCTGATGGCGCTCAGGGCTGTCTCAAGTGCGTCGCGCGTCGTCTTGTGAGTGACGATCAGCACAGGCGCCGTGGTTGCGTCATGGCGATATTGGCGCATCCGGTCGATGGAAATGCCCGCCTCGCCCAGACAGGTTGCGACTTTGGCCAGAGCGCCGGGTTTGTCGATCAGCGACATGCGCATGTAGTAGGGCGCGGGGGTGGCGCTTGCGGCCGTCTGACAGCGGGCGAGACTGGACGCGGGTTGACCGAAGGTCGGCAGACGAAAGCCACGCGCGATATCCATCACATCGCCCATCACCGCGCTCGCCGTAGGGCCCATACCCGCGCCGGGGCCGCGCAGCACGATCTGGTCAACATTGTCACCCTCGAGCACGACCATATTGGTGCCGCCCTCCAGTTGGCCAAGGGGGCTCGTATCGGGCACGAGGCAGGGCGACATGCGCTGTTCCAGGCCGCGCCCGGTCATCTGCGCCACACCTAAGAGCTTGATACGATAGCCCATGTCGGCGGCGTGGCGGATATCCTCGATGGTGATTTTCTCGATCCCCTCCAGCGTGACACCTTCGAAATTCACCTGGCAGCCAAAGGCGATGGACGCGAGCAGCGCCAGCTTGTGACCGGCGTCGATGCCGCCCACGTCGAGCGTCGGATCGGCCTCGAGATAGCCCAGTTTGGCGGCCTCGTCGAAGACCTCTGCGTAGGGCAGACCTGCCGATTGCATGCGGGTCAGGATATAGTTGCAGGTGCCGTTCATGACGCCCATGACGCGGGTGATGTCATTACCCGCCAGACCTTCGGTCAGCGCCTTGATGACGGGGATGCCGCCCGCGACGGCGGCCTCGAACCGGATCACGCAGCCTGCATTTTCGGCGGCCAGCGCCAGCGCCTGACCGTGATGCGCGAGCATCGCCTTGTTGGCAGTGACCACGTCTTTGCCTGCGGCAATCGCGGCCTCGGTCGCGGCCTTGGCCGGGCCGTCAGAGCCGCCCATCAGTTCCAGAAACACATCCACATCGTCGCGTTTGGCAAGGGTTACGGGGTCGTCTTCCCAGGCGTAATCGCTGAGGGTGACGCCGCGATCCTTGTCACGGGTGCGGGCCGAGACAGCGGTGATGACCACGGGGCGACCGGCGCGGGCGGCCAGAAGATCGGCCTTTTGTCGGATGATCCGCACGACGCCGGTGCCGACCGTGCCCAATCCGGCGATGCCAAGGCGCAGGGGTGTGTTCATGGGGCTCTCCGATCGTCGCTGTGCAAGGATTGAGCCGCGATGTAACGGGTTCGGCGGTCCCTTGCAACGCGGCTTGCGGCGGTGGGGGCGTGGTTTTTCAGTTGGTGACGCCGGATTGCATGCGGCTTTGTGTCGTGGGGTCGACCACGCCACCCTTGAGCCGTTGCGCCCGTGCCCGCAACCCGGCGCTGCGTTGATCCAGATCCGGGGCGGTTTCGGGCGTGATCCGGTTCGGAGTGCCCCGGTCTGTGATCTGTTCGGCGGGGATCAGATCGGGATACGCGGCCCCCCGTGTGCCGTTGCGCAGGGCGGCATCAAGAGGCAACAGATCGCTACATCCGGCGATAAGGCTGGCGATCAAGGGCAGCGTGACGAGAGCGGGGCGTATGCGCATGCGGGCCGGGGTCCTTGTGCCGACGGGTGTCGCTGTCTTGCCATTCTTTGGGGGTAAAGGGCAAGCGGGGCTTTGATCTGAACAGATGTTCAGTTAAAGCCATGCTATGGCACGAACCCAAGGCTCTCATTCTGACATNACGGGACCGCGTGTGCGCGAGGCGGCTTTGCATCTCTTTGCGCGGCATGGCTATGCCGCGGTCTCGATGCGACAGATTGCGGCAGCGGTGGGGGTGCAGGCCGGCGCGCTCTATAATTACACACCGGATAAGCAAACGCTGCTGTTTGATCTGATGCGGGGGCATATGGAGGACCTGCTGGTCGCCTGGGATGCGGCCGTGCCTGTCGGCGATGCAATGGCGGCTCTGGAGGCGTTCACGCGGTTTCATATCCGCTTCAACACCAGCCGGGCCGATGCGGTCTTTGTCTCGTACATGGAATTACGCAATCTGGACCCGGCGAATTTCGAAGTGATCGAGGGGCTGCGGCGACTATGAGACCCGGCTTGAGGCGGTGTTGCGGCGGGGGACCGAGGCGGGTGTGATGGTGGTGGCCGAGCCACGGATCGCCAGCATGGCGCTGATTGCCATGCTGACGGGGGTCAATACCTGGTATCGCGAACAAGGGCGGTTGTCGCTCGCGGAGGTCGAGGCGGTGTATTGGGACATGGTGCGGCGGTCGGTGCTGGGGTGAGGGGGGGGCGCTTGGTACCCCAAGGGGTGCTCGAAACGCTCTTTGTCCCCCCCCCGCGCGGAACAAGGCGCGGCACGCGCCGCCGCGCGGATCGCTGGGCCGTCCCGCGGCCTAGCGATGCTGAGAGGGAGTGTATCGCTGAAAGATCACACGGACTTTGCAGGCATAAAGTGGCAGCCACAGTCGTTGCTTCGCTATTCCCCGGCCCAGCGATCCGCGCGGCGTGTTGATTGGCGTAAATGCCCCCCCTTCGCCTCCGCCCGCGCCTCACTTGATGAAAGACCCCTCGCGCAGCTCGCGCATCGCCTGACGCAATTCGTCCTGCGTGTTCATCACGATGGGGCCGTGCCAGGCCACCGGCTCTTGGATCGGTGCGCCGGAGATCAGCAAGAACCGCACGCCCTCTTCTCCCGCCTGCACCGTGACCCTGTCGCCGGTGCCAAAGCGGATCAGCGTGCGGTCGCCGGAGTGGTCGCGGATGTGGATCTCTTGCCCCGCCACCTCCTTTTCCAGAAGGACGCCGGTCGGTTTCGAGGCATCGGCAAAGGCACCAGCACCCGCGAAGACATAGGCAAAGCTGCGCCGGTAGGTATCAACCGGAAAGGTCTTTCTGACCCCGGCAGGCACCGAGATATCGAGGTATTGCGGATCGGCGGCGATGCCGTCGACCGGGCCGCGCTGCCCCCAGAAATCCCCCACGATCACCCGCACACGGGTGCCGTCATCCTCCGTAATCTCGGGGATATCCCCGGATTTCACGTCCTGATACCGGGGNGCGGTCATTTTTTGCGCGGCGGGCAAGTTGGCCCAGAGTTGGAAGCCGTGCATTTGCCCCTGCGCATTGCCGCGTGGCATTTCCTGATGCAGGATGCCCGATCCGGCGGTCATCCATTGCACATCGCCAGCGCCCAAGCTGCCCTGATTGCCCAAGCTGTCACCATGCGTGACCTCGCCTTGGAGCACATAGGTAATGGTTTCGATGCCGCGATGCGGGTGCCACGGGAAACCCGCTGCATAGTGGGCAGGATCATCGTTGCGGAAATCGTCGAACAAGAGGAACGGATCGAGTTCGCTGGGGTCATGAAAGCCGAAGGCGCGGTGCAGATGCACGCCCGCCCCTTCNAGAGTCGGGGTTGCTTGGCGCTGTTCCAAAACGGGTCTGATGGACATGATAGGTCTCCTTTGGGATAGCATATAGGAGCGGATCANGCCGGTGGAACGGTCCGATCTGTTCACCTGCGAACCGCGCCTGTGCAATTTGCGTGCGCCCCTCTCGCCACGGGGAGCGATCCGGGGTAAAGGCGAGCGCAAAGGGAGAGATTGTATGCAGGATGACGAGGTATTGGCGGCGCTTGGGGCCTCTGCGGGTCGGCGGATGTTGGGCGTCGGCTCGGTCGCGGGTCTGGGGCTGACCCTGCTTTATCTGGCACTGGCGCAGTCGCCCAGCCTTGGTTGGCAGGTCTTTATGGTCGGGTTTGGCGGAACTTGCGTTTTCCTGGCAGAGCGGATGTGGCGCGCGACGGCGCAATGGCTTGTGCTGACGCGCGACGGTTTGCGCGACAATACAGGACGCATGATTGCACCGATCGAGCATATTCGTTCGGTTGAGCGCGGGGTTTTCGCATTCAAACCGTCAAATGGATTCACGATCAAGCTCACGCAGAAAGCCCCGGCGGCTTGGCAGCCGGGGCTTTGGTGGCGCACTGGGCGGAGTGTTGGCGTGGGAGGTGTCACCTCGGGCACGCCAGCGAAGTTCATGGCCGAGCAGATCCATGAGCTTCTGACCAAACGGGCGCAGTCCTGACGCAGGATCGCGCCCAAAGTGCCGCGCAGCTATGTCAGACTGGGCCTTATGAGGCGGTGCAAACGCCCTCATAGCAGAGCTGAGCCGCAAAGCGGAGTGGNACGAACATGCGCGTCTTGATCTCTGTCCCTGCGGATAGACCGGTTGTGACGACGGGATCGTATTCNGANAGGGTCTCGACGAGAATGATTTCTTGCCCGTCGATCATGCTGGGAAGAGTAGCATGCGCGTTGCGAACATNGTCGGCGCTCAACGGGCTGAGAGACCCTGTGCCGCGGACTTCGGACCATCTGAGCTCGAACTCGTCNATACTGTTGTCTGCGTCAAAGTGGTAGCGGACCACCGTCACGCGCACCTGATTTGCGCCCGTGTCATTGGTCATCAAGTCGAATAGCACCTTGACGTTGTCCATGTAGGTCACGTTGACAACTGCCGTTTCACGGGACAGCATATCGGCAACGGTGTAGGTCGCCTTTTCGCGCACGCTCTGATAGCGGAACATGTCGTAATATTCATAGCTGAACGTGAGGCCCATGAAGAGGAACGGGAACATGACGACCGTTTCCATGGCCACCGTGCCGCATTCACGCTGCCAGAAGCGGCGCAGGAAATTAAGGGCAGGACGCATACCCATCAGATTGGCTCCTGAACAAACGCGGTCGTCGCGATGAGTGCGGCTTGACCGCTGCTGTCGTTGTTGATCAACTGGCTGCCCAAAACANTCNCCGGGAACAATGGGTTGTATTTGAGGCAGGCGCGCAAAAGCATGAGTTCGTTCTGCTGGCCGGGTACGAATTCACGCACAGGTTTGGCCGGTTCGGCCTGATCCGTGCAATCNGCGGTCTGATCGAGGGCGGTGAAGTTGCGGATATCCGCAGGGCGCATTTCCAGCTGAAGGTTGCTTGCGCAATCGTTGATGATGATCGTGTTGTCGCAAATGATCTGTTTGATATCGTCGTGCTGGGGGGCCGTCCCGGTGCCGAGACGTACCTCGCGCACGGCCATGTCGAGACCCCGCTCAAGGAAGGTCGCGCGCATCGTGACAAATCCCAACTCGATCGAAAAGATCATGATCCCAAGGAAGAAGGGAGCCACCAGCACGAACTCAAGTGACGCGGTTCCACGTTCGTCGCGCCGGAACCGGNGGAGGAAATTTTTGAACGCACGGGTCATTGGGTCAACCTCAACTGTTTCACATTGGCCGCGATGGCGCTGAAGGCACTTTTAATGTCCGTTCCCGAGGCACGAAAATAATGAGCAGGTGACGATGCACAGGCACTGAGTTGGTTTTCTGCCGTGCCATTGACAGGCACCTCAAAGCCAATTGAGTANACGACAACGCCTTCGGTCTTAGTCGCCTTGCAAACGTTCTGCATTAGACCATTCTTCATCGATCCGGATACGNATTCACTNCCAATGTAATCGTTCCAAGGACCCCAGTTTCCGGTGGTCTGTCCGTAATACTCTGGTGACATCAGTCCCCATGCCATCTCCCANTCCAGTTGGGTTCTGGAGATGAAGCCATCCATCGTGCTCTCAAAGTTNTTGAACGTGTTTGCTTCGATCCATTTTTCTTCAGCGACACTCCAAAATTTGCCGGTATCAGGGTTGCGAAGATAGTAAACAGAATATTCCGGTGAATTCTCAGCAACGTCATACACGCACTCCCACCGATTTTGAGAGCATCTGGATTTGCCATCGTCGCCGTATTTTTTCCAATCAACATTGTAGATGTTATAGGCATATTTGAACACGCGCTCTTGAAAACGCACTTCGTAAAGATCCGAGAATTTGCCTCGATACTTTGGAGAACTGCGATCAAAGAAGTAGGATGTCGTATTGGCACCATCACCCATGAAAATGATGGCCTTTAGCGTTTCTGGCTCATCATAATCAGAAGGTACGTTTGCCAATGTTTCACTCAGATGACCGGCAGCAATCATTGAAGCNGTCACTTCACGGAATGTGGGATCGAGAAGCGCAGCGCCCCAATTCATCCCCTCGTTGCCAGAGGTGTTGCCCGCTGGCTGGAGCGCGTCGATCTTCGCGTGAAGGTCAGTGATGCTGGTGGAGTANGGTAAAATACGAATGTATTCATCAGTGTAGCATGATCTCCATCCACTATCGAGATTATCGAAATCCCCGTATACAGAAGTGTAGACCATTTGATTGACGGGTATACCACTGCTTAACGACGAACTGCCGCTTGAGAGCGTAGCGTGCTGATAGTCATTTTCTTTAAATTCTAGACACGTCGAGTAATTGTGCGTTTCCTCTACAGCGAGCGCATCAAAAACTGACTGCGGTGGAGTAACTGAGAAACTGAAGGGCACGATCGACATAACCGTGTCACCCGGCTTTGAAGAATTCATCACGGTCGTGACAAAATCCTTCGCTGCAGTCTGCAAATTCTGAATTTTTGAATTGCTAGCCATTGACCCTGAGACATCCAGGACCAAGATTGCTTCCAGTTTTGGAATGCGCACTTCAGCAGTTGCCGTGCCAGACGCGCTCAAAGTCGGCACACCTGCGAGTTTCATTAAATACGTGTCGAGCGACAACTCAGCGCCGGCCGTTACCTTTGCGGCGTTTAGGGTAGTTGATATATCACCATCTTTCTGAGCGAGAAGGTAATCGCTCTGACCAGATTTGGCGAAATAATCTTCTACTATTGTACGAGCCCCAGCTTCTGTGCTCGCCGTCGCCCCGGCAAGCACCGCCCGGTCCAGCGTGGCCTGTAGACTGGCGCGCGCCATTTCCTGACGCATGGTATCAAGGCCGATACCGCCCATCATCAAAAACATCACGAAGATGAAAAATGACAGTACCGTTACAGTACCGTCTTCTTCTTGAATGAACATCTCGGTGCGTTCGACCAGCCCGGTCGTCGCGTTTTCAACACGCGGCGTCATTTCTTTAATAGTGCTGCCTTCAATACGCATTTGAACACCTCATTGTGACGCCGCTAGCAATAAGCCACGCAATTCCCCAACAGCATTTATTCCGCTCTTCTATGGCCGAATTAAGGCGGGTTTCAGACGGAATCGCAGAGTTTAACCCCCTCAAATCAACAATATAAAGGTTGCTCTGCGATTGTTGGATTACTGGCGACAAAGGCGGGGGCGCCGTCATCCGGATGGCTTTCAAGCCCTTGGTGATTCAGGCGGGTGGACAAAATGGCCATAACCCTTAACCATGGCTTTGACGTTTGGATCATTTGTCCCCGCATGGAACAAGCGGTCCGGGTCGCAACAGGGAGAGGACACATGCACGTCAGCAAGGAACCGAGTTTTCGCGAGAGCGTGGATCTGATGTTCAACCGCGCGGTCGCGCTGATGGATCTGCCGCCCGGTCTGGAAGAGAAAATCCGCGTTTGCAATGCCACCTACACGGTTAGGTTTGGTGTGCGACTGCGCGGTCAGATCCATACGTTCACAGGCTATCGCAGCGTTCATTCCGAGCACATGGAGCCGGTCAAGGGCGGTATCCGCTACGCCATGGGCGTCAATCAGGACGAGGTCGAGGCGCTTGCGGCGCTGATGACCTATAAATGCGCGCTGGTCGAGGCGCCGTTTGGCGGCTCCAAGGGCGGCTTGCGGATTGATCCGCGCGAGTGGGAAGAGCACGAGCTGGAGCTGATCACCCGGCGGTTTGCCTATGAGTTGATCAAACGCGACCTCATCAATCCTGCCCAGAACGTGCCCGCCCCCGATATGGGCACCGGCGAGCGCGAGATGGCGTGGATCGCCGACCAATATAAACGCATGAACACAACCGACATCAACTATCGCGCCTGCGTGACCGGCAAGCCGATCAATGCGGGTGGTATTCAGGGCCGGGTCGAGGCGACGGGGCGGGGCGTGCAATATGCGCTTCAGGAGTTCTTTCGCCATCCGAGGATATTGCGGCGGCGACCCTGTCGGGCACGCTCGAGGGTAAGCGGGTCATCGTGCAGGGGCTTGGCAATGTGGGCTATCACGCGGCCAAGTTCCTGAGCGAAGAAGACGGATGCCTCATCACCGGTATTATCGAGCGGGACGGCGCGCTGACGGATGACAAGGGGCTGAACGTCGAGGCGGTGCGCAACTGGATCGCACGGCATGGCGGTGTCGACGGCTATCCGGAGGGCAAGTACGTCAAGGATGGCAGCAAGGTCCTGGAAAATGCCTGTGACATCCTCGTTCCGGCGGCGATGGAGGGGGTGATCAACCTAAGCAATGCCGCGCAGATCAAGGCACCGTTGATCATCGAGGCCGCGAATGGCCCGGTGACCGCAGGGGCCGATGATATCCTGCGCCAGAAGGGCACGGTGATCATTCCGGACATGTTTGCCAATGCGGGCGGTGTGACCGTGTCCTATTTCGAGTGGGTCAAGAACCTAAGCCATATCCGGTTTGGCCGGATCGGGCGGCGACAGGAAGAGGCGCGGCATCAACTCTTGGTGACGGAATTGCAGCGGCTCAACCGGGGGCTTGGGGATGCTTGGGAAATGTCGCCGGATTTCAAGCAGAAATACCTCAAGGGCGCGGGGGAGCTGGAGCTTGTTCGCTCGGGTCTCGATGACACGATGCGCACCGCCTATCA
>JGI25317J35169_1001987_pt1 | contig 10225 bp, 7 predicted proteins | sample AutmiccommunBRH5_FD_35169 | JGI IMG/M metagenome (IMG submission 35169) | reverse complement strand
CGCCCGACCTGCAACCTGGTCCCGGCGCCCGAGATGTTCGCCTCGACCGACAATACCGGCTGCATCCCGCAGGACATGGAAGGCGCCAAGGCGCTGCTCGACGAAGCCGGCTGGACCGATACCGATGGCGACGGCATCCGCGACAAGGACGGGATGAAGTTCTCGATCGTCTACCAGACCTCGGTCAATGCCGTGCGCCAGGACTTCCAGGCGATCATCAAGCAGTGGTGGGAAGAACTCGGCGTCGAGGTCCAGCTGAAGAACGTCGACGGTTCGGTCTTCTTCGGCGGCGACCCCGGCTCGCCCGACACCTTCCAGAAGTTCTATGCGGACGTCGAGATGTACGCGAACAACTTCGACGGCACCGACCCGGAAAGCTATCTGGCCATGTATACCTGCGACAAGGCTCCCAAGCCCGAAACGCAGTGGCAGGGCGAGAACATCAACCGCTTCTGCGACCCGGCCTATGACGCGCTGGTCGAGGAACTGGGCAAGACCGGCGAGCTGGACAAGCGCGGCGAGATCGCCCGCAAGCTCAATGACATGCTGACCAAGGACTCGATGGTCATCATCCCGCTGGTCGATCGCGGCCGCCTCTCGGCGCATTCCAACACGCTTGGCGGCGTGGTGCTGAACACCTGGGACAGCGAGCTGTGGAACGCCGCTGACTGGTATCGCATCAAGTAAGGCGGGCATCTTCGCCTGACCGCGGCACCCTGGCCTTCGGACCGGGGTGCCGCGGCACATGCCCTCTCCTCCCCGTGGACCGCTGACCAAAGGCGCCGCCCCATGCTGACCTATACCCTTCGCCGATTGCTGATCGCGATCCCGACGCTGCTGTTCATCTCGCTGATCATCTTCCTGCTGCTCGACCTTGCCCCGGGCGATCCGATGGCGCAGATGCCGCTGACCGTCCCGCCAGAGGTCAAGCAGAAGATGCGCGAGGCGCTCGGCCTCGGCGAGCCGATCCACATCCGCTATGCGCTGTGGCTCAAACAGTTCTTCATCATCGAGCCGCTGCACATCTTCGACGCGATGTTCGGCACCAACCTCGGCGGCGACGCGCAGCGCATCATCTCCTGGCAGACCCGCAGCCCGGTCGCCGACATCATCGCGCAGCGCATCCCGCAAACGCTCTGGGTCGTCGGCCTCGCCTATGTCGTCGGCGTNGCCATCGCGCTGCCCATCGGCATNNTNTCGGCCTACAAGCAATACAGCTGGTTCGACCAGATCGGCACCTTCATCTCGATGATCGGCTTCTCGGTGCCGACCTTCTTCACCGGCGTGGTGCTGATCATCATCTTCGCGGTGAACCTGCAATGGTTCCCCTCGATCTACAACACCACCCACAAGGTCACCGACTGGGACAGCTTCGTCTTCCAGCTGCGGCAGATGGCGATGCCGGTGGCGGTGCTGGCACTGTATAACGCCAGCCAGATCAGCCGCTTCATGCGCGCCTCGATGCTCGACAACCTGCGGCAGGACTATGTGCGCACCGCCCGCGCCAAGGGGCTGAAGGAGCGCGCGGTGGTGCTGACCCACGTCCTGCGCAACTCGATGATCCCGGTGGTGACGGTGATCGCGCTTGGCGTGCCCACCATCTTCGGCGGCGCGATCATCACCGAACAGGTGTTCAAGGTGAACGGCCTCGGCCAGCTGCTGATCACCGCGATCCACGCCAACGATCTGCCGATGGTGCAGACGCTGACCTTCATCTTCGCGATCCTGATCGTGCTCTTCAACCTTGTTGCCGACATCCTCTACGGCATCCTGGACCCGAGGATCCGCTATGACTGATGCCGTGACCGCCACCCCGCCCTCGGAATCGCCCTCGAACCAGTGGCGCGATGTCTGGCGCCAGTTCCGCAGCCATCGCGGCGCGATGCTGGGGCTGATCGTGTTCGGGCTGATCCTCGCCGCCGTGATCGTCGGCCCCTGGCTCTGGCACACCGACGCCACCTTCGTGGACATGCGCAACCGCAACAAGGGCCCGATGATGGGCCACCCGCTTGGCACCGACCAGCTGGGGCGCGACATGCTCGCCCGCCTGATGGCCGGCGGCAAGGTCTCCATCGCCGTGGGGATGACCGCGATGTCGCTGTCGATCTTCCTTGGCACGCTGATCGGCATCTCGGCCGGCTTCTTCCGCCGGCTCGACGGCATCCTGATGCGGCTGACCGACCTGTTCCTGGCGCTGCCCTTGCTGCCCTTGCTGCTGGTCATGGTCATGCTGTTCCGCGAGCCGCTGTCCAAGCGCTTCGGGCCAGAGACGGGCATCTTCATCCTGATCGTCGTCGCCATCGGCGTCACCTCCTGGATGCAGACCGCCCGCATCGTCCGCGGCGAGGTTCTGGCGCTGAAGGAGCGGGAGTTCGTGCTGGCGGCCCGCTCGATCGGCACCTCGCCGTTCAAGATGATCGTGCGGCACATCCTGCCCAACGTGCTCAGCCCGATCATGGTGTCGGCGACGCTCGGCATCGCCAGCGCGATCATCACCGAAAGCGCGCTGTCCTTCCTCGGCCTCGGCTTCCCGCCCGACTTCCCAACCTGGGGCCGGCTGCTGTTCGACGCGGTGGACCAGATCCAGCTTTACCCGATGCGGGTGATCATGCCCGGCATCGCCATCTCGCTGACGGTGCTCAGCGTCAACTACATCGGCGACGGGCTGCGCGACGCGCTCGACCCGCGCATCCGGGGCCGTTGAGCAAGGGGCCGGCGGAAACGCCGGCCCCTAATGCATCGCCTTCCGGATCCGCCGCACCATCAGCCAGACTGCGCCCACCACCAGCGGCACCAGCGCCGCGGTGACCAGCGACTTCTGCAGATGCGCCGCCTCGGCAAAGGGCAGCACCAGATAGCTGGCAAGGCTGACCGCGTAATAGCTGATCGCCACCACCGACAGCCCCTCGACCGTGTGCTGCAAGCGCAGCTGCAGGTCGGCGCGCTTGTCCATGCTCTCCAGCACCCGCTGGTTCTGGGCGGAGCGTTCCACATCCACCCGCGTGCGCAGCAACTCGCCAGCCCGCGTCGCCCGCTCCGCCATCTGCACCAGCCGCCGCTCGGCCGATTTCACCGTGCGCATGGCCGGGTCATAGCGGCGCATGAAGAACTCGCCAAAGGTCTGCCGCCCCTCGAAGCGCGTCTCGCGCAGCACCTCGATCCGCTGCAGCACGATGGCCTCATAGGCCCCGGTCGCGCCGAACCGGAAGCTGTGCTGCATCGCCAGCCCCTCGAGCTCGGCCGACACCGCCAGCAACGCGTGCAGCGTCTCCTCCGACAGGCGCGCCTCATCCGTCATCCCCACCACCAGCGACGACAGCTGCGGGTCAAGCGCATTCAGCCGCGCCGTCAACTCCCGTGCCCGCCCCAGCCCCAGCATCGACATGGCGCGGTAGGTCTCCACCTCGCAGAGCCGCTGCACGATCCGCCCCACCCGCCGCGCGCCGGTGCCAGGACGCACGAAGACGGCAAAGCGCATCTGCCCGGCGGCATCGATGCGGAAATCCCCCGCCACCACCGCGCCGCCATCGATGATGGTGGCGCAAGCCAGGCTTTCGGGCACGAACCACTGGTCGAGCCGCGCCATGATCTCCGCCGGGTCCTCGGGCATGAACTCCACCCGCACCGTCACCGCCGCCAGCCGCTTGCCCGGTGCCCCGGCCAGCCAGGCCGCCGGGAACACCTCGGCCAGCGCCGGATCGAAGGCCCGCTCCGCCAGCCCCGAGGAGAAGGCGGAATAGGTCACGAACTCGGTATGGCTCTCCCATTTCAGGTCATGCCGCCCCAGCGTGCAGGAAAAATGCGTCGCCTCCGGCTGCGGATGCACCGCGCCATGCCGGTCCAGCAGCGCCAGCAGATGCGCGCGGTCGGCGCCGCGGTCGCGGTTCGCCGCATCGACGGGCTGCTTGATCGCCAGATACACCGCCTCGCACGGCGCCTCCAGCGAGGGGAAGGGCCGCGCATGCAGCTCGTTGGTCAGCGCATAGCGCAGGGGGTGGTCTTGCAACGGGGTCATCATCGGCTCCTCATCGGTGCAGGACTACTGCGCGCGGCCTGCGTCCCGCGCGTGCAAATTGCCACGCCACGCGGCATCCCCTCGCATACTTGCTTTTGTGCAACGCCCGCCCCCGGCGCCGGGGGTTTTCCACCCCCGGACCCCCGGAGGATACTTGGAAAAGGCAAAGGCAGGGGCGCGCAGCTCCCTTCCCCTTTGCCTTTTCCAAATATCCTCGGGGGGTGAAGGGGGGCAGACGGCCCCCCCTTCTTCCGCAGCCAGAAACGCAAAACGCCCCGCAACCGCGGGGCGCCCTGCAACCTCGAAGCCGGACCGTCAGTCGATCATCGGCAACAGCTGATCCAGCGACTTCTTGGCATCGCCATAGAACATCCTTGTGTTGTCCTTGAAGAACAGCGGGTTCTCGATCCCCGAATAGCCGGTGCCCTGCCCGCGCTTGGACACGAACACCTGCTTGGCCTTCCACACTTCCAGCACCGGCATTCCGGCGATGGGCGAGTTCGGGTCTTCCTGCGCGGCGGGGTTCACGATGTCGTTCGACCCGATCACGATCACCACGTCGGTCGTGGGGAAATCCTCGTTGATCTCGTCCATCTCCATCACGATGTCATAGGGCACCTTGGCTTCCGCCAGCAGCACGTTCATGTGCCCCGGCAGTCGCCCCGCCACCGGGTGGATCGCGAAGCGAACGGTCTTGCCCGCCGCCCGCAGCTTGCGCGTCAGCTCCGACACCGACTGCTGCGCCTGTGCCACCGCCATGCCGTAGCCCGGCACGATGATCACCGAGTCCGCATCGTTCAGCGCCGCCGCCACGCCCTCGGCGTCGATGGCGATCTGCTCGCCCGAGATTTCCATTGCCGGCCCAGAGGTGCCTCCGAACCCGCCCAGGATCACGCTGACGAAGCTGCGGTTCATCGCCTTGCACATGATGTAGCTGAGGATCGCGCCCGAGGAGCCGACCAGCGCCCCCACCACGATCAACAGGTCATTGCCCAGGCTGAAGCCGATCGCCGCCGCCGCCCAGCCTGAATAGGAGTTCAGCATCGACACCACCACCGGCATGTCGGCCCCGCCGATGCCCATGATCAGATGGTAGCCGATGAAGAAGGCCAGCAGCGTCATCAGGATCAGCGACCAGATGCCCGCGTCGTTGAAGTAGAGCACCCCCAGCAGCACCGATCCAAGCGCCGCCCCGGCGTTGAGCATATGCCCCCCCGGCAGCTTCTGCGCCGCGGTGTTGACCTTGCCCGCCAGCTTGCCAAAGGCGATCACCGATCCGGTGAAGGTCACCGCGCCGATGAACACGCCCAGGAACACCTCGACCCGCAGGATCGACACCTCGACCGGGGTCTTGTGCGCCAGCACCGCGGCAAAGCCTTCCAGCCCCGCCCGCGCCGCCGGTTCCATCGCCAGCACCCGGCCAAGCTCGATATCGGCATTGAAGCCGACGAACACCGCCGCCAGGCCGACCAGCGAATGCATCGCCGCCACCAGCTGCGGCATCGCGGTCATCTGCACCCGCTGCGCCACGACCCAGCCGATGGCACCGCCACCCGCGATCATGATCAGCGACAGCAGCCACAGGCCCGAGCCCGGGCCGATCAGCGTCGCCGCCACGGCCAGCGCCATGCCGGCCATGCCATACCACACCGCGCGTTTCGCGCTCTCCTGCCCCGACAGCCCGCCAAGCGACAGGATGAACAGGATCGCCGCAACGACATAGGCGGCGGTTGTGAAGCCGTAATCCATTCCCGTGTCTCCTTACGACTTCTGGAACATGGCAAGCATCCGGCGCGTGACCAGGAAACCGCCAAAGATGTTGATGCCCGCCATGAAGATCGCCAGCGCCGCCAGCAAGATCACCAGGAAGTTCCCCGACCCGACCTGCATCAGCGCGCCAAGGATGATGATCGACGAGATCGCATTGGTGATCGCCATCAGCGGCGTGTGCAGCGAATGGCTGACATTCCAGATCACCTGGAAGCCGATGAACACTGCCAGCACGAAGACGATGAAATGCTGCATGAAGCTGGCAGGCGCCACCAGCCCCACCGCCAGCAGCAGCGCGCCGCCCACGGCCAGCAGCGCCACCTGATCGCGGGTCTGCTTCTTGAACGCTGCGGTTTCCGCCGCGCGCTTCTCCTCATGCGTCAGCTCGCGCACCTTCTCCTTCGGCTTCGCGGCGGCAATGGCCGCGATCTTCGGGGGCGGTGGCGGGAAGGTGATCGCGCCATCATGGGTCACGGTCGCGCCGCGGATCACGTCATCCTCCATGTTCTGGAAGATCGCGCCATCCTTCTTCGGGGTCAGGTCCGTCATCATGTGGCGGATGTTGGTCGAATAGAGCGTCGAGGCCTGCGCCGCCATCCGGCTGGGGAAGTCGGTATAGCCGACGATGGTCACGCCGTTCGGGCTCACGATCTTCTCGTCCGGCACCGTCAGGTCGCAATTGCCGCCGCGCTCGGCGGCAAGGTCGACCACCACCGAGCCGGGCTTCATCAGCGCCACCATGTCCTCGGTCCACAGCTTGGGCGCGGGCCGGCCGGGGATCAGGGCGGTGGTGATGACGATGTCCATCTCGGGCGCCAGCTCGCGGAACTTCGCCAGCTGCTTCTCGCGGAACTCAGGTGACGAAGGCGCGGCGTAACCGCCGGTCGCGGCTCCGTCCTGCGTCGGCTCGAACTCCAGAAACACGAAATTCGCGCCCATCGATTCGATCTGCTCGGACACTTCGGGGCGCACGTCGAAGGCATGGACGATGGCACCGAGGCTGGTCGCGGTGCCGATCGCGGCAAGCCCGGCAACGCCCGCACCCACCACCAGCACTTTCGCGGGGGGCACCTTGCCCGCTGCCGTCACCTGCCCGGTGAAGAAGCGGCCGAAATTGCTGCCCGCCTCGATCACCGCGCGGTAGCCGGCGATGTTCGCCATCGAGGACAGCGCGTCCATCTTCTGCGCGCGGCTGATCCGCGGCACCATGTCCATGGCGATGACCGTGGCGCCCTGCGCCTTGGCCTGCTCCAGCAGCTCGGCATTCTGCGCGGGGTAGAAGAAGGAAATCAGCGTCTGGCCCTGGCGCAGCATCTGCACCTCGGCCTCCACGGGCGGGCGCACCTTGGCGACCACGTCGACCGCCGCGAACAGCGCCGCGGCATCTGCCAGCACCGTCACCCCGGCGCCGGCATAGGCCGCGTCCGAAATCCCCGCGCCCTTGCCGGCCCCGGCCTCCACAAAACACTCATGCCCCAGCTTTTGCAGCTGCAGCGCCGAGTCAGGTGTCATCGCAACGCGCGCTTCACCCGGAAATATCTCTTTCGGTGCCCCGATCTTCACTGTCTCTCCCCCAGTCGCTTGGGCCTTTCAGCCTCGGTGGACCTGAATTGGCCGCGAAGTCATAACATTGCGCAACAAACTATCACAAGCGAAACGCCGCGGTGCAACAACCCGAAACCCCTGCCTGTGCGCACAGGTCACAGCCAGCGGCGGGTGCGGGCGGCGTAGTGCGTGAAGTCCGGGCCAAAGGCGGCGCGCAGCCGCGCCTCCTCGGCAAAGATGAAGCGCTTCTGGATCACCGCCATGAACAGCGGCAGCAGCGGCACCGCCAGGGCTGCATCGCGCAGCACGATCACCCCCGCCAGCACCAGCGCATCGGCAAGGTAGATCGGGTTGCGGCTGAAGCGGAACAGCCCGCCGGTGACCAGCGCCCCCGGCTCCCGGTGCGGAATGATCGTGGTGCGCGCCAGCAGCATATGCGCCGCCGCCGCGACCGTAAGCAGCACGCCCGCCCCGATCAGCACCGCCGCCACCCTATCGCCCGAGGGCCCGAACAGCCGCAGCGGCACCGCGCCAAGCGCCCAGGCCGCCGCGGCAAATCCCGCCAGCCAGATCGGCGGATAGTCGAGGGCCTTGAGGGCTTTCATGCGGCGACTCCTGTGGTTCGGGGGCCAGAGTGGCGCAGCAGTCGGCAGGCGCAACCCCCGTCGGCCCGCTTTTCTGCTTTCGCCGCGCGGGCGGCGCCCGGCCGCACAGCCATACGCTTCCCATATCGTTTCCATATGGGTTCCAGATCCCGTTCTGCCTTGCCTCCCGCGCCCCCCTGCGGCACCGTCCCCCCACCAACCGGAGGCCCCATGACAACCGATTTCACCGCCACCCGCGCAATGTTCCACCTGCCCGAGGGGATGATCTACCTCGACGGCAACTCGCTCGGCCCGCTGCCCTGCGCCGCCGCCGCGCGGGTCGCGCGCACGGTGACGGAGGAGTGGGGAGAGATGCTGATCACCGGCTGGAACCGCGCCGGATGGATGGACCAGCCCGCCCGCATCGGGGACCGCATCGCCCGGCTGATCGGCGCGCCTGCGGGGTCGGTGGTGATGGGAGACACGCTGAGTATCAAGGTTTATCAAGCCCTTGCCTCGGCGCTGGAGCTGAATCCCGCCCGCCGCGTGGTGCTGTCCGATACCGGAAACTTCCCCTCCGACCTCTACATCGCAGATGGCCTCGCCCGCACGCTGGGGGACGGCTACACCCTGCGCACCGTCGCCCCCGAGGATGTGGCAGGCGCCATCGACGATAGCGTTGCCGTCCTCATGCTCACCGAAGTCGACTACCGCACCGGCCGTCGCCACGACATGGCCGCGCTCACCGCGCTTGCCCATGAAGCGGGCGCGCTAACCGTCTGGGACCTCGCCCATTCCGCCGGCGCCGTCCCCCTGGACCTTGCCGGTTGCGGCGTGGATTTCGCCGTCGGCTGCACCTACAAATACCTCAATTCCGGCCCCGGCGGCCCGGCCTTTATCTATGTGTCAGAAGCACTTGCAGACCGCGCCCGCCCCGCCCTCTCCGGCTGGCTGGGGCATGAGGCGCCCTTCGCCTTCGACCCCGACTACCGCCCCGGCCGCGGCATCGAGCGCATGCGCGTCGGCACCCCGCCGATCCTGCAACTCGCCGCGCTCGAGGCCGCGCTGGACGTCTGGAACATCGCCGACATCCACGACGTGCGCGCCAAATCCATCGAACTGTTAGAAGCCTTCATCGCCGCGGTCGAAGGCTCCTGCCCCACCCTCACCCTCGCCAGCCCCCGCGATCCGCAGCACCGCGGCAGCCAGGTCAGCTTCCGCCACCCCGAGGGCTACGCGATCATGCAAGCGCTCATCGCCCGGGGCGTGATCGGCGATTTCCGCGCCCCCGACATCCTGCGCTTCGGCCTCACCCCGCTCTATATCGGGCGGCCCGAGGTGCTGCGCGCCGCCGATATCCTCGCCGAAATCATGGCAAAAAACCTCTGGGACCGCCCCGAACACAAAACCCGCGCCAGGGTCACCTGACGCGGGCTTGAAACCCTCTTGCCCATCTTCTTTGCAAAAATATCCCGGGGGGAGTCTCCGAAGGAGACGGGGGGCAGCGCCCCCCTCCGCCCTCAGACGCCCGCGTAGATCTCCACCACCCGCGCCACCGCCGCCTCCGGGCTCATCTCCTCGCTCACGCCCGTGCGGCGCGAGGTCAGTTCCACCTTGTTCGCGGCCAGCCCCCGCGGGCCGACGGTAATCCGCCAGGGCAGGCCGATCAGGTCCATCGTGGCGAATTTCGCCCCTGCCCGCTCGTCGCGGTCGTCATAGAGCGGGTCCAGCCCCTTGGCCTTCAGCGCGCCATAGATCGCCTCGCAGGCAGAATCGGTGCCCGCATCGCCCTGCTTGAGGTTGACGATCCCCACATGGAACGGGGTGACGCCTTCGGGCCAGATGATGCCCTTGTCGTCATGGCTTGCCTCGATGATCGCCCCCAGCAGGCGGCTGACGCCGATGCCGTGCGAGCCCATGTGGACCGGCACGCGGGAACCGTCCGGCGTCACCACATTCGCCCCCATCGGCTCGGAATACTTGGTGCCGAAGTAGAAGATCTGCCCGACCTCGATCCCCCGCGCCGACTTGCGCCGCTCTTCGGGAATGGCATCGAACAGGGCCGCGTCATGGGTCTCGTCGGTGCGGGCGTAAAGCGAGGTGAACTCCTCCATCACCGCCTGGCACTGGGCCTTGTCGTCATAGTCGATCTCGCGCGCGCCAAGGCGGATGTCGGTGACGGCAGAGTCATAGAACACCTCCGACTCGCCCGTCGCCGCCAGCACCAGGAATTCATGCGTGTCATCGCCGCCGATGGGGCCCGAGTCCGCGCGCATCGGGATCGCCTGCAGGCCCATCCGCTCATAGGTGC
>JGI25317J35169_1001985_pt1 | contig 10253 bp, 8 predicted proteins | sample AutmiccommunBRH5_FD_35169 | JGI IMG/M metagenome (IMG submission 35169) | reverse complement strand
TCTCGCTGTCCTTCGACAACGCCATCGTCAACGCCAACAAGCTCAAGGAAATGACGCCGGTCTGGCAGCAGCGCTTCCTGACCTGGGGCATCCTGATCGCCGTGTTCGGGATGCGGGTGCTGTTCCCGGTGCTGATCGTGGTGATCGCCGCCAAGATCGGCCCCTGGCAGGCCATCGTGCTGGCCGCCTCGCAGCCCGAGCAATATGCCGCGATCATGCATGACGCGCATCTGCCGATTGCGGCATTCGGGGGCACCTTCCTGATGATGGTGGCGCTGAACTTCTTCTTCGATCACGAGAAGGACATCCACTGGGTGCAGTCGCTGGAAGACTGGGCCTCGCGCTACTCCTCGATCCGCGGGATCGAGATCGCCGTGGTGCTGGTCATCATGCTGATCTTCTCGCGGCTGGTCGATCCGGCCTCTGCCAGCGTGTTCATCAGTGCCGCGATCTGGGGCCTTCTGACCTTCCTGCTGGTCGAGGTTCTGGGCGGGATCCTCGACAAGAACGAAGAGGCGATGGCGGGCGCGGCGCGCGGCGGGCTGGGGGCGTTCCTGTATCTGGAAGTGCTCGACGCCAGCTTCTCGTTCGACGGGGTGATCGGGGCCTTCGCGCTGACGCAGAACCTGTTCATCATCGCCATCGGTCTGGGCATCGGCGCGATGTATGTGCGCTCGATGACGATCATGCTGGTGGAGAAGGGCACGCTCGCCCAGTACCGCTATCTGGAGCATGGCGCCTTCTACGCGATCCTGATCCTGTCGGTGATCATGTATGTGCAGACGATCTATCACGTGCCCGAGGTCATCACCGGCCTCGGCGGCGCCGCGCTGATCGGCATCGCGCTGTGGTCCTCGATCCGCTGGAACCGGGAGAACCCCGAAGGCGCAGAGGGCTGACCGCCCGCAGAGCGACAGACAGGATGGCCGTCCCCGAGGGGGCGGCCATTTTCGTTTGAGCTTTGTGCATCGGCCCGTCCGGGCGGGAATAGGCGAGGCACTGCCTCGCCCCCGCCCGTGCTGAGCCGTTCATCCAGAGCCGCTGGCATCAAGAAACTGGGGGCTTCGGGCCCCCGACCGGCGAGATGACAGGTCGCGGTGTGGCGAAGGCGATGGCCTTCGCCAAGGCAATGGGCGCGGCGAAACGGCTGCTGCTGTTGCACCATCACGCTTTCGTTGGTAAGATCCGTTAACGACACGCATGTCGCATTCGGCGGGTCGCGCCGGCTGGCGGAGGAAGCGCGCCGTTCCGGCGCACGCTGCCTTGCCCGCGGCACCGCTGCCATCAAGACCAGAACCCAAAGGAATTGCATGACAGATCAAGGCGCTCCAGAGCCCATTCCAAGCCCCATCGACACCGATTACGAGCTGGGGCAGGACAATGTCTCCGGCAGCCTAGGGCCGATCGGGTTCGACGTGCACAACCCGGTCTTTGCGATTTCGGGCCTGGCTGTGGTGGCCTTCGTCTTCTACACGCTGGCGCTGCCGCAGCAGGCGGCGGGCGTGTTCGACACACTCTTTGCCGCTGTCACCCACCGCTTCGACTGGTTCTTCCTGACCGCCGCCAACATTTTCGTGCTGTTCTGCATTGCGCTGATCTTCTCGCCCTGGGGCAAGATCCGCCTTGGCGGGCCGGATGCAACACCGGACTTCGGCTATGTCGGCTGGTTCGCGATGCTGTTCGCGGCCGGCATGGGCATCGGGCTGATGTTCTATGGCGTGTCCGAACCGCTGAGCCATTTCACCTCCTCCTTCGGCGGCGTGACCCTTGGCGAGGACGGGCTGCGCACCGACTGGGCGCCGCTTGGCGGGGCCGAGGGCGATGCCGCCGCCGCGATGCGGCTGGGGATGGCGGCGACGATCTTCCACTGGGGCCTGCACCCCTGGGCGATCTACGCGGTCGTCGGCCTCGCGCTGGCACTGTTCAGCTACAACAAGGGACTGCCGCTGACCATCCGCTCTGCCTTTTACCCGCTGCTGGGGGACCGCGTCTGGGGCTGGCCGGGGCATGTGATCGACATCCTGGCGGTGTTTGCCACGCTGTTCGGTCTTGCCACCTCGCTTGGCTTTGGCGCGACGCAGGCCAATGCCGGGCTCAATGCGGTGTTCGGCCTGCCGGTCGGCCCGGTGTCCGAGGTGCTGCTGATTTCCGGCATCACCGCGATTGCGCTGGTCTCGGTGCTGCGGGGCCTCGAGGCGGGGGTGAAGCGCCTGTCCGAGATCAACATGGGCCTTGCCATCGTCTTGCTGCTGTTCGTGCTGCTGACCGGGCCGACGCTGGCGCTGCTGGCGGGGTTCTTCGACAGCCTTGGCGCCTATCTCGTCTATCTGCCGGCGCTGTCGAACCCGGTGGGGCGCACCGACACCAACTTCGTGCAGGGCTGGACGGCGTTCTACTGGGCCTGGTGGATCAGCTGGTCGCCCTTCGTGGGCATGTTCATCGCCCGCGTCAGCCGCGGCCGCACGGTGCGCGAGTTCCTGATCTCGGTGCTGCTGATCCCCAGCCTTGTCTGCGTGCTGTGGATGAGCGTCTTTGGCGGCGCCGCCCTGCAACAGGTGGTGGCCGATGCCTATACCGCCGCGCAGGAGGCGGACCTGCCGGTGCAACTGTTCAAGATGCTGGAAGTGCTGCCGCTGGCGGGGCTGACCTCGATCATCGGCATCGTGCTGGTGGTGGTGTTCTTCGTCACCTCGTCGGACTCCGGCAGCCTTGTCATCGACACCATCACCTCGGGCGGCAAGGTCGATGCGCCGGCCGCGCAGCGGGTGTTCTGGGCCTGCTTCGAGGGCGCGGTGGCGATCGTGCTGCTGCTAGGCGGGGGGCTTGCGGCGCTGCAATCCATGGTGATCTCCACCGGGTTGCCGTTCACGCTGGTGCTGCTGGCGCTGTGCTACACCATCGTGCAGGGGCTGCGGTCGGAACTGGACGCGCCCGCCAAGCTGGCGTGATCTTGCCAATCCGCAAGTCCGCGGTCTAGGTTTCGTCCCAACATCGGGCCCTGCGTCAGCGGGGCCCTTTTCGCGCGGCCCCGTTCCAGGCGGGGCCCCGTTCACGTTGCAAGGGGACCCACATGACCGTGCTTGATACCGATTTCGTCCGCGCCCAGTTTCCGGCCTTTGCCGAACCCTCGCTGGCGGGGCTTGCCTTCTTCGAGAATGCCGGCGGCAGCTATGCCTGCGCCCCGGTGATCGACCGGCTGACGCGGTTCTACCGGCAGCGCAAGGTGCAGCCCTATGCGCCCTATTCCCCCTCGACCCTTGGCGGGGCGGAGATGGACGAGGCGCGCGAGCGGATGGCGGCGATGCTGGGGGTGGCGACGGAGGAGGTGAGCTTCGGCCCCTCGACCACCGCCAATACCTATGTGCTGGCGCAAGCCTTCCTGCGCGGGCTGGAGCCGGGGGCGGCGATCGTGGTCACCAATCAGGACCACGAGGCGAACAGTGGCCCCTGGCGGCGGCTGGCAGAGGAGGGGATCGAGGTCCGCGAGTGGCAGATCGACCCCGACACCGGCCATCTCGACCCCGCCGCGCTGGCGCCGTTGCTGGCCGACGGGCGGGTGCGGCTGGTCTGTTTCCCGCATTGCTCCAACGTCGTGGCCGAGATCAACCCGGTGGCCGAGATCGTGGCCATGGCCCATGCGGCGGGGGCGTTCACCTGCGTCGACGGGGTCAGCTATGCGCCGCACGGGCTGCCGGACGTGGGCGCGCTCGGGGCGGACATCTACCTCTTCTCGGCCTACAAGGTGTATGGCCCGCATCAGGGCATCATGGTGATCCGCCGCGAGCTGGGGTTCAAGCTGCCCAACCAGGGCCACTACTTCAACGGCGACGCGCTCTACAAAGCGCTTCACACCCGCCGGGCCGGACCATGCCCAGATCGCCGCCTGCGCCGGGATCGTGGATTATTTCGATGCGCTCCACGCCCACCATTTCGCGCCGGAGCCCGATGCCGCGCGCCGCGGCGCTGCCGTGCATGACCTGATCCGCGCGCATGAGGCGGCACTGCTGCAGCCGCTGCTGGACCATCTGGCGGCGCGCAACGACCTGCGGCTGCTGGGGCCCCGGGATGCGCTTCGGCGGGCGCCGACCGTGGCCGTTGCGCTGGACCGGCCGGCGGAGCCGGTGGCGGTTGCGCTGGCGGAGCAGGGCATCGGCTGCGGCGGCGGGGATTTCTATGCGGTGCGGCCGCTGACGGCGATGGGGGTGGATCTGGAGCGGGGGGTGCTGCGGATCTCGTTCGTGCATTACACGACCGCCGATGAGGTGGCGCGGGTGATGCGGGCGCTGGACGCGGTGCTGTAGGAAGCGGGGGAGCCTGCTCCCCCGCACCCCCTCGCTCAAGGAGGGGTTTTCCACCCCTCCTTGAGAAACCTCCCCGAGGATATTTGGAAAAGGCAAAGGGCGGGGGAGTGATCCGGTTGCGGGGGCGGGGCGTAAGCCCTTGACCTGCCTTGAGGATGACCATGACCGACACCCCCCTGATCCTGTGGATCCGCCGTGATCTGCGGCTGGCCGACCATCCTGCGCTGGCGGAAGCGGCGGCGAGCGGGCGGGTGGTGATCCCGGTCTTCGTGCTCGATGAGGTGGCGGAGGGTTATGGCGCGGCGCCGAAATGGCGGCTGGGGGAGGGGCTGGCAGCATATGCACGGGCGCTGGAGGGGATTGGCAGCCGGCTGGTCCTGCGGCGCGGGCCGGCCCTGGAGGTGCTGCGGGCGCTGGTGGCGGAGAGCGGGGCGGGGGCGGTGTGGTGGCAGCGCGCCTATGACTCGGCGGCGGTGGCGCGGGATACCACGGTGAAAGCGGCACTGAAGGCGGAGGGGGTGGAGGCGCGCAGCTTTGCGGGGGCGCTGCTGTTCGAGCCCTGGGAGGTGGAGACGGGGCAGGGCGGATTCTACAAGGTCTATACCCCGTTCTGGAAGGCGGTGAAGGGACGGGATGTGGCCTCGCCCGCCGCCGCGCCCAAGGCTATGCGCGCGCCGACGGACTGGCCCGCAAGCGACCGGCTGGAAGACTGGGCGCTTGGGGCGGCGATCCGGCGCGGGGCGGGGATCGTCGCCAGGCACGCCCATGTCGGCGAGGCCAAGGCGCTGGACCGGCTGCACGGGTTTCTGGAGGCGCGGGTCGGGCCTTACCGCGAGACGCGGGACTTTCCGGGGCGCGCGGCGACCTCGGGCCTGTCGGAGAACCTGGCCTGGGGCGAGATCGGGCCGCGCACGATCTGGCATGGCGGGATGCGGGCGCTGCAGGAGGGCGCGGCGGGGGCGGAGCATTTCCTCAAGGAGCTGGTCTGGCGCGAGTTTGCGGCGCATCTGATGCATCATTCGCCGGAGCTGGCCAGCCGCAACTGGCGCGAGGGCTGGGACGCCTTTCCCTGGCGCGGGGACAGCGATGCGGCGGAGCGCTGGCGGCGCGGCATGACCGGCGAGCCCTTCGTGGATGCCGCCATGCGCGAGATGTATGTGACCGGCACCATGCACAACCGCGCAAGGATGATCGCCGCGAGCTACCTGACCAAGCACCTCTTGACCGACTGGCGGTTGGGGCTGGCCTGGTTCGAGGAGTGCCTGATCGACTGGGACCCGGCCTCCAATGCCATGGGCTGGCAATGGGTGGCGGGATCCGGCCCCGATGCCGCGCCCTATTTCCGGGTGTTCAATCCCGAGGGGCAGGCGGAGAAGTTCGATGCGGACCGCGCCTATCGGAACCGCTGGATCGCCGAGGGCCAGAAGACCCCGCCGCAGACCGCGCTTGACTTCTTCGCGGCCTGCCCGCGGGCTTGGGGGCTGAGCCCGCAGCAGCGCTATCCCAAGCCAGTGATCTCGCTGTCCGAGGGGCGAGAGCGGGCGCTGGCGGCCTATGCCGGCCGGGACAGGGGATGCGCGCCGGAAACTGGCGGCGCCAAAGGTTAACAGCAGAATTGCAACGCGCGGGTAACGGGCTAGACTGACCCGCGCAGGGGGAACCATGGACACTCTGACAACCACGGCCGGGCAGACCGGCCTGCCGCGCTATTTCCCGCATGTGTTCGACGCCGCCGCCCGGATGGCGCGCGGGCGGCTGGACTTCGTGCTGCCCGACGGCCGGGTGTTCCGCGCGACCGGCGCCGCGCCGGGGCCGGTGGCCACCTTGTGCGTGCATGACCCCGAGATCTTTGCCCGGCTGGTGCGCGAGGGCGATCTGGGGTTCTGCGAGGCCTATCTGGACGGCGCGTGGTCCAGCCCCGACCTGATGGCCTTCATGGACCTGCTGCATGCCGGCAATGACGAGATCTATGACGGCTTCCCGGGGATGCGGCTGGTGCGCGCCTGGGAGGGGCTGCGCCACTGGTTGCGCCGCAACACCCGCGCACAGGCCCGCAGGAACATCGAGGCGCATTACGATCTGGGCAACGACTTCTACGGGCTCTGGCTCGATGACAGCATGACCTATTCCTCGGCGCTGTTCACCACCGGGCAGGAGAGCCTCGAGGCAGCGCAGCGCGCGAAATATGCAAGCCTCGTGGACCGCATGGACGTGCAGCCCGGCGAGCATGTGCTGGAGATCGGCTGCGGCTGGGGCGGCTTTGCCGAATACGCGGCGGGGGAGCGGGGGTTGCGGGTCACCGGCCTCACCATCTCCAAGGCGCAGCACGACTACGCCGTGGCGCGGATCGCGCGGGCGGGGCTGTCGGACCGGGTCGAGATCAAGCTGCAGGACTACCGCGACGAGGCCGGGCAATATGACGGCGTCGGCAGCATCGAGATGTTCGAGGCGGTGGGCGAGAAATACTGGCCGGTCTATTTTGGCGCGCTGAGGGGCGCGTTGAAGCCGGGGCGGGCGGCCTGCCTGCAGATCATCACCGTCGAGGACCGCCGCTTCGAGATCTACCGCAAGGGCGTAGACTTCATCCAGAAGCACATCTTCCCGGGCGGGATGCTGCCCTCGCCTTCGGTGCTGCGGCGCGAGGTGGAGCGGGCGGGGCTGTCGGTTTCCGGCAGCTTCGAGTTCGGGCAGAGCTATGCCCAGACCCTGCGCCGCTGGCACGACACGTTCAACGCGCGGTGGGACGAGGTGGCGCAGCTGGGCTTCGATGACCGCTTCCGCCGCATGTGGAACCTCTATCTCGCCTCTTGCGCCGGCGCATTTCAGGGCGGTAACTGTGACGTGACCCAGATCACCGTCCGAAGGCCCGCAAGCTGACATGCCCACCGCCGCCAAGCTCATAGCCGCGATTGCCCTTGCGACGCTCGGGGTGTTCGCCGCCTGGGCGGTGACACCGCATCTGCCGGAAGGGACGCGCCCGGGGTATCTGTGGGCGATTGCCGGGGGGACGGGCGTGCTTGTCGGCTGGCGCTCGCTGGGGCCCGATGCGCGGCGCGGGCTGATGGCGGCACTGTCGGCGGGGCTGAAGGCGACGGCGATCATGGTGGTCATCGTGCTGTTCATCGTGGCCTTCATCGAGATGATCGAGCGCTCACTGCAGAAGCAATACGACGGTCCGGTGCACGCTTTGCAGGGTGTGTTCGGTCTGATGCTCGACAATGCGGTGCTGCTGCTGCATCCCGATGTCGCCGGCCTGTTACTGGTCGGCGGGATGCTGGCCGGGGGGCTGGCACACCGGGCCGCCCGCAGCTGGAGATAGCAAGACCGATGAGTGCGATGTTCTTCTACGGCACCCTGTGCCATGCGCCGCTGCGCGCCGCCGTGCTGGGGCACGATCTGCCCGTGCGGCCTGCCGTGCTGGCCGATCATGCGGTGCGGCTGGCGGAGGGCGAGGATTTCCCGATGCTGGTGGCTTCGCCCGGGGCCTCGGCGCAGGGCGTGCTGGCCGAGGGATTGACGGAGAGTGACCGGGCGCGGCTGGCGTTTTACGAAGGCGGTTTCGCTTTTGTCACGCGCGAGGTGGTGGTGGAGGCGGGCGGGCAGGTTCCGGCGGCGGTGTTCTGGCCCGAGGAGGGGCGCTGGCACGATGGCGGCCCGTGGGACTTCGCCGGCTGGCTGCACCGCTGGGGCGACACGGTGATGGAAGCCGCGGGCGATTTCATGGCGCTTTATGGCCATGCAGACCCCGCCGCGGTGCTGGCGCGCTATCCGCAGATGCTGGTGCGCGGCGGCGCGCGGGTGCGGGCCCGGCAGGCCAAGCCGACGCTGCAGCGGCGGACGGCCGCCCCGGGCGATGTGCAGGTGACAGCCTTCCGCCAGCCCTATGCGCGCTTCTTCTCGGTCGAGGAGCATGACATCTCGTGGCGGCGCTTCGATGGCGAGATGACAGAGCCGGTGACGCGCGCCACCTTCATCTCGGCCGATGCCGTGGTGGTGCTGCCCTATGATCCGGTACGCGACCGGGTGCTGGTGGTCGAGCAGTTCCGCATGGGCCCCTTTGCCCGCGGCGATGCGCAGCCCTGGCTGCTGGAGCCGGTGGCGGGGCGCATCGACGGCGGCGAGACACCGGAGAGCTGCGCGCTGCGCGAGACCGAGGAAGAGGCGGGGCTGGTGCTGCGGGGGCTGGTCGCAGGGCCAAGCTGCTATGCCTCGCCGGGCGCGAAGACTGAATACCTCTACACCTTCGTGGGCCTGGCCGATCTGCCCGATGGCAGCGGCGGCATCGGCGGGCTGGAGATCGAGACCGAGGATATCCGTGGCCATGTCATGCCATTCGAGCAGCTGATCGCGCTGATCGACAGCGGCGAGGTCGACCTCGCGCCGCTGATCGTGCTGGCCTACTGGCTGGACCGCCAGCGCCCGCGCCTGCGCGCCGAGGCGGCGGCAGAGGCGCTGCGGGCGGCGGAGTAGCGCTCCTCTTGCCCGGAACAAGGCGCTTCAGCGCCGCCGGGCAGCGCCCGTCCGCCCCCTCGGGCGGGCGCTTCCAACGGTTCCGCCTAGAACTACGGTCGGAGGGGGCCGCACCATAAAGTGCCTAGGACCGCCGTTGCGCGCCCACCCGGCGGACGGGCGCTGCCCTCTGTCCGTGCAAGCGGCGGTTTCGTCTTCTGAGCAGGCCTCCTCACGAACACACTACCGGGCTTGAGGCCCCGCCCGCCCCGGCATAGAAAGGGCGGCACGAACAGGGAGGCTTTGTCATGCGCATCTGTCCCGATCTGGCCGCGACGGTCGGTCATACCCCGCTGATCCGCCTGAAGAAGGCCAGCGAGATCACCGGCTGCGAGATCCTTGGCAAGGCCGAGTTCATGAACCCCGGCCAGTCGGTCAAGGACCGCGCCGCGCTGTTCATCATCCGCGATGCGGTGGCCAAGGGGCTGCTGCAACCGGGCGGCACCATTGTCGAGGGCACGGCGGGCAATACCGGCATCGGCCTCGCGCTGGTCGGCGCGAGCATGGGCTTTCGCACCGTGATCGTGATCCCGGAGACGCAGAGCCAGGAAAAGAAGGACATGCTGCGCCTTGCCGGGGCCGAACTGGTGCAGGTGCCCGCCGCGCCCTATTCCAACCCCAACAACTATGTCCGCTACTCGGGCCGCCTCGCCGCGGCGCTGGCGAAGACCGAGCCGCGCGGCGCGATCTGGGCCAACCAGTTCGACAATGTGGCGAACCGGCAGGCGCATGTCGAAACCACCGGCCCCGAGATCTGGGACCAGACCGGCGGCAAGGTGGACGGCTTCATCTGCGCCGTCGGCTCTGGCGGCACGCTTGCCGGCGTGGCGATGGCGCTGCAGCCCAAGGGCGTGAAGGTCGCGCTGGCCGATCCCGAGGGGGCGGCGCTGCACAGCTTCTACACCACCGGAGAGCTGAAATCTGAAGGCTCCTCGATCACCGAAGGCATCGGGCAGGGACGGATCACCGCCAACCTCGAAGGCCTGACCCCGGACATGAGCTTCCGCATCCCCGATGCCGAGGCGCTGCCGGTGGTGTTCGACCTGCTGTGGGAGGAGGGCCTCTGCCTCGGCGGCTCGTCGGGTATCAACATCGCCGGCGCGATGCGCATGGCGCAGGAGATGGGGCCGGGGCATACCATCGTCACCATTCTGTGCGATTACGGCACCCGCTATCAGTCCAAGCTGTTCAACCCCGACTTCCTGAAGGCCAAGGGCCTGCCGGTGCCGCACTGGCTCGACCGCGCCCCGGCCGAGTTGCCCGAAGTCTACGAGGGGTGAGCTTGCAGATGTCGGCGCGGATGCTCGGCCGCCTGAGGACCCTCGCGCTGGCGGTGATGCTGGCGCTGGCTCTGCCCGTCATCACGGCAGGCATCGGGCCGGGCACCGCCCTCGCCCAGACCGTCGAGGCGCCGGATTATGCCGCCTGGGAGGAGGTCGCCAG
>JGI25317J35169_1001972_pt1 | contig 10300 bp, 9 predicted proteins | sample AutmiccommunBRH5_FD_35169 | JGI IMG/M metagenome (IMG submission 35169) | reverse complement strand
CGATAGCGTCTTTCAACTGCCTTGATGTGCCGTCGATGGTTTTGACGATGCCTTTGGTCTGTTCGAACTGGGCAACTGTTTCCTGAAGCTGGCGATCAAGTACCACCCGGTCTGTCACGATGATCGCCGTGTTGAACACAGGCTTATTCGCCGCATCATGAAGATTGATAGCCTGGTGGGCGAGCCAGCCAATTGTGTTCGACTTCCCTGACCCCGCCGAATGCTGAATTAAATAGTTCCGACCCGGGCCATTCTCCCTCGCATGACCAATTAGCCTGCGAACCGCGTCCACTTGCTGGAACCGCGGGAAGATCATGACGACCTCCTTGCCGGACTTCTCGACATGCATGAACTGGCCGACGATTTCGAGCAGGACTGCACGCGACAAGATAGCTTCGCCCCACTCTCCCGCGCGATAAAGGTACGCAATGCGGAATTCGTCCTCGACATCAGGATTTCCTGCGCCGCGATCACGTCCGCGATTGAACGGCAGGAAGCGTGTCTTGCCGTTGGCGAGACGCGTCGTCATTGAGACATTGTCCTCGTCCATCGCAAAATGAACGAGCGCGCCGCGCTGGAAGGTCAGGAGCGGTTCACCGGCCGGAGACCGGTCCTTACGGTACTGTTTCTCGGCGTGCCGGAAAGTCGTACCAGTCATCAGGTTCTTGGCTTCGATGGTCGCAACGGGCAGGCCATTCAAGCACAGGACAACATCGATCCGGTTATCATTCCGGACACTGTATTTGACCTCATCCATCACGCTGAGAATATTCGCCTGATACTCCCCGACGCGCTTGGGCTCAAGCGTGCTCGCAGGCCGGAAATAGCAGAGCGAGAACTTTATCCCGGGCACGATCTTGAGGCCCTGGCGCAGCACATCGAGCAGGCCGCGATCCTTCTGCGCCTTGGTAAGTTGCGTGAACAGCGTGTCTTCCGCGGAGTCCGAATAATGCGAGACGAGTTTGTCCCATTCTTCGGGCTGGCTTTCGCGTAGGAACCGAACGACCAGTTCGCGGTCCATCGCCAGCGCTCGGTCATAGTCGGTCTTCGCATCGCGCCTGAGATAGTCTTCGTTGGTAATAAGCTGGTCAATGAGGTGGTTCTGCAGAACTTTCTCACGGTGGACGCTGTCGGAACTGTAGGTGTTCATGCAGCGAGCACCTTTCTGAACCAAAGCACGCTGGCTTCGCCCTCTTTGAGCGTTACCTCATCAACGGTTCTGCTATGGCGAATGCTGTTACGCAAATCGGCGAGTTGAGAGAATTTCTGGCCAAGCGCTTCCTTGCTTTTGAAACGCTCAGCAAAGCGCTCCCAAAGCCCTTTTGACAGGATTGTGTCCTGGACTTCGCGCAGATCGAAATGTTCGAGCACGCCGTCGGCTTTGCCGAACCGGTCAGCGCTCAGGGCGGCGTTTTTCCTAAGCGCCCGTTGGATGCGATCTTGTACATTGGCAAGAAGGTGCGGGGGCAGAACTGCCGGATCATTTTGGACAGAATCGACAATCACCTGCCGAAGCGCCAGCTCGATTTCCTCAATGGACGCGTCGAGTGCGCGCAAATTGGCAGGTAGATCGAGGCGTTCCTTTATTAGAAGGTTATCGATACCGTCGAGTAGCGTCCGGTGACGTTCAGAGATAAAATCTTCGTAATCGTCCGGCGTGAAAGAGGGCCTCAGCAAGATGTCTAGAGCCGTCTTGCTAATGAAATGAGACTCAAGGATCGCGAGAACTGCCGCCTCTCCGTTTTCGGCGATCAGTTCTGGAAGGTACTCGTTTGGAAGCTTCTCGCGAATGACGTTTCTGTTGGTATCGCTAGTCAGCGGAGAACGATTGAGAATGGAATTGATAGCTGGGCCAACCTTATTGTCACGTCCCCACCAGGCCGGAACGATGTGATGGTCATCAAGATCACCATAAGGCGGAACGTCACCGCTCATCCAGTCTCGTGCGCCCGCCAAAACGAACAAATTGAAGATGGCGCTGTAAATCGACGAGCCGCGTTTCACTTCGCTGCGCATATCTATGGACCGGTATGATAGGGCAAATTCGTCGATCAGGTCGGGCTTGGCTTCTTCATTGGCCAGCCATTCGCGCATGGCGGTGAAGTCCCTCGCTGCAGTCGACTCGACCGAACTCGAGTACCGGGAGAGGAACACTGACGCCCAATACCATAGGCGGACTTTGCGTCTCGCAGAGAGTTGGCGCTTCGCAGGTTGTAAGCTGACGAGCGTATTGATTGCTGCAAAAGCCGGAACGATCGACGCATACGGAATGTAGGCTTGGCCGACCGCGCCGTATTCCTGAGGATGACGAAGCAGCGCGATCACCCGTTCCAGCGCATCGACCGCCTGGTTCCAGAGCGTGACGAATTCTGAACTGTCCGCGACGAGAATGTCTTGCCTGCGCGTGCCGTCCGGCAACCGAACTGGCTTCTCGACACCGGGCTGTAGGAAGTAGAGATATTTCGGTGAGCAATAGCTTTGCCGCAGGATCGACATCACCTGCAGGATGTAGACATTCATTTTCGGCGTTTCGACAAAGCCTAGCCGGTCCCGCGCCTCGCGGTACATGTGCTTGAGCTGGATGTCCTTTGGCTTCATCAGAGCGTTCAGCAGGTCGAACACGTCGAGCTGAATGCCTTTGCTGTTGATCTGTGTGAAGATGTCACAGACCTTCTCGACACCGATCTCCTTGTCGAGTTCGACATGGGAAATCTGATAATTCGTTAGAGTGTCGTTGATGTCTTTTCCAAAGGGCTTCGCGTTGGACGCATTTTGCAAAGCGACTTGTCGGCCTTGCTCGTCGGTCGCTTCATCCGCTCGGCGCTGCCAGTACTTGCCATATGCCTCTGCCCACTCAAAAAGTTCGTAACCCCCTTCACTAATAACGCTCAATGGAAAGATGTTTCGTTCGAATTGAAGCTCGGGCGTCGACAGCAGGGTTGAGCTCTTTTGCGACATCCATTCGTAACCGAACGCATCATCGGTTTCGCCGGCCATGAACTTGTCAATCTGTATATAGTAGATTGCGAGCTTCTTGCGGTTCGGCAGAGGCATGTCGGGCGCAAGGAAAGCATAATGCATCGCCGTGAGGCGCTGCTGGCCGTCAAGAACGATGTATTCGGGCGAGCCGCCGCCCGCGTAGCCATAGAGGCCTTCGCAGGCGAGCAGCTTGATATTCTGGTCTTTCGCCTTCCAGAGTAGAAGGCTGCCGATATAATAGTCCGAGAATATGGACCGCATCAGGTCGCGAATGTCCCAGGGCGCCCATTCGAATTCACGCTGGAAGTCCGGGATCACGAACCGGCCTTCGCGTATGCGCCCAATCAGCGTGTTGAGGCTGACATGGTCTGGTTTCTGAGCGTCTTTCATGCGCGCATCTCCGATTCGATGGCGTCGAGGCGCCGGTCTGTTTCTCCCTTGCGGGTGTATTCGGAAACATCGATCTGGCCGGTTACGGCGGCGGTGATGAGGGCCGCGCGGTATTCGCGCAGGCGGTCGATGGATTCTAAAGTTTTGCCTTGAACCGCTCTGAGCTGGGCGGTTTCGCTTTCGATGCGTGATACGATTGCGAGTTGCTCTTCTCTGGCCGGCACTGGCAGGAATACTGGAGCAAATCTAACAAATCTGAACCGTGGTGCTCTCTCACGAACGGACGGACAAAGCACGAATATGTAGTTGCGGCGGGCCATGCACCTTAGGGCGTAGGCGTAGAATTTTGGAATGACTCCCTCGCTGCGCGGTCTGCAAACGGCATACTCACCCGTCGACTTACCATCGTCTTCCGAGACGCCGATAGCTCCCGCAAAAGCATCCATAGTGTGGATGACGAGATCGCCTTTGCAGATGTGCTGATAGCCGACTTCCAATTCGGCAAATGTGTATCCTTCAGTCCGGCGTCGAGAACGCAGGCAAACCTGACCATCGCGGAACGCCGTGATGACCTCATCTTCTACTTCGACAGGACGCTTCATTTCTTCGAACAAGAATTTCGCGCGAACGAGTTGCCAGTCAGTCGGTATCTCTGAAAGCCATGGACTATCGACCGATGTTCGTGCGCGGTGCGGGTCTTCCGCCCCAGTGGCCAAGAGATCAGCGATATCTGTAATCTTCTGTTTCAGTGCCGCAACAAGCGCCTGCTTCTTCTCCACCAACTGGTCGATGCGGGCGGTTTCGCGGTCGAGGAAGTCGGCGATGGCGCGCTGTGTCTCCCGGTTGGGAAGTGGGACCGGGAATTGCAGCAAATCTGAAGGCGTAAGATTTTGCCTTACGCCGCCGCCCATGCCGTTGAAAATGTTGTTGATATATGCCGCATAAAAAAACCAATAATAAAACTTCGACGCAGCCTCGGCGGAATTTTTCACAAGACGGATATAGGCGGGGCTCATAATTCCACGCCGAGGCACGTAGCCCACTCTGCTTGTCCTGATGTTTTCAAGATCGATGAGCTTAAAAACTAAATCATCGGATTCAAATATTTGATATGTTGAATAATCGGAAGATTGCAGACCTTCGATGTCGTCCAATGACCGATCTATGACGCCTGAAAGTGTTAAGGCGAGCCTGTGATTTTCTTTCATGCCAGCGTTCGGTTCTTTGGCGTATCGAAAGATTCGCTTTGCTGGCAGCGACGCCCATTTGTACGTTGCCGCGAACTGTTCGAGGAAAGGTAGCGAAGTCATGCGGCTACCCTCCAGGCCGGCATCTGCTGCCAGTTTGCGGGGAAACCCATAGCAGCGGTGTCGGCGAGTGGGGTTTCATCTATCAGCGTGATGAGCTTTCGCCGCCAGTCTGAACCGGGGGCGATAATGCCGATGAGATAGCCGATGGTGGCGAGCGTATTGTAGAGGCGGCGGCTTGCGCCCGCGTTCATGGCGAGCTTCAATGCGCCGGGCGACTGGGGCAGCTTCATCGTCACCGTGAACTGCTTGTTCCAGAGGCGGCCATGATGGGCGCAGATATTGCGCACATGGGCGAGATGGTGGGCGAGCGAGATGAGCACTTTCTCGTCCAGCCCATAGGGCTTCGCAATGGCCTGACGGTCCGCCCTGAGTTTCAGATTGCCGAGCCATTTCGACAGCTGACCAAGCGACATGACCTCCGCCGCCATCCAGATGGGCGGCAATTCCGGATCGTCATACTTCGCGCGATAGTGTTCGATGAACGTATCGCGGGAGCGCTCGATTTCGCTGATCAGGCTGGCGAGCGCTTTAGCGTAGTGGTCTTGGCGTCCATACAGGGTGCCGTCGATATAGCCATGCGGTTCGTACTTGACGGCGAGATGGTGCGCCCAAGCGCCTCGCAGCGAGACCTCGATCCGTTCCACCGCGTCCATGACATGCAATCGAAGCTGGCGGTCGAAGACATAGAGGGCGACGGCGTCGTCGAAGCTCGCGCCATTTCTGAAAGCGTGGTCGCCATCGGCTTCGGCTGCGGTTTCAAAGGGCAGCCAATACGCACGGAGCCTGTAATAGCTGATATGACGCAGATAGTGCTCCGCCCGCGCGCGGTCGGGCACGGCCATGCCCCGGCGCTCGATCAGGGCGATCTGGTCAGCAATGGAAAGGGCGGGCTTGGCGAATTTCATGCGCGCACCGCTTTCAATGAAAACAAGGCCCTAAAACGAAGAAACCCGCCAGGGTGCGCAGTGCGGAGCCGAAGCTCCGCCCGAGGCGTGGCGGGTCTTATTGAGTTGATATATGTCCCAACCTGCTTAACATGGCAATAACCCTGAGCATCAAATTTGCGTGACCTCACGTCACCACCTCCTTGAGGAGGGCCGCGATTTCGGCTTCCAGCGTCTTGAGCTCGCCGTCGATCTCTTCGAGAGGGCGCGGCGGAGTGTAGGTGTAGAAATAGCGGTTGAAATTGATCTCATAGCCAACCCGTCCAACCTGCTTGTCGGCGTCGTCGACGTAGGTCTCGTCGACCCAGGCGTCCGGCGCGAAGGGTTTGACTTCCCTCGCAAAATAGGTGTGCCACTCCTCTTTCAAGGGCACGAGCTCATGGTCGCGAAGTCGGGTGTCAGGTTCCGGATTTCCATCCTTGTCCCGGCAGATTTCTGCGGTCTCATCGCGCGATCCGAGCGCTTCGATAATCGCTTTTATGACGGGCGCTCCGGCGTTCACATCAGCGGATTTCAACGCCTTTTTCAGACCCTTCAGGAAGGCGGCGCGGTCCATGAAGCTCTTGTCCGAGAGGGCGCCGGCGATTGCGGCCAGAATCGCGTCTTGATCGGCTGAATTGAGCCTTTCGAACGCCTTCTGAGATTTTAGCACATCCAATGTCTCCGGCGTTATGTCGAACCGAAGTTTGAGCGGGCGCTCGACCCTGATTTCCCGGTAGCCGAAATCCGTCGTGTCAAAGATCTTGGCGACCTTGCCTGCGCCGCTTTCCCCATTCAGGAAGTCGGCATAGAGCCGGACAATCTGGTCGCGCGCCGTTTCGGGGATTTCCCGTCGCTTGGAGCCGAGTGATTTGCGCATGCCGGTCCAGAAGCGCTCGCCCGACGCGTCGATCAGCTGGACCTTGCCCTCGCGCGCCTTCGGCTTGCGATTGGTCAGGAGCCAGACATAGGTCTGGATGCCTGTATTGTAGAAAAGGTCTGTCGGAAGGGCGACAATCGCCTCGACCCAGTCATTCTCCAGCATCCAGCGACGGATCTCGCTTTCCCCGGACCCGGCGCCGCCCGTGAAGAGCGGCGAGCCGTTCATGACGATGCCGATGCGAGAGCCGTCCTCGTCATCACGCATCTTGGAAATCATATGCTGCAGGAAGAGGAGCTGGCCGTCGGAAATACGCGGGGTGCCCGCACCGAACCGCCCGGCATGCCCGAGATTGGCGGCTTCGGCCTTGATCGGGTCCTGGTACTTCTTCCAGTCAACCCCATAAGGCGGATTGGACAGCATGTAGTGGAACTTGCGGTTGCCGTGCGCATCATCGGTCAGAGTATTGCCGAAGGCGATCTGATCGGGATTGTGACCGGTGACCAGCATGTCCGACTTGCAGATGCCAAAGGACTCGCCGTTGAGCTCCTGCCCGAATAGCTCGACGCGGATCGAATCGTTGAACCGCTTCAAGGCTTCCTCGGCGAGGGCGAGCATGCCGCCTGTGCCGCAGGCCGGGTCGTAAATCTGCCTGATGATGCCGCGCCGGTGCAGCTTGGTGTCGTCGTTGGCGATCAGCAGTTCGACAATCAGCCGGATCACCTCGCGGGGCGTGAAATGCTCCCCCGCCGTCTCATTTGAGATTTCCGAAAACCGCCGGATCAGCTCTTCGAACAAATAGCCCATCTCAATGTTGGAGACAGTATCCGGGTGAAGGTCGATCTCGCAGAATCGCTCAAAGACCTGCCAGAGGATTTTGCCATCATTCAGACGCTTCAACTGTTCCGTGAAGAGGAACTTCTCAAGAAAGATGTCGCGCACATTGGGCGAGAAACAGCGGATATAGTCGATAAGGTTCGCATGCAGCTGCCGGGCGTCCTGTCCGCGCAGCTTGTCAAAGGTAAGCTCTGACGTGTTGTAGACCTTGATCCCGTCGCCGGCCGCGCCGAACAAGATCATGTCCTGTGTCTCTTCATCGACGCCCTTGGGCAGCGATTTGTGGGCGGCGAGCACCGCTGCCTTGGTCGGCTCCAGGATACAGTCCAGACGGCGCATTACCACGAAAGGCAGAATGACTTTACCATACTCAGATTGCTTGAAATCGCCGCGAAGGATTTCGGCGATGGACCAGACAAACCCGCTGAGCGATTTGATGTCAGGCGAGGTGTTGGCCGTCATGTCGTCTTGTTCCTATTATTTCGCTTGCGCGCATCTTCATCGATCCATGCGTCGATCTCGCTTTTTCGGAATCGCCAGGAACCGCCGACCTTGAATGCCGGTATCTTCTGCTCGGAGGCCAGCCGATAGGCTGTTTTCTCCGTAATGCGTAGATATTCCGCCACTTCCTTGATGGTCAGAATGTCGGTTTCCATGGCCGCCCCTCATGCCGAAATAGGCGCATTTGAGAAAATTAGGCAGAATCGGGAAGTGGTTCAACGCTTAATCTTCGCCAATGCACGCAAAAGTAGGGGGAGGCCTCGTCATGCCAGCCAGGTATCGCCCGCCTCAATATCTCTCCCAAGCAGTCGGAAGTGGGCGGACGGTACGTCTGCCAGAGCGCGGTCCCCGCACAAGGGGGCGGGGCTTTGTCGTGCGCGAGCGTCTTTAGGCTTCCTACCTACGGCCATCCCCTTGCGCGGCGCCCTGTCACGCTCCGGCTGAGCACCTTTTCGCCGCCCACCCCCGCCTGATGCGGGAAAGAAAGCCTGGCGGCGCAAAGGAGACTGACATGACTGACCAATTCACATCCGATGATCACGCTGGACCAGCTTCCGCGCTCGACGCACCTAGCCGTCCCCGCATCTACGTGGCCTGCCTTGCCGCCTACAATAATGGCCGCCTGCACGGGGCATGGATCGATGTCACCAACCCGGACGAGGTTTCGGAACAGGTGCGCGGCATGCTCGCCGCGTCGCCCGAACCAGACGCCGAAGAATGGGCGATCCACGATTACGAGAACTTCCATGGCTGCCGGATTTCCGAATGGGCGAGCTTCGACACTGTGTGCGAGCTTGCAGCCTTCATCGAAGAACACGGCGAACTGGGCGCGAAGCTTTACAGCCAGTTCGGCGATGACCTTGAGCAGGCAGAGGTCGCGTTCGAGGACTATGCCGGAGAATACCGCAGCGCTGCAGACTTTGCCGAAGAATTTGTACGGGAGACCGGTACTGAGATCCCCGCTTCGCTCGACTATTACATCGACTGGACGGCGCTCGCCCGCGACATGGCGCTCAATGGCGAGATCATGGTGTTCCAGACGGGCTTTGATGAAGTCCACGTGTTCTGGAGCCGCTGATCATGGCTTTCACAGAACGCTTTGACACATTCGTATGCGAGGGCGATTGCATCGCTTGCGAACAGGACGGGTTCCGGATCGTCGCGCGCATTGTGCGCGACGATTGCCCGGATGCGCCTGACCAGCGCCAGGACGGATTCTGGCCATCCCTTTACAAGGATGCGCCGGGGTTCATCGGCCCCGGAAACAATTTCCGGGAACGCTTTGCCAAGGCGCAGGCCGAAGCCGAGGCGATCATGAAGGCATGGCGGCGGGATGACTGGTTCTATTGCGGTATCGTCCTCTCGGTATCACTGGACGGTGTCATACTGGACGAGCACGCGATCAGCCTCTGGGGTGTCGAAGCCAATTATCCCGGATCGGATAATGCACACCTGACGGAGGCTGCAGATGAGCTTCATGCCGACGCCATCGTGATCGGCCTGCGGGCTGCGCATCGCCTCTGTGCAGCGCTCTCCCGTCTCGAGGTGCGCACATGAACGCGTATCTGACGATGCATGGGCACGGATTGCAGGCCTGTTTGAAGGTGGACGAGAGACTTTCCAGCCAGACGCCGGGGCCTCCGCAGACCCGGACGCCGCCTGAGGGTTCAGTCTCCTGTTCAGGCGGAATGGAAATCCTCCGGTGCCCGGCATCGGGCGGCTTCTCTCGCAGGCTTGTCTTGTGCATTGGTGCCAGCAAAGGGAGGGGTTCATTCGGACAGGGCGGAAAAATCTCACCGTCTCCGGGTCTCGCAGTGTGTCCCTGATCGTCAGCCCGTTCAGTTCCTTCCATTTCCGCGCCCCGCGCTCCGGCCCCCTTGTCCCCGTCTCAAGCCGTGTGACCTGGACGAGGCCGGCCAGTCCTGAAACCGGCGCCGCGAAGAATTTTCCCCGCCGCTTTGCGGCTTCCTCGCGCATCAAAATTCTCCGCCGCGCCGGTGCTCCACTCACGTTTCGCCCCTTCGGGTTCAGGCCTGCCTTGCCTCGTCCTTTTGGTCCGGCGTCGACGGAGACAAGGGGTCCCCGGGACAAGAGCAAAAACGAAAGGAAAGACGAAAAATGGCAAACGCACTCGGATATGTCTCTGAGACCAAAACCGGCTTCGAAGGCGCCCTCGCAATGATGAACCTCAACAGCCCCATCCGCATCGAGAAGAACGCGGAGAAAGCCGAAGACGGACAACCCGACTATCGTGTCTTCGCCGGAGAGACCTCGACCGAAATCGGCGGCGGCTGGGTGCGCAAGGCGAAAGCATCGGGACGGGAATATGTCTCGCTGACCCTTGCAGACCCGCAGATCAGTTCCCGCAAGATCTATGCAAATCTCGCCCCCGTCAAAGGCAAGAAAGGCCGTCACGTAATCCTCTGGAACCCGAAGGATTGACTTGCCAAGGTGACGGCTCCAGATGGAGCCGTCACCGC
>JGI25317J35169_1001971_pt1 | contig 10305 bp, 9 predicted proteins | sample AutmiccommunBRH5_FD_35169 | JGI IMG/M metagenome (IMG submission 35169) | reverse complement strand
CGCAGGCTATGGCGACCGCTTCTTGCATCGCACCGGCCACGGCCTTGGCATCGACATCCACGAGCCGCCCTATATCACCGCCACCGCAGATACCCCGCTGGNNGAGGGCAATGTGTTCTCCATCGAACCGGGCATCTATCTTGAGGGGCGCTTTGGTCTCCGGCTNGAGGAAATCGTGATTCTGCGNCCCGAGGGNGCCGAGGTCTTCTCGGATATGCCCCGCGATCTGCTGGTGCGCCCGTTGCCTGACTGATCCAATGGGCGTCANCCCAGGGCTGTAGTGCGATATAGGTCCGATTCGGTGGCAAAAAATTTTCCAGAGGCAAAAATTTTTGTTGCAATGGCTTTGCATTTCGTCTGAGGTGTGGCCAAGAAACGCCTTCTGACCCAAGGACGCCGATGACCTATTCACCTGCCGGTGCGCCACTCGCCTTGGGCCGCCGCATACGAAAACGCAGGCAGCGCATGTCGATGACCTTGCAGGATCTCAGCAACGGATGTGGAGTGTCGGTGAGCTATCTCAGCCAGATCGAACGCGACAATGCCGTGCCCACCCTGGGCACGCTGGCCGAAATCGCGGCGGCGCTGGATGTCAGCATCGACCATTTCATCGCCACCCCGCGACAGGCGGATAGCGTGACCCGCGCTGAGACACGCCCGCAGTTTTCCATTTCCGGCACCTCCATCATCTATGAACAGATCGGGGCCGAGTTTCCGGGGCATGAGCTGACCTCCTTCGTCCTCAATGTGCCGCCCGCCTATCAGTCCGAAACCGTGCAGCATTCCGGCGAAGAGCTGATCTTTGTGCTCGACGGCGAGATCCTTCAAGTGGTCAATGGTCAGCAATTCCTGCTGCGCGCCGGGGACAGTATGCACTATCTGGGCCAGCATCCGCATTCCTGGTCCAACGTCAGCGCGCATTGGGCGCGTCTGCTCTGGACCGGCAAGATGCTGCATGGCGCAACCCCCTCGTCCTATGTGCCGCGCACTGTCGCGGAGACTTNAAAATCCGACATTCCCTGAGCGACAACACAACATGTCGCTCTGGCACCAGCCGGGCAAACCGGCGCAATCTTACCAAATCCAACAAGGAGAACACGCGTGAAACACCTATTGCTCTGCGCTTCGGCTCTGGCGCTGACCGCCACGATGTCCGAGGCCAAAACCTTTGTCTATTGCTCCGAAGCCTCGCCCGAGGGCTTTGATCCCGCGCCCTTTACCGCTGGCGGCACTTTCGATGCCTCTGCGCATCCGATCTACAACCGCCTGACAGAATTCAAGAAAGGCACGACCGAGGTCGAACCGGGCCTTGCGGAAAGCTGGGACGTGTCCGAGGACGGCACCGAATACACCTTTCATCTGCGCGAGGGNGTCAAATGGCACGCGAACGACANCTTCACGCCCACCCGTGACTTTAACGCTGATGACGTGATCTTTTCCTACGAGCGTCAGGGGTCGGCCGATCATCCGTGGCACCAGTATATCGCCGGTGTGACCTATGAATATTACACCTCGATGGCGATGCCCGAGCTGATCAAATCCATCGAGAAAATCGACGACTACACCGTCAAATTCACCTTGAACCAGCCCGAGGCACCGTTTCTTGCGAATATCGCGATGCCTTTTGCCTCGATCGTGTCCAAGGAATATGCCGATACGCTTGACGCCGCAGGCACCAAGGAAGACCTCAACAACCTGCCCATCGGCACCGGCCCNTTCAAGTTCGTAGCCTATCAAAAGGACGCCGTTGTCCGCTACACCAAGAACGCCGACTATTGGGGCGAGGGCGCGATCATTGATGATCTGGTCTTTGCCATCACGCCCGACGCGGCCGTGCGCCTGCAAAAGCTCAAGGCTGGCGAATGCCACCTGATGCCCTATCCGGCCCCGGCTGATATCGAGACGATCAAGGCAGACCCCAACCTCAAACTGGACGAACAGGCCGGTCTGAATGTGGGCTATCTGGCCTATAACACCACCGTTGCGCCGTTTGACAACGCCCGCGTCCGCAAGGCGCTGAACATGGCGATCAACAAGGACGCCATCGTTGACGCGGTGTTCCAAGGGGCGGCTGCCCCCGCCAAGAACCCGATTCCGCCAACCATGTGGTCCTATAACGATGCGATCGAGGATGATCCCTACGATCCCGAAGCCTCCAAGAAGATGCTGGAGGAAGAGGGCGTGACCGACCTCTCGATGAAAATCTGGGCCATGCCGGTGCAGCGCCCCTATATGCCCAACGCGCGTCGCTCGGCAGAGCTGATGCAGGAAGATCTCTCCAAGGTCGGCGTCACGGTCGAGATCGTGTCTTATGAATGGGGCGAGTATCTGCAAAAGTCGATGGAAGCAGGCCGTGACGGTGCGGTGATGCTGGGCTGGACCGGCGACAATGGCGATCCCGACAACTTCCTGTCGGTGCTCTTGTCCTGCGATTCCGCTGGTGAAGGCGGTGCCAACCGCGCCTTCTGGTGCAACGAGGAGTTCTCCAAGCTGCTCAAGGATGCCAAAATCACCGCCGACCCCGCAGAGCGGACCGCGCTCTACGAACAGGCGCAGGTGATTTTCAAGGATCAAGCCCCGTGGTTCACCATCGCACACTCGACCCAATATGTGCCGATGTCGACCAAGGTCTCCGGGTTCAAAATGAGCCCCTTGGGTGATTTCACCTTCGAGACCGTTGACCTTGCCGAATAACCGGATCGTCTTGATCTGAAACCGAACGCGCGGGGGCTTGGCCCTCGCGCGTTTTCAAAGGAAAGCGGCGCATGATCCGATTCATCCTGTCCAAACTCCTCTACCTGATCCCGACGTTTCTCGGGATCACCATCATCGCCTTCAGCTTNGTGCGCATCCTGCCCGGTGATCCGGTGCTGCTGATGGCGGGTGAGCGTGGCGTGACGCCCGAACGGCATGCCGAACTGAGCGCACAATTGGGCTATGATCAGCCCATCGTGATGCAGTATTTCGAGTTCCTCGGACGGCTCTTGCAGGGCGACATGGGCAATTCGCTCGTGACCAAGAAGCCGGTGCTGGAGGAATTCCTGACCCTCTTTCCCGCGACCGTCGAACTTGGCCTCTGCGCCATTCTCATCGCCACGGTGATCGGCGTTACCGTCGGCGTGCTTGCCGCCATCCGACGCGGAAGCTGGTTTGACCAGATTTCCATGACCCTCGCCCTCGTCGGGTTTTCCATGCCGATTTTCTGGTGGGGGCTGCTGCTCATCATCTTTTTCTCGGGCATTCTGGGCTGGACGCCGGTGTCGGGGCGCATAAGCCTCTTGTATTACTTCCCCGATGCAACCGGGTTCATGCTGATCGACAGCCTGCTNTCGGGGCAAAAGGGGGCGTTCACCTCGGCGCTGAGTCACCTCATCCTGCCGTCGCTGGTGCTGGCCACCATCCCGCTTGCGGTCATCGCCCGCCAGACCCGGTCTGCCATGCTCGAAGTGATGGGCGAGGATTACGTCCGCACCGCCCGCGCCAAGGGCATGCCGCAATACCGCGTGATCGGCATCCATGCCCTGCGCAATGCGATGGTGCCGGTGGTCACCACCATTGGCCTGCAAATCGGGGTGCTGATGGCNGGTGCGATCCTGACCGAAACCATCTTTTCATGGCCCGGCATCGGCAAATGGATGATCGATTCCATCTCGCGCCGGGATTATCCGGTGGTGCAATCCGGCCTCTTGCTCATCGCGGCGCTCGTGATGATCGTCAACCTGCTGGTCGATCTGACCTATGGCCTCATCAACCCGAGGATTCGTGTGAAATGAGCGATACATCCAACCTTGCCGCCCCGGTGAAACTGTCCGACGCGGCAATCCGCCGTCGCATGCTGGCTGAATTCTGGTTCTACTTCAGCCAGAACCGCGGCGCGGTCATCGGTCTGGCGGTCTTTATCTGCTTGGTGCTGACGGCCGTCTTTGCCGCTGCTCTGGCCCCGCATGACCCNACCACGCAATACCGCGAGGCGCTGCTCGTGCCGCCCGTCTGGGCCGAAGGTGGCAGCACGCAGTTCCTGCTTGGCACCGATGCGGTCGGGCGCGACATGCTCTCGCGCCTGATCTTTGGCGCGCAATATTCGCTCTTCATCGGTATCGTGGTGGTCTCCATNGCTCTCTTTGGTGGCGTCATCATCGGCCTTTTGGCCGGGTTCTTTGGCGGCTGGATCGACAGCGTCATCATGCGGATGATGGATGTGATCCTGGCCTTCCCATCGCTCCTTCTGGCGCTCGTNCTGGTGGCGGTGCTNGGGCCGGGGCTGACCAATGCGATGATCGCCATCGCGATTGTCTATCAGCCGCATTTCGCCCGCCTGACCCGCGCTGCTGTCATGTCCGAGATGAAGCGCGAATATGTCAGTGCCGCGCGCGTGGCGGGCGCGGGTAATCTGCGCCTGATGTTCAAGACCATCCTGCCCAATTGCCTTGGACCGCTGATTGTGCAGGCAACATTGTCCTTTTCCTCGGCGGTGCTCGATTCCGCCGCCCTGGGCTTTCTCGGCATGGGCGCACAGCCGCCNTCNCCGGAATGGGGCACCATGCTGGCCGAGGCGCGCGAATTCATCCTGCGCGCGTGGTGGGTTGTCACATTCCCCGGCCTCGCCATCCTGATTTCGGTGCTGGCGATCAACCTNATGGGCGACGGGCTGCGTGATGCGCTTGACCCCAAGCTGAAGCGGAGTTGACGGTATGGCGCTTTTGAACATCAAGAACCTGACCGTCAAATTCGCCACCGCCACCGGCAGCTTTACNGCCGTGGACGGGATCGACGTGCATGTCGACCGCGGCGAGGTNCTGGCCATTGTCGGCGAAAGCGGCTCGGGCAAATCGGTCTCGATGCTNGCGGTCATGGGGCTCTTGCCCGATACCGCCANCATCACCGCCGATGAAATGACCTATGACGGGCGCGACATCTCGAACCTCTCCGCCTCAGAGCGGCGNACCCTCATTGGCCGCGAGATCACCATGATCTTTCAGGANCCTGTCGCCTCGCTCAACCCGTCCTTCACNGTGGGATTTCAGATCGAAGAGGTGCTGCGCCTCAACCTTGGNCTCTCGCGGCGCGNTGCCCAAAGCCGCGCGCTNGACCTCTTTCGCGCCGTGGGCATCCCCGAGCCGGAGGCCAAGATCAAAGCCTATCCGCATCAGATGTCCGGCGGGCAATGCCAGCGGGTGATGATCGCCATCGCCATCGCCTCGAACCCGCGNCTTCTGATCGCGGATGAGCCGACAACGGCCCTCGACGTGACCATCCAGAAACAGATCCTCGATCTCTTGATGAAACTGCAAGAGGATTACGGCATGGCGCTGATCCTGATCACCCATGACATGGGCGTCGTGGCCGAAACCGCCGACCGGGTGGTGGTGCAATATCAGGGGAAAAAGATGGAAGAGGCGGATGTGCTCTCGCTCTTTGAAAACCCTCAGAGCCCCTATACCCGCGCCCTGCTCTCGGCGCTGCCGGAACATGCGACNGGCGACCGCCTGCCCACGGTCTCTGATTTCTTTGCGCAGGAGACCGCCCGATGACCGCCGCAGCCATNCCCCCCGTTGTCGAAGGTCGCGGCATCGTGCAGGATTATGCCGTGCCCGGCAGCCTCTTTGCCCGCGCCGGCTCTGTGCGCGCCCTCAACGGCATCGACTTCAAGGTCGACAAGGGCAAGACCCTCGCCATCGTCGGCGAAAGCGGCTCTGGCAAATCGACCCTCGCGCGGATCATTGCCCTGATCGACGCTGCGTCGGGCGGCGAGTTGCGGATTGACGACCACCCGGTCGATATTGCCCGCAAACGCCCCGGTCCCGTCCTGCGCTCCAAGGTGCAGATGGTGTTCCAGAACCCCTATGGCAGCCTCAATCCCCGCCAGAAAATCGGCAATGTGCTGATGGAACCCTTGGTGATCAACACCGATATGCCAAGCTCCGAACGCCGCGACCGCGCCGAGGCGATGATCAAGAAGGTCGGCTTGCAGCCCGAGCATTTCAACCGCTACCCGCATATGTTCTCGGGCGGTCAGCGGCAGCGCATCGCGATTGCCCGCGCGCTCATGCTCAACCCCTCGCTTCTGGTGCTGGATGAGCCGGTCTCGGCGCTNGATCTCTCGGTGCAGGCGCAGGTGCTCAACCTCNTGGCCGATTTGCAGGANGAGTTCGAGCTGACCTATGTCTTTGTCAGCCATGACCTATCTGTCGTGCGCTACATTGCCGATGAGGTGATGGTGATCTCCAAGGGCGAAGCGGTCGAGCAGGGCAGCCGCGAGGCGCTCTTTGCCGACCCGCAACACCCCTACACCCGCGCCCTCTTTGCGGCGACGCCCGTCACCGATGTCGCAGCCATCCGCAGCCGCGTCGAGCGCCGCAAGGCCGCGAGAAGCGCGTAGGGTGAAGGGTGAGGATTGGAGTTGGGGGAGGCCAGATTTGGCGTTCTACCTATTTTCCAAGGCACGGAGACATCGCTTCTCAGGCACAGCCGCGATGCGATCGTGCTGAAGGCATGACTCTGGTATGACCCGTCTCGTTGCACTGATGGCGGGCCACTTTTTGGAATGACACTGGCGCGACGGGCGGTGGATTTTAAGGTGTCGTGCAATACTGAAAAAATCATGCGTCGTGCGCCCTCAAGTTTCAAAAGTATCATGCCAGCGGAGAGCTGAGCGATGATTGAGGTGCTGGCGCTAAGCATTGCTTTCGCAATGACACTTGGCGTTTTGTCATCTGATCTTGAACCGACCACCCCGTTCCCATTCCACGATACCATCGCCGGAGAATACCTTGGCAGTCATTTTGCCAGTCCGCTGATTGTGAGTGGCTGCATCGGGGGCAACGGTCGAGGATACTGTGAGCCTAACTCTGATACTTTGCGAGTTATCGAACACGTCAACCCACTCCAAATCTAACTCAATATCGAATATTCTGTCGCTGGTCCTATATGCATCAAAAACGGCGTTAGGTATGCCGCTATCAATCCAGCAAATTGGGAGTGGTATGCCGTCCCCAAGGCCCACGGGAATCATTGTTCCCGTACCCGTCTCGACACCTGAGATAAAGTTAGTCGGCCTGATATCCGTAGTTCCAATGGGATAAACAAACGGTGTGATCATAATTAGACGGGCTCGTATTATACAAGACTTTGCCGGGGATTGTCCGAAATTCTGAATAAAAACTTCACAGTTTGCCCAACTCTTATCAACCCTATACGTCGCACCGGTGCACATCAAATAGGCCCGAACTTGCGCTTGCCCCATTTCTCTAGCGTCTCGAAGGGTGAACCAGACAAAGATTACACCAGCGAAAGTTATGACGGCCATTACAATAGTGGCTATCAGCATATACAACGTCCATCGCGCCATTTCAGACTGTGCTATTAGGTCGTCCTGAGCGCGCCGTTGTTCATTTGTAGCATTTATTATTTTCGATACGCATTCCGCAATGTTGACACTTTGCCCTGTGAAGCAGGTGCCGCGAATTTTGGCGTCGGCGTGCCTTTGATAGCTTGCGTTGTGCTGATCGCGCTCGCCTCTGGCTTCGCCTATTTGTGACCCGACATAATAAGAGGCCCAAACCGAAATTATCGCGAGAACCGCTAATCCAAATACAAGTGGTTTCACCCAATCACGCTTAAACATTACAACAAAAACGCTCCGCTAAACTTCCCTTGGGATAGTTCGTCCGCAACACTCAATTCCTCATCGTTGATTCCAATGACCAGCAGCCTTTCAACAAGCTCTGCGTATGTCACGCCATTTCTGTTCAACTCTGCGGTATCGTGTACGAATGGTTCGATGCCAAGAACTCGACACCCCGCGTCACTCCATTTCGAACACCGGGATGAAGCTGGCCGGGGCGAGGGTCTCGGCCAGATCGGTGTTGTCCACCATGTCAGAGGTCACCAACTGGATCTTTGGCCCCGCGTGGCGCAGCTCCAACCTGCCCTCAATCGCCCGTACCGCCATTTCAATGGCCAGTTTGCCCTGCATGATCGGGAAATCCGTGGGCGCCGCCAGAATCCGCCCCCGCCGGATGCCGCGAAACACCGCATGGCTCATGTAATCCGACACGATGCTGATCCGGTCCTGCAAGCCGCGCGCGCGCAGGATTGACACNGCCACCTCGGCGGTGGGGGCGCTGCCCACCAGATAGTCGATCTCAATCCCGCTATCGAGCGTTTCCTCAATGAGCGTCACCTGAATCTCGCGCCCGGTGTCGCCATATTTGGTGAGCGCGATGCTGGCCGAACTCTCTGCGATGGCCTCGCGGAATCCGGCCTCGACAAAGCCGACCCAGCCCGCCCCCTCCGGCCCCGGAAACCACGCCAGCCGCACCGGCGCGCTGCCCTTGGGATGCCGCGCGGCGATNAAGCGGCCGGCCGTTGCCCCCATCTCGTACCACGACACCGCCGCCTTGGCCGCAATCCCCGGATCGGCAATGTCATTGACGGCGGCGATCACCGGCACTTTTTCCGACAGCGCCTGCACCGTCGGCGTCAACCCGTCAAACGACACGGTGCCCACAATCAGCGCATCGGCCCCCTGCGCCACACACTCCGTGATCTGCTCGATCTGCCGCGCAAGATTGGGATAGCCGCCCGCCTCGACCAGACGAAAGCCGACCCCCAGACGCTCGGCCTCTTGCACCATGCCGTAATTCACAGACAGCCAATAGGCATCCTTGAGATGCGGATAGGACACGCAGATCGTCCAGGGCGAGGCCGCCCTGTGCAGGGGCCGATAGGTCAAGGGCTGTGCGGGACTCTCATAATCGAATGGCACCACATGGGTTTGCAACGGCCAAACCTCTTCTGCACTCTCGGCCCAGAGCGGCAGCGGCAAGAGCGTCAGCACACAGGCATTATTCTTTGCATGAAAATCTCACTCCTCCGCAGAAAATTACTATAATCTGTCCGGACAGGACTGCAAGAAAGCTGGCGGATCAGGGACGGACCGGATGAGAACCAGAACCGGATTGGGCGCGCGACTGCTCGCGGCGTTTCTCGTGATCGCCGGGCTGCCGGCGCTTGCGGGGTTTTTCGGCTGGTTTGAACTGCGCGATGTCACCCGCGCCCAACAACAGCTCTATGAAAACTCGATCCCGGTTCTATCGGACATGCGCCGCTTTACCGAAGAAAGCTCGGCCATCATCACCGTCGCCCCGGAACTGGCAGCGGTGGATGACGAGGCCGCACGCCGTGACCGCGCCGCCTATCTCAGCGCGCGGGTGGCGGCGCTTTCGGATCACCTCACCCGGTTTCAATCCGAACATGGCGGCACCGGCGGTGATATGACCCGCGCGGTCGCTGCCATGAAGGACGGTATCGCCGAATTGGACCGCTTGGTGAAACAGCGCCTCTCGCTGGTGCAGGCGCGGGAGGAGGGTCTGAACCGCGCCCTAGGCGCGACCTCGGCGCTCTTGAACATGGCCGACACGCTGGTCGCCAATGCCGAAATGGGCACCGCGGCGGTGATTTCGAACCTCTATGAATACGACAGCGGCGCGCCCGGCACCTCGTCGCGCCTTGCCACGCTGGACAAGCTGATCGAGGTCGATCTCTTCCAACTCGGTCTGATGTTCGAATTGCGCTCGCGCACTGCCGAAATCGGGCTTCTCTTCAACCGCATCGCCACCTTGACCGAACCGACCGATCTCGCCTCGATCAGCGCCAATCTGCGGGAGCGCACCGAAATCGTCGCACGCCGCGTGGCGGCGATCCGTGATCCGGGCCGTGCGCGCAGGCGCAGACGCTGCTGGCCACCATCCTGCCACTCAGTGATCCCGCAGGCGGGCAGGGGCTGCTGGGGCTGACGGATGGCATCCTGCAATTGGAACGCCAGATCGACAGCGAACAGGCGGCGCTCCGGGTCTCGGCCACACGGTTGCATGGCGCGTGACGGATCTTGCCACGCGCGTGCAGGCGGATGCGCTCTTTGCCGGGACCACGTCAATGGAGGTGATCCGCGCCACCCGGTTGCGCAGCGCCGGGGCGGCGGCTCTCGCGCTCTTGCTGTCGCTGGGCGTGCTGTGGTTCTACGTGCGCGGCAATATCTCGCGGCGTCTCGACAATCTCTCGGACATGATGACCCGACTGGCCGCCGGTCAGCTGGATATGCGTGTGGCCCCGCGTGGCAGCGACGAGATCGCCGGCATGGAACGCGCGGTCGAGGTGTTTCGCCGTCAGGCCATCGCCAACCGCAATCTCGAAGAGGCCCGCCGCCGCAACGAAGAAGAACTCAACCGCCACCGCACCGCCCTGCAAGAGCTGGTGGCCGAGAAAACCGAACAACTGCGCGGCGAGGTTGAAGCGCATGCCGTG
>JGI25317J35169_1001962_pt1 | contig 10340 bp, 6 predicted proteins | sample AutmiccommunBRH5_FD_35169 | JGI IMG/M metagenome (IMG submission 35169) | reverse complement strand
CTGAGCGCGAAGCCCTGCCGCCAGGCGATCACCCTCAGCACCACACCGGCCATCGCGGTGCGCTGGCTGGTGCCCTGGGTCTGCCTGCTGCGCGATTCCCATCCGGATATCGATCTGCGCTTCCATACCTCCCATGAGCCAGTCGCGCTGGATGGCGTCACGGCGGATATCGCCATCCGTTACGGTGACGGCCGCTGGCCGGGGCTGGTGGCGGAGAAACTGTTCGATAACACCTTCGTCCCGGTCTGCAGCCCGTACCTCGGCTTGCGGGATGTAACCGAGCTGCCCAAACACCCGTTGATCCACTTCCGTGCGCAAGCTGCCTTGTCCGCTCCGATTCATTGGGCGTCGTGGCAGAAGCTCGCCAACGTGCCGGGGCTGGACGTGAGCGCCGGGCTGGTCTTCTCCGACGAAACCCACGCCATCTCCGCCGCCATCGGCGCGCAGGGCGTGGCCCTGATGAGTCGGCAGTTGATCGAAGATGAGCTAAGGGAAGGGCGGCTGGTGCAGCCGTTCGGGCCGGAGATGGAGGGCAAGCCGTTTCACCTGGTTTATCCAGAGAGCCGTCGGGATGATCCGACGGTTCGGGCGGTGAGGGAGTGGGTGATGAAGGTGCCGGGTGGGTTGTGTGAGGTGGTGGGGTGATGTCTCTAAAAAACGTCTAGCAATCGCAGCTGCTTCGGTCGGCCTCGCGATGGTTGCTCGGGTGTCGCGAATTGCTAGATGGCTAAATGATGGCAATGTTTCCGTCATGCCCTATAGTGCGCGCTGACTAACGGCGGACCACAAGGACGCGGCATGGAAGAGCTGGCGAAACGTTGCCTTAAGCATTACCAGAGTTTGAATGCCAACAAGCAGCAGCAGATTAAAGAAGGGATGCATGACTACAGCCTGATTACATCAATGTTGAAGCCGTCAAACGAAGTGACGCTTCATTCACGCTTCCTCTGCTCCATGCTTAATCCGAAGGGCCCGCATTATCAGGGCAATGTATTTCTCAAACTGTTCCTCAAAGAGTTACCGGCCGGACTCCGAAGCTTCATTGACCCCGACCGCGCCACGATCATTCGAGAAAAGGACAGTATCGACATCTTGGTACATGACGGTGAGCACGCGCTTGTCATCGAGAACAAGGTCTACGCAACAGATCAGCGCTACCAGATCAGTCGCTATATCGGTTGCGTGCAGAGAAAGCTATTTGGCGGTGAGCCGGATGTATCCAAACGGATGGCGGTGATTTACCTAAGCGCCAAACGTACCCATCCGAGCAAGAAGTCCGAGAGCCTGGCGGGATTTGCACTCATTGGAAACATACTGCGCTGGAAGGGTTTCGCTGGCTGTAAGCCTCATCCTGATCTTCCAGATATTCAGGACGACCTGAACGTAGAAATACCTTTCCATCATGTTCCGTATTTCCCATCGCTGGTTCGGTGGGCTGAGAACTGCGCTGAAAAGGCGCCGGCTGGCGGCATACGAAACGCTTTTGACGAATACCTTCTCGTTTTAAAACGGTTGGAGAAACCCAAGGCTTGGAGAAAAGTCATGACTCTTGATAGCTACGCCATGAGCCTGCCGGAGATGGATCAGCGTGAGATGTACGCATTTATGGTCGAGTCGCAGACGGCTCTGGATCGCTTTATTGCGGCGAGGTTGTTTGAAGGCCTTAAGGCGCTGTTCGGTGAAGTGGCGCTCTTTGAGCGCGGCCCGTTCAAAACGCTCGATGAAGACAGCCTATACAACTGGCTAACCAAGAAAGGCAAGGACAAGGATTGGGAGCGTGTGGGTGCCATCTTTGACGCTCCCATACAGCCGGTCGCGCTAGTTTTCGCCAGTGAGTTTGCTTATATGGGCGCTATGTGCGAGAGGCCGTTGTGGGACAAAGAATGTAGGGATGCCAATTTAATCCACGGGGGGGGCGTTAGGAGTCTTCTTCGTACGCAGCTGGACGGCGTGTATCGGTTTCTGCATTACATTCGTAAGCGAGCAGTTCAGTGTGGGATTCAGGTGGCTTCGCTTGAGAGTGAATTGTAGAGCTAGAAGTGGACGAGTTGCTTGACGCATTGGTTCCGCCCTGCTGGGCGGGTTCCTTTTGGCAGTCGCCCCAAAAGGAACCAAAAGGTCTTGCCCCTGCATGCGGCCCTGCGCTTCGCTCCGGGTCCGTTCGCTCCATCGCCATTCCAGGGGCACGCCGCAAAGGGCCATCCCTGGCCCATCGCGGCTCTCGCGGCATCCATGCCGCTCAACCCCTTCCACGGCGATTCCGCTCACCCTCCTGAAAGGGGCGGTTCGTGTCGCCTGCCGGTCCGTGCAGAAGAAGCAAATAAACAAAAGGGCGCTCGGGCGACTCGAAGTCCGATCCCGTCAGGTGGCCGAGTGGAGGTGTTGCGTAGCAGCGTAGGGTGGAAAACGGCGAAGCCTTTTCCACGCGTCAGTCCGCATCACCTGCGAATCCCTCCGCCTCATCACCGCACCAACCAACTGGGTAGATCCCAGCTCCGACGGCTCGATGAAAACTCGAATAGGGCCAGTCGGCGACACGCTCCACCAAGCCGTGCTTTAACGGATTTCGATGCACATAGTCGACGTGATGCCGATAATCCCGTTCATCCTGGATCAGATGCTCCCAATAGCGCCGTTGCCAGATCCCGCGTTCGCCGCGGGAGCGCTGAGTTGCTGTCAGTACTTCGGTCTTTGGCAGGCGTCGGGCGAAAGCGAACTTGATGACTTTCCAGCGCAGGGCGAAATCGGCGTCGCCATCCGGGAGCGTCCAGACGCAATGCATGTGGTCGGGCAGAACGACCCAGGCGTCGATGTGGAAGGGATGGCGTGAGCGTGTGGCTCGCACCGTCTCGCGGAGCAGGTCGATATGGCGGACCAGCAAGTCGCTGCGTCGGTTGAGCAGATTGACGGTGAAGAAATACGTGGCGCCCGGCACACGGGCGCGGCGGTAACGGGACATGGTGGCTCATCCTTGAGCGTTGTGTTGGCAGTGAGGTTGTATCGGTGGATAAGAAAAGCGTTATCCACCCTACGACATCTCAACCACTCGCACCGCCGACGCATCGACGTTGCCGGAGGTAGGGTGGAAAACGGCGAAGCCTTTTCCACGCGTCACTTCCAGGCTACCTCGCTGGTCCCGACATCCTTATAGCTGGCTTAGGGTCATCCCTTTGGAGGAAATGGGTCGTTTCCGTAGCTGTTCCGCTCGCGAATTTGACCTTGCTTGTTGTGGACCAAGACCTCGCTTTGCTGGTTGGTCGCAATGCCTCGTGCGTGCTCGATAGCTTCTCGTTGGGTATCGAACTGTTTGGTAACTTTACTGTTACCAGCGCCTCGAACAGCCCATTTATCATCATGCGGGACAACATGTTGGTTCTTGCGTGTCATGGTAAATACCTCTGTGTGACTATGGTTGAGAGAGGCGGTTTACACCGCCTCTCTGCTTGGGCTACTGCTTCACGAAGAAGCAGAAAGGGCGCCCGTCTTTGCGGCGTACATCTTTGCCGCTCCGCCAATGTTTGAAGGTCATACAGAACACAGCTCTGTAGCCTGGCGGTGGAGTTGGGGTTCCGCTCATGGCGAATACCTCTTGTCCGAAGTCGTTGACACCACCCGTTGAATGCCCATAATCACGCAGCGCATTTGCTCAAATNCTACGTGATTGAGGGGCAATCTTCAGTCGCGGCCCGTGCTTGCAGGCTTCGCTTTCAAACACGGTCAAGACCCACGGCGGCCTGTAGGAGGGCTTCCGTGGGTTTCTTGTTTCTACATCCTCTAAATCACTATCTGTCGATAGTAAGCGCGTCCTTGCGCTTCATGATTTCAATCAATCCCAGCTCAAAGCCCCACCAGTCTGATACTCAATCACCCGCGTCTCGAAGAAGTTCTTCTCCTTCTTCAGGTCCATGATCTCGCTCATCCACGGGAACGGGTTGGTGGTGCCCGGATACTCTTCCTTCAAGCCGATCTGCGTCAGACGGCGGTTGGCGATGAACTTGAGGTAGTCCTCCATCATTGCGGCGTTCATGCCGAGCACACCACGGGGCATGGTGTCGCGGGCGTATTCGATTTCCAGTTGGGTGCCCTGGAGGATCATCTGGGTCGCTTCGTCCTTCATGTCGGCGTCCCACAGGTGGGGGTTCTCGATCTTGATCTGGTTGATCATGTCGATGCCGAAGTTCAGGTGCATGGACTCGTCGCGCAGGATGTACTGGAACTGCTCGGCGGTGCCGGTCATCTTGTTGCGGCGGCCCATGGAGAGGATCTGGGTGAAGCCGCAGTAGAAGAAGATGCCTTCGAGTACGCAGTAGTAGGCGATGAGGTTGCGCAGGAACTGCTTGTCGGTCTCCGGGGTGCCGGTCTGGAAGGTCGGGTCGGAGATGGAGCGGGTGTACTTGAGGCCCCAGCTGGCCTTTTTCGCGACGCTCGGGATCTCGTGGTACATGTTGAAGATCTCGCCTTCATCCATGCCCAGCGATTCGATGCAGTACTGGTAGGCGTGGGTGTGGATCGCCTCTTCGAAGGCCTGGCGCAGGATGTACTGGCGGCACTCGGGGTTGGTGATCAGGCGGTAGGTGGCCAGCACGAGGTTGTTGGCGACCAGGCTGTCGGCGGTGGAGAAGAAGCCGAGGTTGCGCTTGACGATGCGGCGCTCGTCTTCGCTGAGGCCGTCCTTGCTCTTCCACAGGGCAATGTCGGCGTTCATGTTCACTTCCTGCGGCATCCAGTGGTTGGCGCAACCATCCAGATACTTCTGCCAGGCCCAGTCGTACTTGAAGGGTACGAGCTGGTTGAGGTCGGCGCGGGCGTTGATCATGCGCTTCTCGTCGACGCGCACGCGGGCCGATTCGCCTTCCAGTTCGTTGAGGCCTTCCTGGATGTCCAGGTCGTCCAGCGCGCGCTTGGCGCGGGCGATGGCGTCGGAGTCACTGGCGGCAACGGCGCGGGCTTCTTCTACGGAACCGGCGGCGTCGTTGTCCAGCTTGGCGGCGGTCTGGCCTGCCGGCTGCGCGGCAGCGGGGGCCGGCGCGGCGGTGGTGGTGTCTTCTTCGTTGAATTCGTCCCAGCTCAGCATGTGCGATAGCTCCTGATCGGGGACCGGGGCTTGGCCGGTCGGATGTGTTTGGGTGCTTTTGGTTTGCACGCAAAAGCGGGTATTTGGTTTGGGCCGAGATAGGTCCGGCCTTTTGTATCGTCTGGTGGGGCTGCCCCTCACCCTGACCCTCTCCCCGGAGGAGGGGCGAGGGTACGGTCGGGTGTCTGGTCCGACCGCTTGTGTTTGTCTGGAGGGTTGCCCCTCTCCCTAACCCTCTCCCCGGAGGGGCGAGGGGACTGGTTCGGTGTTGGCGTCGGGCTTGCTCTATCGATAGCCACCGCGTTGGCTTAGGGCTCCTGGCGAGCAGGAGCGGGCCGTTCTGTTTCCTTGTCGCAACAATGGTGCGAGCGTGGAGCTGTGCGAGTGGCTGCTAGGCGGCTGCCGAGCCGGAACCCCTGAGCGTACAGCTGTACGTGATGGGGTCCGGTTTGGCGGCCAACGCCGCAGACGCCGCTCCTCCCTTTACCAGCTGCCCTCTCCCCCAAAAGGAGAGGGCGGCGCGCCTCCTTTGTTACTGGCAGGCTTCGCAGTCGGGGTTATCGATCGAACACGCCAGCGGCACCGGAGCCGGCTGCGGCTCGGCAGCCGGAGCGGCGCTGGCGGAGTTCGCCGCCTCGCTGCCACCACTGGACACGGCGTTCAGCTTGCCGGTGTTGATGGTGGACTTCTCGGTGCTGGTCGCGGCCAGGGCACGGAGGTAGTAGGTGGTTTTCAGGCCACGGTACCAGGCCATGCGGTAGGTCACGTCGAGCTTCTTGCCCGAGGCGCCGGCGATGTACAGGTTCAGCGACTGCGCCTGGTCGATCCACTTCTGGCGGCGGCTGGCGGCGTCGACGATCCACTTGGTTTCCACCTCGAAGGCGGTGGCGTACATGTCTTTCAGATCCTGCGGGATGCGCTCGATCTGCTGTACGGAGCCGTCGTAGTACTTGAGGTCGTTGACCATGACCGGGTCCCACAGGCCGCGGGCCTTGAGGTCGTGGACCAGGTACGGGTTGATCACGGTGAACTCGCCGGACAGGTTCGATTTGACGTACAGGTTCTGGTACGTCGGCTCGATGGACTGCGACACGCCAACGATGTTGGAGATGGTCGCGGTCGGGGCGATGGCCATGATGTTCGAGTTGCGGATGCCTTTCTTGACGCGCTCGCGGATCGGCGCCCAATCCAGGGATTCGGTCAGGTCGACGTCGATGTACTTCTGGCCACGGGCCTCGATGAGGATCTGCTGGGAATCCAGCGGCAGGATGCCCTGGGACCACAGCGAGCCCTGGAAGCTGGAGTAGGCGCCACGCTCGTCGGCCAGGTCACAGGAAGCCTGGATGGCGAAGTAGCTGATGGCTTCCATGGACTTGTCGGCGAAGTCGATGGCGGCGTCGGAACCGTAGGCGATGTGCTGCAGGTACAGCGCGTCCTGGAAGCCCATGATGCCCAGGCCCACCGGGCGGTGCTTGAAGTTGGCGTTCTGCGCCTGCGGCACGCTGTAGTAGTTGATGTCGATGACGTTATCGAGCATGCGCACAGCGGTGCGCACGGTGCGCTCCAGCTTGGCGGCGTCGAGCTTGCCGTCCTTGATGTGGTTGACCAGGTTGATCGAGCCCAGGTTGCAGACGGCGATCTCGTCCTTGTTGGTGTTCAGGGTGATCTCGGTGCAGAGGTTGGAGCTGTGCACCACGCCGACGTGCTGCTGCGGGCTGCGCAGGTTGCACGGGTCCTTGAAGGTCAGCCACGGGTGGCCGGTCTCGAACAGCATCGAGAGCATCTTGCGCCACAGGTCCTTGGCCGGCAGGGTCTTGAACAGCTTGATCTTGCCGTACTTGGTCAGCTCCTCGTAGTACTCGTAACGCTCCTCGAAGGCGCGGCCGGTGAGGTCGTGCAGGTCGGGGACGTCGGACGGGGAGAACAGGGTCCAGGGGCCGTCGTCGAAGACGCGCTTCATGAACAGGTCCGGAATCCAGTTGGCGGTGTTCATGTCGTGGGTACGGCGACGGTCGTCACCGGTGTTCTTGCGCAGCTCGAGGAATTCCTCGATGTCCAGGTGCCAGGTTTCCAGGTACGCGCAGACCGCGCCCTTGCGCTTGCCGCCCTGGTTGACCGCGACGGCGGTGTCGTTGACCACTTTCAGGAAGGGCACGACGCCCTGGGATTTGCCGTTGGTGCCCTTGATGTAGGCGCCCAGTGCGCGCACCGGGGTCCAGTCGTTGCCCAGGCCGCCGGCGAACTTGGAGAGCAGGGCGTTATCGCGGATGGCGTCGTAGATGCCGCCCAGGTCGTCCGGCACGGTGGTCAGGTAGCACGACGACAGCTGCGGACGCAGGGTGCCGGCGTTGAACAGGGTCGGCGTCGAGGCCATGTAGTCGAAGGACGACAACAGGTTGTAGAACTCGATGGCGCGGGCTTCTTTCTGCTCTTCCTCGATGGCCAGGCCCATGGCGACGCGCATGAAGAAGATCTGCGGCAGCTCGAAGCGGACGTTGTCCTTGTGGATGAAGTAGCGGTCGTACAGGGTCTGCAGGCCGAGGTAGGTGAACTGCTGGTCGCGCTCGTGGTTGAGTGCGGCGCCCAGCTTGGCCAGGTCGTAGCTCTTGAGCTTGGAATCGAGCAGTTCGAACTCGACGCCTTTCTCGATGTAGGCCGGCAGGGCCTTGGCGTACAGGTCGGCCATCTCGTGATGGGTGGCGGCTTCGGCAACGCCGAGGAAGCCCAGGGCTTCGGCACGCAGGGTGTCCATCAGCAGGCGCGCGGTGACCTGGCTGTAGTTCGGCTCACGCTCGACCAGGGTGCGGGCAGTCATCACCAGGGCGGTGTTGACGTCCTTCTCGGCCACGCCGTCGTAGAGGTTCTTCAGGGTTTCACGCTCGATCAGCGCGCCATCGACCTCGGCCAGGCCTTCGCAGGCTTCGGTGATGATGGTCTGCAGGCGACCCATGTCCAGCGGCTGCTGGCTGCCGTCGGCGCGGGTGACGCGGATGCTCGGGTGCGGCTGGGCGATGTCGTTGGCCGCGGCGCTCTTGCGCTCCTGGCTACGGGCTTCGCGGTAGATCACGTAGTCACGCGCGACCTTCTGCTCACCGGCACGCATCAGGGCCAGTTCGACCTGGTCCTGGATTTCTTCGATATGGATGGTGCCACCGGAGGGCATGCGACGACGGAAGGTGGCGGTGACCTGCTCGGTCAGGCGCGCGACGGTGTCGTGAATACGCGAGGAAGCGGCAGCGTTACCGCCTTCCACTGCGAGAAAGGCCTTGGTGATGGCGACGGTGATCTTGTCGTCGGTATAGGGGACGACGGTACCGTTGCGCTTGATCACGCGCAGCTGGCCCGGGGCGGTAGCCGCCAGATCCGGTGCATCGGCTGACAGCGGGTTCTCGCGAGTGGATGGGTTCTGCATGGGGGCTCCGGATTCTCTCTTTTAGTCGCGGTTCTGGTTCTGTCTGCGCGGGCTTCGTTGAGCCCGGGCGTCGTTACTGCATGAGCCATGCCCCGCATCGCGGTGCACGGTGGTATCGCAAGGAATAGTCCTGACTAGGCCGCTGACGAGCTAAGTCGTTGCCGGAAGGATAGTCAGGCTGGAAAAACTGTCAACACAATATGTTGTGTTTTGTCTTGGCTCCGAGCACAGCTGCTAGTTCCGCGCTTGAAGTCAGGGAGACGACTGTCGAAGGCTTGCATTAATGCTTGACCTGAAGCTGCCGACGGTGTTGCAGAGCAATGGGAGGCAGGGCGATAGCCCAGCTCTCGAAAATGTCTCGATTGTGTCAGTTGCGGTGCGCAGGCCCAATATCTAGGGGTCAAGGCGCGCTGGAGCGACAAGATAATGCTGGCTCCGGGCCAATGCAAGGCAGCCGTCTGGGATAACCTGTGGATAACGTGTGTGCGGATTGTGGGTGAAAGCGCGGCGTCCGGCCGCAGGCCGCATGGCTGCGGCGCTCGGCCGAATGCCGACGAAATACGCGCCGCCGGGCATATTTTGATGATGGTCAATGACACTACATGTTGTGTTTGCCGATGCCCGCTTTTTGTGCATCGTGCCGGGCCGGGCGTTGGGTACAATGCGCGCTGTTCGTTTGTGGCCTGACGGTCTGACAGGGGGCGGGGATGGAGCAAGAGACGTGGCGGATTCTCATCGTCGAGGACGATCGACGGCTGGCCGAGCTGACGCAGGAATACCTGCAGAGCAGTGGCGGCTTCGAGGTGTCGATCGAGTCGGATGGCGCCTGCGCCGCCGAGCGCATCATCGAGGAGCGCCCGGATCTGGTGGTGCTCGATCTGATGCTGCCCGGCGAGGATGGCCTGTCGATCTGCCGGCGGGTGCGTGACCGCTACGATGGCCCGATCCTCATGCTCACCGCGCGGGCCGACGATCTGGATCAGGTGTTGGGGCTGGAAACCGGCGCCGACGACTATGTCTGCAAGCCGGTGCGTCCGCGTCTGTTGCTGGCGCGCATCCGCGCCTTGCTGCGTCGTCAGCCACCGGAGGCGCCGGCCAATGCCAAGCGCCTGCAGTTCGGCCCGTTGGTGATCGACAGCGCGTTGCGCGAAGCCTGGTTGCGTGAACAGCAGATCGAACTGACCGGCGCCGAGTTCGACCTGCTCTGGCTGCTGACCTCCAACCCCGGACGCATTCTTTCCCGTGAAGAAATCTTCGCCGAGCTGCGCGGCATCGAATACGACGGTCAGGACCGCTCCATCGATGTGCGTATTTCGCGTATCCGCCCCAAGATCGGTGACGATCCCGATCATCCGCGGCTGATCAAGACGGTGCGCGGCAAGGGCTATCTGTTCGTTTCCGAAGCTGCCGTGGCGATGGTGTAGCGCCGCCGCCCATGAACTCGATCTTCCTGCGCATCTATGGCGGCATGCTGGGGGTGCTGGTGCTGGTGGCGCTGCTCGGCGCCGGCGGCCTGCACCTGCTCAACCAGTACCGCGCGGACGATCACCGCGAGCGCCTGGCCAGCGGCACCTTCCGCCTGATGGCGCACAACATGAGCAGCATGACGCCGATCGAACGGCGCCAGGCGGCGAACCTCTGGGGGCGGCTGCTGGGCATTCCGCTGCGGGTGCGCACGCTCGACGATGTCAGCCTGGAAAGCCGACTGGAGGCGCGCCTGCTGCGCGGCCAGGTGCTGGTCGAGCAGATCCGCCCGCAGAGCACCACGGTGTTCAGCCTGGTCAGCGCGCAGGATCGGCTGGTGCTCACCGGCGAGGTGGAACAGCTCAGCGAGCAGCTGGCGCGCGCGACCAT
>JGI25317J35169_1001957_pt1 | contig 10360 bp, 14 predicted proteins | sample AutmiccommunBRH5_FD_35169 | JGI IMG/M metagenome (IMG submission 35169) | reverse complement strand
CGCCTGCGGCTGCCTCTACAACAACACGATGCTGCTGAACCCGCGCACCGGCCGCCGCACGAGCTTCGGCGAGGTGGTGCCCGGCGGCATCGGCGCGACCGCGCGGGCCGATGGCGCCAGCACGCTGTCGGCGCATGTCACCAACTGCCCGATCCCGCCGATCGAGGCGCTGGAGATCGACAACCCGGTGCTCTATGTCGAGCGCCGGCTGTCGACCGATTCCGGCGGCCCCGGGCGTTGGCGCGGCGGCCTCGGCCAGGTGCTCGGCTACAAGATCCTCGGCGACGACCCGCAATTCCATCACACCTCGCAGAAGACCGTGTCGCTGCCGCAGGGGGTGGCCGGCGGGCAGCCGGGCGACGGCGGGCGCTGGGTGATCAACCAGGGCACGCCGCAGGAGCGGACGCTGCGCTACGCCATCGGCGACATCGAGTTCCTGGCCAAGGGCGACGTGGTCACCCACCACAGCCCGGGCGGCGGCGGCTATGGCGATGCCGCCGACCGGCCGGTCGAGCTGATCGAGCGCGACCTCCGCTACGGTTACATCACGCCGGCGCATGCCGAGGCGCGCTACGGCGTCCGCGTCGACGGCGATACCCTGCGGGTGACGCGGTGACAGCCGAGGCCCCCGAGCCACAAGGCCCCACCGAGCCGCCCCCCGGATTCCAGTCGCTGCTCGGCTTCGAGCTGGCCGAGTGGCGGGCCGGGGCGGCGGTGGTGGTCCTGCGTGCGGACGCCAGGCACATGAACCGCGGCGGCGCCCCGCATGGCGGGGTGCTCGCCACCCTGGTCGACGCCGCCGGCGGATATGCCGGATGCTGGTGCGCGCATCCCGGCCGCGTGGTGAGCGCCCAGACGCTGTCCCTCGCGGTCTCCTTCGTCGGCCCGGCGCGCGGCGCGCTGCTGCGGGCGAGCGGCACGGTCATCGGCGGCGGCCGCCGGATCTTCTTCGCGCGCGTCGAGGTCACCGGCGAGGACGGCGCACTGGTGGCATCCGGCGAAACCAGCTACGCCTACCGTCGCGGCTACGAGCCGCCCGACGGCGGCGCCTTGTCGGACCTGGCGGCGCTCCGCTCGGATTAGCGATCCGCCACCCTGGACCACGAGCCGGTGAAGACCCGCTACCTCGAGATCTTCGACACCATCATGCGGACCCGGTCGCTGACCGAGGCGGCGCGGATCCTCAACCTCTCGCAGCCGGCCCTGAGCAAGATGCTGACCCACGCCGAGGACCAGATCGGCATCGCCTTGTTCAACCGCCGACGCGGCCGCATCACGCCGACCGCCGAGGCGCTGCAGCTCTTCAAGGAGACCGAGGCGGTGTTCGACCGCCTGCACGACGTGCAGCGGCTGGCAATGGAGATCCGCGACAGCCGCGTGGCGATCGTGCGGGTCGCCGCGATCCAGACCCTCGGCGTCACGGTGCTGCCGCGCCTGATCCGTGAATTCCGCGAGATCCACCCGCGCGTCCGGTTCTCCATCCAGTCGCTGCCGCCGCGCTACGTCATCGAGGCGACGATGGCGGGCGACGTCGACCTCGGGCTGATGCTCTCGCCGGTCCAGGGATGCGACCTGCGCAAGATCGAGCTCGGCCGCTCCGAGCTGTACTGCGCGGTGCGCCGCGGGCACCGGCTGGCGGCGCTGGAGCGCGTGCCGCTCGCCGAGCTGCGCGGCGAGACGCTGATCACCGGCAACCGCAACTACCTGTTCGGGCTGCAGCTCGAGGACCTGTTCAGCGCCATCGGCGGGATCCCCGAGATCGCCTGCCAGGTCAGCACGTCCTTCGCCGCCTGCGCGCTGGTCGCCGAGGGGGTCGGCGTCGGCCTGGTCGACGGCTTCGCGGTCGGCCGGCATTTCCCGGAGCTGGTCGCGCGTCCGCTGGACCCGACCATGCCGCTGAACCCGCATCTCATCCTCTCGACCCGCCGGACCCCCGCCCGGCAGGTCGAGCGCTTCGTCGACCATGTCCGCGGCCGCTTCCACGCGTCCCTGGACGCGGGCGGCGTCCCGGGTGCCGTGGCGTGAGCCCGGGGCTGGCCGGACCCTCGGAGCGGCCGACCGACTGATCCGGCGGGTCGCAGCTTGCGTATCCAAGGCATGGTCCGAATTCTGGTCGCCCTACTGCCCCTGTATCTCGCCGGCTGCTCGGTAATCGGCATGCAGGGGGATACCGAGCAGCCTCCTTACGCAGTCGTTGCCTCCCTGCCGGACGATATCGAGATCAGGCAGTACGCCGAACGCGTTGCCGTCGAGGTCACGGTCACGGGCGACGACGCCGATGCTGCCCGCAATGCCGCCTTCCGCCTCCTGTTCGCATATATCTCCGGGGCCAATCGGACGGACACGGACATCGCGATGACGGCGCCGGTCGAGACGCGCGGCGATTCCCGGACGATCGCCATGACGGCACCGGTGGAGAGCCGGGTCGGCGAGGCCGGTGCCACGACCATGCGGTTCTTCCTGCCGGCCCGGTTCACACTGGAGACCGCTCCCGAGCCGACCGACGGTCGAGTGCGCCTCGTGGCGCTGCCGGCGCAACGCTTCGCCGTGCTGACCTTCTCGGGCTCGCGAAGCCGGCAGGCGGTATCCGGCCGCTTGCAGCAGCTCCACGCCGCACTCGATGCCCGCGGCCTCGAAGCCATGAGATCGTCCGAGCGCGCCTTCTTCTACGACCCGCCCTGGACACTTCCGTGGTTTCGGCGGAACGAGGTGGCGATCGAAGTGATAAATTCCTTCTGAAGGGAAATATACTGATCCGGACGTCAACCCTGGACGTATGATCAAAAAATACGTTCATAGGACATCGAAAATGAAAACGCCCGCGAGGAACTACATCGTATTTTGCTGGAATTTTGTGTTTGATCACGAGGTAAGCCCGCTTCGTAACATTCCTGACATCGCCATTCGTCATCATACTCTGCAGGTCTTGGGCTTCATGTGGGCCGTGGCGTTCGCGGTGGCGGCTGGGAGTTACACCTTCTTTGCTGTTAGCGTGATCGGTCACACCGTTCTAATAGCGGCCTCAGCTATCACGGTGGCCACCTGGACAGCAGCAACCACGAAACCGGAATTATTTGTCCGTGGATTTACCCGGAATGAATCAGACAGTTCCAAAGTAAAAAATCAATGATGGCCCCGTCAGCGACCTCCTTTGTCGCAGGCGGCGCCTCACATCGGGGAGCCCGGAATGACCGCTATGTTTGAGAAATTGATGAATGGAGCGGATGGCGGGTTGGCCCTGCTCGAGGTTTTGGCGGAAAACAGTTTCGACTCTGTGCTGATCACGAATGCATCGGCGGACAATCAAATCGTATACGCCAACGCGTCTTTTGAAAAACTAACAGGCTACACCCCTTCTGAAATCGTCGGCAAGACGCCGCGAATTCTTCAGGGACCGGGAACGGATCCGAAAGTAATTTCAAGACTTTCTGAGGCATTGAATTCAGGAGGTAAATTTGAAGGCAAGGCAATAAACTACACGAAAGACGGGACACCCTTCATCATGTACTGGCGCGTGGTTCCGATCAAAGTTGATATGAAGATTATCGCCTGGATCGCCATCCAGCGTGAAGGATCCGCCATATGATAGATCGTCTTAAGAAAACACGGGGTGGATGATCGGAATACGGGTGGCTTCGAAGCCAGGACAGAAACCGGGCTGAATCCCCTGTTCCGACGCGCAATCACCCTCCGAAAGGAAATCGGCGGACTAGGAATATTTAATCGACATCCGCCTTTGCCACAAGCATCGGCGCCCAGGTGCAGGCGGGAACTTGAAATGATCGGGAGATAAGGTTCCATCATGCGTGTACTGATCGTCGGCGCCAGCAAGGGAATCGGCCTGGAAACGGCCCTCCAGGCCCTCGATGCCGGTCATGATGTGCGCGCCATGGCCAGAACCGCTTCCGCGATTGCGGTCTCAAATCCTGGCCTCGAGCAGGTAAGGGGCGATGCGTTGAAGACCGAGGATGTAGAGGCGGCTCTTGTCGGAGTGGATGTCGTGATCCAGACCCTCGGCGTTGGATTGGGAGACTTATTCCGGCCCGTGCACCTCTTCTCGGACGCGACCCGAGTGCTGATCGCGGCAATGAAAAGCCAAGGTGTCAAGCGTCTGGTCAGTGTGACCGGTTTTGGGGCCGGCGACAGCCGCGCGAGCATCAGCTGCCTGCAGCAGCTGCCATTCCAGATCGTGTTCGGTCGCGCTTATGACGATAAGAGCTTGCAAGAGGAGTTGATCAAGCAAAGCGACTTGCATTGGACGATTGCGAGGCCTGGAGTTCTGACCAGTGGACCGCGGACCGGCCGCTTCCGGATCCTTTCCGAGGCCTCTCAGTGGCGAAACGGGATCATCTCGCGGGCAGACGTCGCCGATTTCCTCGTTCGACAGATCGGCGATCAGGCATACATGCGTAAAACTCCGGTGCTGATAAACTGACGAGTGGACTTTTAGGAGATCAGCATGGATTCAGAGCCTCCCAAGTCGACGGTATATTTTGATGGCTCCTGCCCGCTGTGTCGGACTGAGATTCGATACTATCGGCATGACGATCAAGACCGAGCTCTTGATTTTGTCGACATTTCTGAACCTGGTGCTGCACCTCCGGACGGAATTACCCAGGAGCATGCAATGAAACGGTTTCATGTTCGCGCCGACGATGGGCGAGTTCTTTCGGGTGCGGCCGCATTCGTCGAGATTTGGAGTCGTTTGCCCAGATGGCGCTGGGCAGCGCGTGCCGCGTCCCTGCCGGGAGCCCTGATCGCCCTCGAGTGGTGCTACAGGATTTTTCTTCCGGTCCGACCGTTGATCTCCGGTCTCTTTGGGCGAGCCCTGGGGCTTCAGGCGGCTGTCCGCGGAGCCTTTCGCTCGTGACGGGGCACTCTGAACCCGAAGATGCAACGGCCGCCGGGATAGACCTCGCGTCGTTCCCGCCAGGCGGCGTGGCGGTCGTCTTCGGCGCCGGCGGCGGTATCGGAGGCGCCCTGGTCGACGCCCTCCGCGCTGCGAAGGCGTTCGCGCATGTCGCCGCGTTCAGTCGCAGCACCTCGCCGGCGGTCGACCTTCTGGACGAAGCCAGCCTCGCCCGTGCCGCGGCCCTCGCCGCCGATCTCGGCGAGCTTCGCCTGGTGATCGATGCGACGGGATTTCTCCATGATGATCGCCAGGCACCGGAGAAGAGCTGGCGGCAACTCGATCCGGCTGGTCTCGCGCGCGCCTTTGCGCTGAATGCGATCGGCCCCGCGCTGATCATGAAGCACGTGCTGCCGCGGCTGCCGCGCACGGGCAAGGCCGTGTTCGCGACGCTTTCCGCGCGGGTGGGAAGCATAGCCGACAACCGGCTGGGCGGCTGGTACGCCTACCGGGCATCCAAGGCGGCGCTCAACCAGCTGGTGCGGACCGCGGCCGTCGAACTGGCCCGCCGGTCTCCCGACGCTCTCTGCGTCGCCCTGCATCCAGGCACGGTCGCCACCGCGCTGTCCGCCCCCTTCGCGGCGACCGGCCTGGAGGTGCACCCTCCCCCGGCCGCCGCCCGGCATCTGCTCGCCGTGGTCGAAGGCCTCACGGCCGAGGCCAGCGGCGGGTTCTTCGACTGGCGCGGCGAGGCGATACCCTGGTGATCGCTGGGCCGGATGCATCGCAGGGATGAGCCGCCGACGAAGGACGGTGCAGCGCCGTCAGCCGAACGCCAGCCAATCACTCTGCCCGGTATCGCCCGCGACCGGGATCAACGTGATGATGTCGCCGTCGTCCAGGAAGGCCAGCCACTCGGTGCCGGTGACCGTGTCGACGTCGCCGGATGGCAGGTAGGTCACCAGAAGGACGTTGCCCCGGCTGGCAATCGCATAGGAACCCACCGGACCATCGAAAGCGGCCGTGTCGTCGCCGGTCCCGCCGTTGATCACGTCGCTCCCGGATCCGCCGTGCATGAAGTCGTCGCCGGCGCCGCCGAACAGCCGGTCGTCGCCGCCGCGTGCGTCTTCGACGATGACCGCGCCATCGCCGTAGAGCCTGTCGTTGCCGTCCCCACCGGACAGCAGATCGTCGCCGCCCTGGGCGGTGTCGAACATGAGGCCGCCGTCGCCGTAAAGGTTGTCGTTGCCGTCCCCGCCGAACAGCCGGTCGTCGCCGCCATCGGCGTTCTCGGACATGGAGCCGGCATCGCCCATGAGGACGTCGTCGCCTTCCCCGCCGGAAAGCCGGTCATCGCCGCCCTGGACGCTGCCCCGCATATCGGTGGCATCGCCGTTTAGCTCGTCGGCGCCGCTCCCGCCGGACAGCCGGTCGTCGCCGCCCCGGCTGTCGCTGAACATGAACTCGGCATCGCCGTAAAGGCGATCGGTGCCATCGCCGCCGAGCAGGCGGTCGTCGCCGCCTTGAGCCGATACGTCGAGTTGCCTGGCATCACCCATCAGCGTGTCGTCGCCAGCGCCGCCATCGAGGCGATCGTCGCCGCCACGGGGACTTCCGTTGGTCAGCGTGTCGGTTTCGCCGAACAGGATGTCATGGCCGTCGCCGCCATCGAGCACGTCGTCGCCGCCACGGGCGTTGTCGAGCAGGAACTCGCTGGCATCGCCGGCGAGGGTGTCGTCGCCGGCGCCGCCGGACAGCCGGTCGTCGCCGCCCCGGGCGTTATCGTGCAGGTCGCCGCCATCGCCAATCAGGATATCCGCGCCATCGTTGCCGAAAAGACGGTCGTCGCCGCCGCGGGCGTTGCCTCGCATGCCGGTGCTCGCATCGCCGTGGAGGAAGTCATTGCCGTCGCCACCGGACATCCGGTCATCGCCGCCGCGACCGTCGTCCCTGATCTCCCCGCGTACATCCCCGACCAGGAAGTCGCTATCGCCGAGGCCGACGAGCCGGTCGTTGCCGCCACGGTCGTTCCCGCTCAAGTCTCCCGCGAGGTCGCCGACGATGCCGTCGGCGAAGGCCGTGCCGATGAGCGTCTCGCTTTCGAGCGTACCGATGATCTGTGCCATCTGATTCCTCCCTTGTAGGCCGGTGAGGGCCCGCACGTTTTTCTTGTATTTCGAGAGTACCCCCGCCGGGTGCGGCGCTCCGGTGACAACCCGGTCACAGCCCATCGACACCCGCGAGGCGGGCGCTCGGTCGGCTCGACAGACGAGTGGTCTCGGACCGGGGGAGAGGCGACTACGCCTCGTCGCTCGCAGCCTGCTTCAGGTGGTCATCCGGCACATGGCGGGCGAGATCGCGGGAATCGTGCAGGATGCGGCTCAAGACCACGATGTCTTTGCTCAGCAGGTAGTAGAGCAGGAAATGACGCGGAGCCTTGATGCGCGACCCGGCGCGCTCGCGGCTGAGGGAGATATGATAGCTGCGCACACCCGGCCCGATTTCCGGACGTTCCTTGCTGCCCGGTCTGACCGGGTCTTCACGGACATCCTTGAAAGCTTGGCGGAGGAGCGCGCTATAGGCCTTGGCGGCTAGGGCCGCCGCCGCCCCGCCCGCCGATTGCCGCGGAAGAAGTTTCATCGTCTGCGGAATAGACCGGCCCTCCGCCTGTAGACCCTCTGGATGCTCGAAACGATCACCAGGAGGTCCGATGGACCGGTCAGCCCGTCGCACGGCGAGGCGCAGTGTTTGCGCCGCGACGCTTCTGCTCGCCTCGGGGTTCGCGCCCGCAGTGCTGGCGCACGAGGTCTCGCATCATGGGGCCGCCGCCATGCCGGCTGCCATTTCGGCCGCGTCGCCGGACGCGGCAGCCCTTCTCGCCGGGAACGCGGCCGCGATGATCAAGATGATGGCAGACATGGAGACGCCGCCGACCGGCGACGTCGACCGCGATTTCGTCGCGATGATGATCCCGCACCACCAGGGCGCGCTCGACATGGCGGTGCTCCTGCTCCGCTACGGCCGCAACGCGCAACTCAAGCGGCTCGCGCAGGAGATCATCGTCACCCAGCAGCAGGAGATCGCCGCCATGCGGCTGGCGATCGGCGATCCTCTTCCATCGTCTTCGGCCGCGCCGCCCGGTGCCGCTTCCAAGCCCTGACCAGGAGACGACCATGACACGCACGCTTCACATGGTGACCCTGCTGGCGGGTACGATCCTCGCCGGCTCCGCATCGGCATGGGCCGGGCAGGCCCCCGGTGCCGCGTCGGCCCCGGATGTTCCGGTCAGCCATCGTGACCGCGTCTACGCGGCCGAACAGTTCTCGAACACGGTGTCGGTGATCGACCCGGCCAGCAACAGACTGCTGGGCCTGATCCGTCTCGGCGACCCACAGCCGCGCAATCTGAGCCCACTCTACCGTGGCCAGGTTCTGGTCCACGGCCTGGGCTTCTCACCGAACCGCAGGACCCTGGCGGTGGTCTCGATCGGCAGCAATTCGGTGACCTTCATCGACACCGCCACGAATGCCGTGAAGCACACGACCTATCTCGGCCGCTCGCCGCACGAGGCCTTCTTCACGCCGGATGGCAAGGAGGTGTGGGTGACGATACGCGGCGAGGACTATATCGCTGTCCTCGACGCGTCCAGCTTCGAGGAGATCGCACGGATCAAGGTGCCGGCCGGACCGGGAATGCAGATCTTCTCTCCTGACGGCAAGTACGGTGATTGGCGGAGGGGATGGGATTCGAACCCACGATAGGTTGTTACACCTATAACGGTTTAGCAAACCGCCGCCTTCAGCCTCTCGGCCACCCCTCCGCCGGGAGAGGACATCCGGCCCCGGAGGTCATCCGGGGCCGCACGGCGTATGCGCGCCCCTTCTACGGGCCGGAGGTTCCCCCCGTCAAGCGCGACGCCGCCCCCGCCCGCCTCAGCCGTCCAGCGCCTGCGTGAGGTCGTCGATCAAATCCCCCTCCGCCTCGATGCCGACCGCCAGCCGGATCAGGTCGTCCGGCACCGGCGTTCCCGGCCCCTCTGTGGAGGCGCGGTGCTCGGCCAGGCTCTCGGTGCCGCCGAGCGAGGTGGCGCTGTGGAACACCGTCATGCGCCGCATCGCCGCCAGTGCGGCCGCCTCGCCGCCGCGCACCCGGATCGACAGGATGCCGCTGAAGCCGCCGGTCATCTGCCGCTTCGCCACCTCATGCCCGGGATGCCCGGGCAGCCCCGGATACAGCACGTGGCTGACCTTCGGATGCCGCGCCATCGCCTCGGCGATCGCCTGGGCGTTCTCGCAGGCCTTGCGCACGCGGATATGCAGGGTGCGCATGCCGCGCAGCAGCAGCCAGGCCTCCTGCGGCCCCATAACCGTGCCGAGGTCTCGGCGCACCTGCTCGATGCGCTCCCACCACTCGTCCTTGCGCGCGGTGACCAGGGCGCCGGCCAGCACGTCGCTGTGGCCGTTCAGGAACTTGGTGGCGGAATGCATCACCAGGTCGGCACCGTGCTCCAGCGGCCGGGTCAGCACCGGCGTCGCCACGGTGCTGTCGACCGCCAGCTTCGCCCCGGCGGCATGCGCGATCTCGGCCGCCGCCGCCAGGTCGACGATGCCCCACAGCGGGTTCGCCGGGGTTTCCACCCAGACCAGCTTGGTCTTGCCGGGCCGCATCGCGGCGCGCAGCTCGTCGAGATCCTCGGCGTTGACGAACTGCACATCGAGGCCCCAGCGGGTGGCGAACTCCTTCAGCCAGCGCCGCACCCCCCAGTACATGACGTTCTGCACCACCACGTGGTCGCCCGGCGCCAACGCCAGGAAGGGCGCGGTCACCGCCGACATGCCGGACGACATCACCAGGGCGTCGACGCCGCCCTCCAGCCGCGCCATCAGCCCCTCGACCTGGGTGTAGGACGGGTTGTCGTTGCGCGAGTAGCTGAAGCCGGGGCCGCCGGCGGCGCCGATGCCGCCGGGAATGCGCTCGAAGGTGGTGGCGTGGTGCACCGGCGGGACCAGCGCCTTGTTCTCCGGGTCGACGAAGCCCATGGCCTGGGCGGCCAGGGTCTCGGGGGCGAGGTCGTGGTTGCGGGTCATCGCGATGGTCCCTTGCTCGGAGTGTCGGAGGCGCGGCCGAAATAGGCGTCGGCAGGCAGGAAGGCGGCGAGGCGGGCGCGCACCATCAGGTCGCGGTCGGCCTCGGCGGTGCCGACCAGGATGGCCGCAGACGGCGGCACCGCATGGGCGGCAAGCAGTGCGACGATGGCCGGCGCCAGGCCGCCGCGGTCGGGGGCGAGGCGGCAGCCGTGCAGCCCGGCGGGCGGCGGCGCCTGATCCGCCCCGCCCACGCCCTCGCCGGCAATGCCGACCGCCAGCAGCTTCGGGCGGTCGAGGCCGCGCAGCCGCGCAGCCGCGCCCGGCATCGCCAGCGCCTCGAGCGTGAAGACGATCGCCGTCGGGCTGCGGCCCGCCTCCATCAGGATCGAGGCCAGCTGGCGGTAGTCGAGGCCGAGCTCGGCGG
>JGI25317J35169_1001951_pt1 | contig 10386 bp, 9 predicted proteins | sample AutmiccommunBRH5_FD_35169 | JGI IMG/M metagenome (IMG submission 35169) | reverse complement strand
CCCCAGACCTGATCCAGCGGCAGGCAGACGACATCGGCCAGCGCCGAGGCGATCGGGTTGCTGGTGCCGCCTTCGAACGACAGGTTTGCGCAGACCATGTCCACGTTCTGCCCGGGGGCGATGATGAAACGGTGCGTCAGCGGTCGCGGAAACAGCAGCAGGCTCGGTCGCTCGACCTGCAGCGATTCCCTGCCATAGCGCACCTCCAGCGTGCCGCTGCGCACCAGGTGCAGCTGTCCGTGCACGCCATCGCTTTGCAGCGTGTTGATGCCGCACAGGGGGCCGGTATTGAACACCTGTGCGCTCATNGGGAAGTGGGTCATCAGCGCAGCGAGCCGGTCGGCCATCTTCGTACTCCTGATCATGTTTTACGGATTCTACGTCACCAATAGTTTTTTCTGGCGAGCAGAATAGCTCTCACCGGGCAACAACGCCCTGGCCTACCAGCAGAACAGGAACCGTAGCCATGACCATCGAAAAGATTCTCTACACCGCCACTGCAACCGCCACCGGCGGACGTGAAGGTCGCGCCAGCTCCTCCGATCAGGCGCTCGACGTGCAACTGTCCACGCCGCGTGAACTGGGCGGCGCCGGCGGCCCCGGCACCAACCCCGAGCAGCTGTTCGCTGCCGGCTACTCGGCCTGCTTTCTCGGCGCGCTGAAATTCGTCGCCGGCAAGCAGAAGGTCGCCCTGCCGGCCGACACCCGCATCACCGGCAAGGTCGGCATCGGCCAGATCCCCACCGGCTTCGGCATCGAAGCCGAGCTGACCATCAGCGCGCCCGGCATTGCCCGCGACGTGTTGCAGGAGCTGGTCAACCAGGCCCACGTGGTCTGCCCGTACTCCAATGCCACCCGCGGCAACATCGACGTAACCCTGATCCTCGCCGACTGATCCAGCCCACCGCACCTACTAACAGGAGACACACGCCATGAATGCCATCATCCGCACCTTCACCCTCCCGCTGCTGGCCATCGCGATGCAGCCAGTTTTCGCCGCGCAGCCGGAGCAGACCACGCAACCGACATCCAGTATCGCCAGCGCTCGCACCGCCAGCACCATCACCACGGTCGATGGCGTGCAGCTGTACTACAAGGACTGGGGCCCGAAGGACGGTCCGGTGGTCACCTTCAGCCATGGCTGGCCGCTCAACTCGGATAGCTGGGAATCACAGATGCTGTTCCTCGCATCCGAGGGCTACCGAGTGGTCGCTCACGACCGCCGCGGCCATGGCCGCTCCAGCCAGCCGTGGGAAGGCAACGACATGGATCACTACGCCGACGACCTGGCCGCGGTGATCGAGGCGCTGGACCTGAAGGATGTCACCCTGGTGGGCTTCTCCACCGGTGGCGGCGAGGTGGCGCGCTACATCGGCCGCCACGGCACCGAACGGGTGAAGAAGGCCGTGCTGGTCAGCGCCGTGCCGCCGATGATGCTGAAAACCGCGGATAACCCGGGTGGGCTGCCGCTGGAAGTGTTCGACGGCATCCGCAAGGCATCGCTGGAGGATCGCGCGCAGCTGTACCTCGACCTCGCCTCCGGCCCGTTCTATGGCTTCAATCGTCCGGGGGCNAAGGTTTCCCAGGGGTTGATCGACANCTGGCGTGCCCAGGGTCTNCAGGCCGGGCACAAGAACACCTANGACTCCATNGCCGCCTTCTCGGCCACCGATTTTCGCGGCGACCTGAAGAAGTTCGATGTGCCGACNCTGGTGATCCACGGCGACGATGACCAGATCGTGCCNCTNGACAGCTCGGGCAAGGCATCCGCAGCGCTGATCAAGGATGCGAAGCTGATCGTCTATCCCGGCGCGCCGCACGGCCTGACCGACACNCACAAGGAGCGCTTCAACAACGATCTGCTGGCCTTTCTCAAGGAGTGATGCGCAGCGGCTTTATCGAGCGGCTCGCAGCACCGCGTCACTTGCCGCTCAGAAACGACAAACCCCGCCAGATGGCGGGGTTTGTCTGTGGACTGCGCTCAGGCAGACCAGATTTTCTACACGACGCCGATCAGGCGTTCTGGCGGATACCAGCGACCAGCCAAGGCTGGTTCTCGCCCTGGGCACGTTCCATGCGCCAGCTTTCGCTGAACGGCTCGCCCTGGTCGAAGCGCGAAGTCTTCGCGGTGCCGGTGAAGGTCAGGGTCGCGGTGGTCTTCTCGGCATCGTCGTCGACGCCGTCGAGCTGGATTTGCAGATCGTCGATGTAGGTCGACTGATAGGCATCACCGATCTCGGCGCGCTCCTGCTTGAGGAAGCCCAGCAGCTGCGGGGTGACGAACTCGGAGATCTTGTCCATCTCGTTGGCGTCCCAGTGCTGCTGCAGCGAGAGGAAATGCTCGCGGGCTGCGGCGACGAAGCTCTGCTCGTTGAACCAGGCCGGGGCGTTGATCACCGGAGCGGCGGCGACCGGGGCGGCGCTGCCACCGAAGATGGAGGTCGACGGCTGCTGCGGCATGTCACGCTGCATCGGCGCATGGCCGGCCATGGCAGGCTGCTGCTGGCGACGGCGGGCGGCGAGGAAGCGGAACAGCAGGAACGCGATCAGGCCGAAGATCAGGATATCCATGAACTGGATGCCCTCGAAGCCGTCGCCCATGAACATCGAGGCGAGCAGGCCACCGGCGGCCAGACCGGCCAGCGGGCCGAGCCAGCGCGAGGCACCGCTGGCGGCAGCGGGCGTCTGACGGCCAGCCTGATTCGGTGCGGCCTGGGTCTGCTGGGGCGCCTGGCGGGTCTGGTGGCTGGGCGCCGAGCCGAAGCTCTTGCCGCCGCCGAAACGCTTGGCGTGGGCGTCGAGCGCGAAGGTCAGGCTGATACACAGCGCCATGAAGATGCTAAGCACACGTTGCATTGAGTGTTCCCGCTAAAAAGAGTGGAGTACGCGCGCCATCCTGCCGAGGCAGGCAGGGGTTGGCCAGGGGCAGTATGTTACCGGCTTTTGCTTGCGACCGTTGGTCGCGCCAGGTCAGCGCTGGGCAAGATGCGAAAACGGAGCCTGACGGTTCCGTTCTGTGCTGCAGCGGGTTTAGCGCCAGTTGTACAGCTCCTTCTCGGAGATTTCGTGCATTGGCTTGACCTGTTCCTGGAAGGCTTTCATCGACGCCCAGATGCGGCCGTTCAGCTCGCTCTGTTCGGCCAGCTCGCCGAGCACCAGCTCCGACTGCTCCTGCATGGCGCCGAGCACTTCGTCGGGGAAGCGCTTGAGTTCCACGCCTTGCTGCTTGAGCTGGTCCAGCGCCAGGGCGTTGTTGTAGACGTAGTCATCCATCATGTCGCGGCTGGCCGCACGGGTCGCCTCGGTGAGGATCGCCTGCAGGTCCTCGGGCAGGGTGTCCATCGCCTTCTGGTTCACCAGCAGCTCCAGCACCGCCTGCGGCTCCTGCCAGCCTGGGTAGTAGTAATACTTGGCGGCCTTGTGCAGACCGAAGGCCAGGTCGTTGTACGGGCTGACCCAGTCGGTGGCGTCGATCGCGCCGGTCTGCAGTGCGGTGAACACTTCGCCGCCGGGCAGATTCACGGTGGTCGCGCCGAGACGCGCCAGCACTTCGCCGCCGAGGCCCGGCATGCGGATCTTCAGCCCGCGCAGGTCGTCCAGCGAATTGATTTCCTTGTTGTACCAGCCGCCCATCTGCATGCCGGTGTTGCCGACCACCATCGGCTTCACGCCGAAAGGCGCATAGGCCTCTTCCCAGAACTTCTGGCCTTCGCCCTTGCTCAGCCAGGCGTTCATCTCGATGGCGGACAGGCCGAACGGTACCGAGGTGAAGAACTGCGCGGTGGGCACCTTGCCCTTCCAGTAGTAGGCGGCGCCGTGGCCCAGTTCGGCGGTGCCGCGGGAAACGGCATCGAACACTTCCAGCGCCGGGACCAGTTCGCCGGCCGCATAGACCTTGATGGTCAGGCGGCCGTCGCTCATCACCTTGACGCGATCGGCCAGGCGTTCGGCGGCGGTGCCCAGGCCCGGGTAGTTCTTCGGCCAGGCGGTGACCATCTTCCAGGCGTAGGTCTTGGCGGGTTCGCTGGCGGCCTGCTGGCCTGTGGTTTCGACTTTCTTGTCGTCGTTGCAACCGGCGAGGCCGAGGGTGGCAAGCAAGGCAGCGGCAGCACCGAACAGATGGCGGCGTTTCATGGGTCGGTATCCTTGGAAGACTCTTCTTATAGGAATGGCTTGTTGGTATGACGGGTTGACGTTAGCGTCAACCCTACAGGGCTTCAAGTTTTGCGTAACTGAGCATCAGCCATTTGCTGCCCTCATCCTCGAAATTCACCTGCACCCGGGCCTGGGCGCCGGAGCCTTCGAAGTTGAGGATGGTGCCTTCGCCGAACAGCGAATGGCGTACACGCTGGCCGAGGCTGAACGGCGTTTCCGGCACGCCGGCGCCGTCGAACAGCGACGAGCCGCTCATGCTCTTGCCGCTGAACGAGCGCGTCACGGTATTGCTCAGACGTACTTCCTGGATCAGTGCCGGCGGCACTTCGCGGACGAAACGCGAGATCTTGTTATAGGTTTCGCTGCCGTACAGCCGGCGCGTTTCGGCGTAGGTGATCACCAGCTGCTGCATGGCGCGGGTGATGCCGACGTAGGCCAGGCGGCGTTCTTCTTCCAGACGGCCGGATCCTCCAGGCTCATCTTGTGCGGGAACAGGCCTTCTTCCATGCCGACCAGGAACACCAGCGGGAACTCCAGGCCCTTGGCGCTGTGCAGGGTCATCAGCTGCACGCTGTCCTCGTGGTCGCCGGCCTGCTGTTCGCCGGCCTCCAGCGAGGCGTGGTCGAGAAAGGCCGCCAGCGGTGACTGGACGTCGTCGTCCTCTTCGCTGTAGCTGTCGAAGGCGCGCGCGGCGGAGACCAGTTCCTCGAGGTTTTCCACCCGCGCCTGGGCTTTCTCGCCCTTCTCGTCGCGGTGATAGGCAAGCAGCCCGGACTGCTCGATGACCAGCTGCGCCATGTTGTGCAGCTGCATGCCTTCGACCTTCAACGCCAGGGTATCGACCAGCTCGACAAAGGCGTTGAGCGCGCTGGCAGCGCGGCCGGAAACCGCCTTGGTACCGACCGCCTGATGCAGCGCCGCCCACATCGACAGGCCCTGATCACGCGCCAGCTGGCGCAGTACTCGACGGTCTTCTCGCCAATGCCGCGTGCCGGCACGTTGATCACCCGTTCCAGCGCCGCGTCGTTGTCGCGGGTCTGGATCAGGCGCAGGTAGGCCATGGCGTTCTTGATCTCGGCGCGCTCGAAGAAGCGCTGGCCGCCGTAGATGCGGTAGGGAATCTTCTCGCGCAGCAGCGCCTCTTCCAGCACCCGCGACTGGGCGTTGGAGCGGTAGAGGATGGCGATCTCGCTGCGGCTCATGCCGTCGCGGATGGCCTTCTCGATGCTCTCGACCACGTAGCGCGCTTCGTCGTGCTCGTTGAACGCGGCGTACAGGCTGATCGGCTCGCCCTCGCAGCCGGAAGTCCAGAGCTCCTTGCCGAGACGGCCCTGGTTGTTGGCGATCAGCGCGTTGGCGGCCTTGAGGATGCAGGCGGTGGAGCGGTAGTTCTGCTCCAGGCGGATGGTTTCGGCATCCGGGAAATCCTGGCTGAACTGGTGCAGGTTCTCGATCCGCGCGCCGCGCCAGCCGTAGATCGACTGGTCGTCGTCGCCGACCACCATCAGACTTTCGCCACCCTTGGCCAGCAGCCGCAACCAGGCGTACTGCACGGCGTTGGTGTCCTGGAATTCGTCCACCAGCACGTGGCGGAAACGCCGCTGGTAGTGATCGAGCAGGCCCGGGTGGTCGCGCCACAGGTCCAGGGCGCGCAGCAGCAGCTCGGAGAAATCGATCACCCCGGCGCGGGCGCAGGCCTCTTCATAGGCTTCGTAGATCTTCAGCTGGGTGGCGAGGAACAGGTCACCGCCGGCCTGGATGTTGCGCGGACGCAGGCCTTCGTCCTTCTGCGCGTTGATCCACCACTGCGCCTGGCGCGCCGGCCAGCGTTGCTCGTCGAGGCCGAGTTCGCGGATCACCCGTTTGACCAGCGCTGCTGGTCGTCGGAATCGAGGATCTGGAAGTTCTGCGCCAGCTTGGCTTCCTGCCAGTGCGCGCGCAGCAGGCGGTGGGCCAGGCCGTGAAAGGTGCCCACCCACATGCCCTGCGGGTTCACGTGCAGCAGCTGCTCGATGCGCTGGCGCATTTCGGCGGCAGCCTTGTTGGTGAAGGTCACCGACAGGATCGAGTGCAGCGAGGCGCGCTCGACCTGGTGCAGCCAGGCGATACGGTGCACCAGAACGCGGGTCTTGCCCGAGCCGGCACCAGCCAATACCAGCTGGCGGCCAAGCGGCGCGGCCACGGCCTGGCGCTGAGCATCGTTGAGGGAATTCAGGAGGAGAGAGAGATCGTCATGCATCGCGGCATTCTATTGGAAATGCCTGCGCTGCGCTCGCCCTGCGGTCCATTCGAAAGCGCAGTCTGCGGCAAACCGGCGCGGGCGCGGTTCTGGTCGATCGCGCCTGGTGGAACCTTCCGCTGGTCGGCTGGAGTACCGATCGCCGTTTTTCCGACGCACCATGGTATGACGCGACGCCATCAACGTGCCATTATCGACGGTGGTATGGTTCCGAGGGAGCCTGTTTTAGGTGCAGTTATTACTAGAACAATATTCATGACCGATTCCATCCGAGCCGCCTGCCCGGCATCAACACAGCCATTATCCAGCGGGGCGTCGGCGGCCGATTATGCTGCCGAGCGTACCCGGCTGCTGTATCGAGGTTCGCGCGTGCCCGCCTGGCTATTGCTGCTGGCTACGCTGGTCCTCGGTGTGGTGCTCTGGGGCGAGCAGGGTGGTGTCGAACTTGGGCTGTGGCTGGGCTGGATGGCCGCGCTCGCACTGTTGCGCTTGCAACAGATCTTCGCCTTCAACCGGGTCAGCCCCGAGGCGCAAGCCGCGCCCTGCTGGCGCTGGCGCTTTGTAGTCGGCAGTGGCGCCTCTGCGCTGAGCCTGTGCTATGCCATGGTCGTGCTGGTGCCGGCTGATGTCTTTGTTACCCAGGCGCTGCTTTATGGGCTGATCGGTTCGGTCGTCGTGGCCGCCAGCGTCGCTTATGGTGTTTGTCTTCCCGCTTTCTTCAGTTTCGCCGTGCCAAGTCTGTTGCCCACCGGCCTATTGCTGATGACCAGCGGCCACCCGCTGCAGCAGGGCTGGGGTTTGCTGGCGATGATCGTGCTGGCGACCCTCAGCCTGATCGGCTGGCAGATCAGCCGGCTGGTCAGCGATGGGCTCGAGCAGCGACTGCATAAGCAGCAATTGATCGAACGGCTGGAAAACGCCGGCCGCGAAGCCGACCAGCTCAATCGCCGCCTGGCCTCGGAAGTGGAGCAGCGACGCCATGCCGAACAGCAGCTGCGCAGCGCCTACGATGGCCTCGAACAACGCGTCGTCGAGCGTACCGCAGAACTCGCCCAGCTTGCCGAAGAACTGGGCGAAAGCGAGGCGCGGTTGAATCTGGCGCTGGATGCCAGCGGCCTCGGGCTGTGGGACTGGGATCTGCAGAACAACCATGTTCACCATTCCCGTCTGGAAGTGGTCTTCGGCATCGGCCGGCAGCACCGCCACGATGAGGATGGCTCGCCACTGCCGGACATCCACCCCAAGGATCTGGAAGGCGTGCGCGCCATCCTGATCGCGCACCTGAAGGGCGAAACCGAGCAGTTTGCCGTCGAATACCGTGCGTTGCGCGCCGACGGCAGCGAAATCTGGCTCGAGGATCGCGGCCGGGTGATCCAGCGCGACGCCGCTGGCCGTGCCCTGCGCATGATCGGCACCCGTCGCGACATCAGCGAGCTGCGCCGCCAGGCCGAACAGCAGCGCCTGGCAGCGACGGTGTTCGAGGCGGCCAGCGAAGGCATGGTGATCATGAACGATCACTACCGCGTGCTGGCGGTCAACGACGCCTGCTGCGCGCTGTCCGGCTACAGCCGCGAGGAATTGCTCGGGCACAGCGTGGCGCGCATCGCCGGCTCGCCGGAGAGTCAGCGCCAGTACCAGACCATGCGTGAAGCGCTGGAACTGCACGGTCACTGGCAGGGCGAGCTGATCGAGACCCGCAAGAGCGGCGAGGTCTACCCGCAGTGGGTGCAGCTGCGCGAAGTGCGCGATGCCAACGACAGCGTCACCCATGTGGTCGCGTTCATCTCCGACCTCAGCGTGCGGCGCAAGATCGAAGAGCGCCTGCGCTACCTGACCCATTACGACGACCTCACCGGGCTGGCCAACCGCGGCCTGCTCAAGGAGCGTCTGCACGAGGCCTGCCAGCGGGTGCGCCGCAACGGCCGCAACATGGCGGTGCTCTACATCGATCTGGACCGCTTCAAGCTGCTCAACGAAAGCCTCGGGCACGAGGCCGCCGACGCATTGCTGCGCGAGATGTCGCGGCGCATCACCCAGACCCTGGCCGATGCTGACACCATCGCGCGGCTGTCCGGCGACGAGTTCGTCGTGCTGTTCGACGCCTACGGCAGTCTCAGCAGCCTGGCGCATCTGGGCAGCCGGCTGCTGCAGCGAATCCGCAAGCCGCTGATCATCGATGAGCAGGAGCTGGTCATCAGCGCCTCCATCGGCGTCAGCCTGATGCCGGACAACAGCCGTGACGCGGAAGTGCTGCTGCGCCAGGCGAACATGGCCATGCAGCAGGCCAAGCATCTGGGCGGCAACACGCTGCAGTTCTTCACCGACCGGCCGCAGGCGTCGAGCATGCAGTACCTGCAGCTGGAGAATCAGCTGCGCAAGGCGCTGGAAGTCGGCCAGCTGGAAGTCTTCTATCAGCCACGTCTGAGCTTGGCCGACGATGCCCTGGAGGCCGCCGAAGCGCTGGTGCGCTGGCGTCATCCGCAGCGCGGGCTGGTCGCGCCGGCGCACTTCATTCCGCTGGCGGAAGAAACCGGTTTGATCATTCCGCTCGGTGAGTTCGTCCTGCGCGAGGCCTGCCGCCAGGCACGCCAGTGGCAGCAGGACGGGCTGGCGGAGATTCGCGTGTCGGTGAACCTCTCGGTCAAGCAGCTGCGCCAGGGCAACTTCGTCAGCCTGGTGCGCCAGGTGCTCGAGGAAACCGGCCTGCCGGCGACCATGCTGGAGCTGGAGCTGACCGAGAGCCAGTTGCTGGACGATATCGACAATGCCATCAGCATCAGCGAGCAACTTCGNGCGCTAGGGGTCAGGCTGGCGATCGACGACTTCGGCACCGGCTTCTCGTCNCTNAGTTACCTNAAGCGCTTCCCGGTGGACTACGTGAAGATNGACCGCTCGTTCATCAGTGAGCTGGAGCATTCCAGCCAGGATGCGGCGATTACCCGGGCGATCATCGCCATGGTCCACAGCCTGGAGCGCAAGGTGGTGGCCGAGGGGGTGGAAACCCAGGCGCAGATGGACTTCCTCAAGGCCAACCAGTGCGACGAGATTCAGGGCTACCTGCTCAGCCCGCCGGTGCCGGCCGAACAGTTCGCCGAATTACTGCGCTAGCGGCGACGCGGTAACGCGCCGCCCGTAGCGGCGTCAGCCGCGGGTGGTGCTGCCTTCGAGCTCGCGCATCAGCAGCGCGTAGCGCAGATCGACGTCTTCCGGCACCGGCAGGTAGACCGTGTGACCGTCGCCCGGAGCCACCTCGATGGCTTCGCCGCGCTTGTTCTCCAGCTGCTCCAGGCGCAGGTTGAGGTTGCCCTGCGGCGTCATCAGTTCCAGCCGGTCGCCAACCGCGAAGCGGTTCTTCACCGTCACCTCGGCCAGGCCGTTGCGGCGTTCGCCGGTCAGCTCGCCGACGAACTGCTGACGCTCGGAGAGCGAGAAGCCGCGCTCGTAGTTCTGGTATTCGTCGTGCACATGGCGGCGCAGGAAGCCCTCGGTGTAGCCGCGGTGGGCCAGCGATTCGAGGGTGTCCATCAGAGACTTGTCGAACGGCCGACCGGCGAGGGCGTCGTCGATGGCCTTGCGGTAGACCTGCGCAGTGCGCGCCACGTAGTAGTGGCTCTTGGTGCGGCCTTCGATCTTCAGCGAGTGCACGCCCATCTGCACCAGGCGCTCGACGTGCTGCACGGCGCGCAGGTCCTTGGAGTTCATGATGTAGGTGCCGTGCTCGTCCTCGAAGGCGGACATGAATTCGCCCGGACGGCTGCTGTCTTCGAGCAGGAATACCTCATCGGTCGGCGCGCCGATACCGAGGGTTGGGTCGGGGCTGGGAGTTTGTGCCGGCTGCACGACGATCGGCTCGTACTTGTGCACGATGTCGCCGACTTCGTTCTCCTTCGCCTCATGGGTCTTGTACTCCCAGCGGCAGGCGTTGGTGCAGCTGCCCTGGTTGGGGTCGCGCTTGTTGATGTAGCCGGACAGCAGGCAGCGGCCGGAATAGG
>JGI25317J35169_1001946_pt1 | contig 10414 bp, 10 predicted proteins | sample AutmiccommunBRH5_FD_35169 | JGI IMG/M metagenome (IMG submission 35169) | reverse complement strand
CTGGGCCGGCGCGACTTCGACCGCCTCGGCAAGGTCGCGCAGCTTCATCGGCCCGCTGGCCTCGGCCATGACCCGCAAGATTGCGCCCGCCGTCTCGATCGACCGGATGCCGCGCTGCGCCTTTGCCGGCCTGCCGCCCTCGGTGTCGTCGTCGCTCGCCACGCTGCTTCCCCCGTCCATCCGCGCCATCAGTCCCTGCTATCGTTTCTGCCCGTTTCGGGCAATGCAGGGGCACGCCGCCACAGGTCGAGCGAGATGACCATGCCCAGAGACGCCACGGCGACCCCCGCCCATTGCACGGCATTCGGCCATTGCCCGACCAGCGGGATCGCCAGCACCACCGCGCAGGAGGGCACCAGCGCCGAGAACAGCGCCGCGCGTCCAGCCCCCAGCCGCAGCACGGCGGCCGCAAAGATCACGAAGGCGAGGCAGCCGCCGATGGCGCCCTGATAGAAGAACTGCTCGGCCCACAGTGCCGGTGCCAGATCGGGCAGGCCCCAGACCCACAGGTAGACCGGGGCATAGGCCAGTGTCGCCAGCGCGGCGATGGCTGCGCTGGTCTCGACGGGCGGCAGTTGCCAGCGGCCCATGGTGAAGACATAGGTACCCCAGAGCGACCCCGAGGCGACGAAGAACAGATCTCCCGCCAGCACCGAGATCCCGCTGCCGCGCGGGGCAGGGGCATCGGTGACGATGATCAGCAGCCCGGCAATCAGCACCGCGATGCCGATCTTGCGGTTCCAGCCCATCGGTCGGCCGCTGGTCCAGCGGTCCAGCAGGTTGGCCACCAGCATCGACATCCCCGGCCCGATCACCACCGCATGCGACAGCGGCGCGCGCTGGAACCCTTCGTTGAAGGCCAGCGCGAACAGCGGTCCGACCAGCAGCGTCAGCACCGCCACCTGCCACAGCGGCGGCAGACGGCGGCGCGCGAGCACCAGCAGCGGCGCCATCAGCAGCGCCGCCCCGCCATAGCGCAGGAAGGTGAGGTCGGCGGGGCGGAACCCGCTGGCCTGGCCGATCTCGGCACCGACATTGTAGACCCCCCAGCTCAGCGCCGCGAGGAACCCCAGCGCGATGCCCTGCCGGGTGCGGTCACTCATTGGCCCCGGCGATATGGCGGGCGGCGATATAGCCGAAGGTGATCGCCGGACCGAGGGTGATGCCGCCGCCCGGATAGTTGCCGCCCATGATCGAGGCCGCGTCGTTGCCGACGGAATAGAGCCCCTGCAGTGGACGGCCGTCTTCGTCCAGGACCTGCGCGTTGCTGTTGGTCTTCAGCCCGGCAAAGGTGCCCAGGTCGCCGACATAAAGGCGCACCGCGTAGAACGGCCCGTCCTTGATGGGCGCAAGGCAGGGGTTCGGCCCGTGCTCGGGGTCGCCGAGCGACCGGTTGTAGCTGGTCGTGCCCTTGCCAAAGGCCGGATCCTCGCCGCGCGCGGCGGGACCGTTGAACTCTGCCACCGTGCGTTCCAGTTGCGCCGCATCCGCACCCATCTGCGCCGCAAGCTCGGAGAGGGTCCGGCCGCGCAAAAGGTAGCCATTCCTGATCAACGCCTTGTAGGGCACCGGCGCGGGCTTGGCATATCCAAGCCCGTATTTGCGGAAGGCGCGGTGATCGATCACGAACCACGCCGCGGGTTCCGTCCCCTCGCCCTCTTCGGCGCGGCAGCGCGCCACCATGGCCTGGCAGAAGTCGTGGTAGGAGTTGGACTCGTTGACGAAGCGCTTGCCCGAGCGCGTTACCGCGATCACCCCGGGCTTCGAGCGGTCAACGAAATGCGGGAAGGTCCCCAGCGTCCCGTCGGGCCTTACCGGGCGCGAGATCGGCACCCAGGCGGCGGCATGGGGCAGCGAGGTATCGACCACCGCGCCGACCGATTCCCCGAGCCGCAGGCCATCGCCGGTATTGCCCGGCGGGGCGGGGCTGACATGCTCGTACCCCGTGGGGGCATGGGGCATCAGCTGCTTGCGCCGCGCCACGTCCTGCGGGAAGCCGCCCGCGGCCAGGACCACGCCCTTGCGCGCGATCACCTCGACCGGGCCGTCGCGCCGGTCGATCCGGGCGCCGATCACCCTGCCGCTGTCATCGCGGATCAGCGCGCGCACGGGTGCGTGGGTCCAGATCGGCACGCCCATGTCGAAGGCCGATTTCGCCAGCCGGCCGGCGAGCGCATTGCCGTTCATCAGCCGCATCGGGCGGCCATGAAGCGCCATGTCGCGCAGGAATTTCACGAACAGCTTGCCGACATAGAAGGCCGACACCGGCGAGCGCATCACGTTGAAGAAGTGCAGCAGCTCCTTGCCCGATCCGATCATCATGCCAAGAAAGGTGATCTCCTGCAGCGGCGGGCGCAGGCGGCGGATCTCGTCGCCCAACTCGCGCCCGTCGAAGGGCCGCGCGATGATCGAGCGTCCGCCGTCCATGCCGCCCGGCGCATCGGGGTGATAGTCGGCGAAGAAGGGGCCAAGGTCGAACTGCAGCGACGTGTTCTCCTCGAAGAACGTTACCGCCTTGGGGCCGGCCTCCAGAAAGGCGTCCACGCGGTCCGCGTCGAAATGCGCCCCGGCCTCGTGCTGCAGATAGATGCGCGCCTTGGCGGCATCATCCTCGATCCCGGCGCGCAGCTCGGGCCCGTTGCCGGGAATCCACATCCATCCGCCCGACCGCGCCGTGGTGCCGCCGAACACCGGCTCTTTCTCGACGACCAGCACCTTGAGCCGCCGGTGGGCGGCGGCCACGGCGGTCGCGAGCCCGCCCGCGCCAGAGCCGACCACCAGAACATCAACTTCTTGTCGGTTCATCAGTCTTCTTCCTTAATTATGCGGCCAGATAGCCGCCGTCGACGGGAAGCAGGGCTCCCGTCACATAGCTCGACGCCGCCGAGGCGAGGAACAGGACCGGCCCCACCAGCTCTTCGGGGCGGCCGGGTCGGCGCAGGGGGGTGTGTGCCATGAAGCGGCCGAGCGCATCGGGATCGGCGCGCGTGACCGCCGTCATCGGCGTTTCGATCACGCCCGGCGCGATGGCGTTGACGCGGATACCGTCGGGGGCAAGGTCATGCGCCAGCACCTTGGTCAGCTGCAGCACCGCCCCCTTGGAGGCCGCATAGGCCGCAAGGCCCGGGCCGGCCGTCACCGACATGATCGACCCCAGGTTGACGATCCGGCCCTGGGTTGCGCGCAGCTGCGGCAGGAAGGCCCGGATCATCTGCATTGTCCCGGTGGCATTGACCGCGATCACGGCGTCCCAGTCCTGCGCGAAGCTGTCGGCATCGGGCAGGGTGCGGCGGATGATCCCGGCATTGTTCACCAGAACCGAGGTGTCACCCAGCCGCGACGCCACCTGCTGCGCTGCCTCGGCACAGCTTTCGGCCTTGGTCACGTCCAGCGTGATCCCGAGGGCCGAGCCGCCGGCCGCGCGGATCTCTGCGGCCAACTCTGCCACCGCCTCGCCCTGCAGGTCGCAGCACGCCACCCGTGCCCCGGCGGCCGCCAGCCCCAGCGCAATCGCGCGGCCATTGCCCTGCGCGGCGCCGGTGACCACGGCGACCGCGCCGTCCAAACCAAGCGATAAAGCCTGCATCGGCGTCCTCCCGATTGATGCATGCGGGCGCGGCACCTCCCATGTGCCCCGCCGCCTTCTATTTCGTCTGGCACAAAATTTGTCGGTTGCAAATAGATTTGTTGATGACTAACAAAATGAGAGGCGAGGAAACAGGTTTCCCCGTCCAAGGGGAGGAGCCGCCAGCGTTGGCGGGGTTTAGGGAGGAGAAGATATGAGGAATTTCAATCGGTTGCCGATGTGCGCCGTGGCTGCGCTGGCCATCGGGACGGGTGCGGCGGCGCAGGCGCAGACCTACGATCTGCAAAGCGTTTTCGGGCTGAACGTGCCCTCCATCGGCCCGAGCCCGCAGCTCTGGGCAGACCGGGTCAACGAGATGACCGACGGGGAAGTCACGATCAACGTGCATGGCGCAGGCGATTTCGTGCCGCCCTTCGAGGTCTTCGGGGCCGTCAGCTCCGGCGCGCTGCCGATGGGCTTTGACTGGATCGGATACTGGGCGCAGCAGATCCCGGTGGCGAACCTCGTCGGGTCCATGCCCTTCGGTCCCACGCCCGACGTTGCGCTGGGCTGGATGTTCGAGGGCGGCGGTCTGGAGATCATCCAGCGCGCCTATGACCCGTTCAACGTCAAGGTCCTGCCCTGCCATCTGGTCGGCGCCGAGGCCGGCGGCTGGTTCAACCGCGAGATCAACACCGCGGCCGACCTTCAGGGCCTGAACATGCGCATTGCGGGCCTTGGCGGCATGGCCATGGCGCGTCTTGGCGCGAACACGCAGCTGGTCCCGGCGGGCGAGATCTTCCTGTCGCTGGAAACCGGGCGCATCGACGCCGCCGAATTCTCGGCGCCGCAGCTTGACGTGGGCTTCGGCTTTCAGCGCGTGACGAAATACTACTACTTCCCGGGCTGGCACCAGCCGTCGAGCTGGGACAGCATCATCATCAACATGGATGTCTGGAACGGCTTCGACGAACGCACCCAGGACATCATGACCGAGGCCTGCCAGGCCAACATCGCCTTCAACCTGGGCGACCAGATCAACAGCCAGGCNGAGGCCATCGCCACCATCCGGGACGCGGGCACCGACGTGCGCCGCTTCCCCGATGANGTGCTTGTGGCGCTGCGCGACGCCTCGGACGAAGTGCTGGACGAACAGGCNCAGCAGGACCCGATCTTNGCCGAGGCCCTGGCATCGCTGCGCGCCTACATGGCCAGCGTCGGCGAATGGAGCACGCTGCAGGCCCTTCCGGCCCGCTGATCGGCGTGGTCTGATTGCAAGAACCCGGACGGCGGCCGCGTGCCGCCTCCGGCATCCTGGCCTTTGGGGGGAGAGACCATGCCGGCAATCCTGAAACGCGTGATGACACTCCTCTGCCTTCCGGCGGTCTGGGTCAGCTGGCTGATATTGCCACTGATCGTGACGATCCTGCTGTCGGTCCTCCTGGCCAAGATGGGCCAGAACACCCTGATCGGATGGGAGGGCACGATCCCGGTGCTGGGGCGGGCGCTGACCGTCAACAGCCTCTTCGATATCCAGTGGTACATCTTCGCCATGCTGGTGCTGTTCGGGGGGATCTGGGCCCTGCACGACAACCGGCATGTCGCGGTCGATTTCCTGTCGCTGCTGATGAGCCCGCGCCAGCGGCTCTGGGTGCGGATGCTCGGCGACCTGATATTCCTGGTGCCGTTCTGCGCCATCATCGCCTGGTATGGCGCCGACTTTGCCGAGGTCGCGTTCCGCACCGCCGAAGGCTCCACCCAGGGCGGGCTGAACAGCCGCTGGCTGATCAAGATGATGCTGCCGCTTTCCTTCGCCATGCTGGGGCTGCTGGGGCTGATCCGCGCGATCGGCACCGCCATCCAGCTTTACCGCGGCGACCTTACCGAGGATATCCAATGATCCAACATCTTGGCCCCGAGCTGATGCTTCTGGGCCTGATCGCCGGCATCTTCACCGGCTATCCCGTCGCCTTCGTGCTGGCCGGGATCGGCATCAGCTTTGCCCTGCTCAACGGGGTGCCGATGCTGTTCCTGTCGATGGGCGTCCAGCGCATCTACTCGGGCACGCTGACCAACTGGCTGCTGGTGGCGATCCCGCTTTTTGTCTTCATGGGCCTGATGCTGGAACGCTCGGGCATTGCCGAGCGCCTGATGCGCTCGCTCGCCGCGCTGTTCCAGCGCACGCCGGGCGGATACGCGTTCTCTGTCATGATCATCGGCGTGATCATGGCCGCCTCGACCGGCATCATCGGCGCTTCGGTGGTGATGATGGGGATGATGTCGCTGCCCGCGATGCGCGAGGCGAAGTATGACATGAAGCTGGCCTCGGGGCTGATCGCCTCGTCGGGGACGCTGGGCATCTTGCTGCCGCCATCGATCATGTTGATCATCCTGGGCGACCAGATGCGCGTGTCGGTGGGCGATCTGTTCATGGCGGCCATCGTGCCGGGACTGGTGCTGTCGGGGCTGTATTTCCTCTACCTCGGCTCTGTGGCGGTGTTCGCGCCCCACCGCGTTCCCGCCCCCGAGCGGATCGAGACACGCAGCATGGCAGAAACCGTTCAGTCGCTGCTGCGCGATCTGGTGGCACCGATGCTGCTGATCCTGTCGGTCCTGGGCACGATCATCACCGGCATTGCCACGCCCACGGAATCCGCCGCGATCGGCGCGGCAGGCGCGATGATCCTCGCCCTGCTGTCGCGCAAGCTGACGCGGCGGGCGCTGACAGGGGCGCTGTATGAGACGACCAAGACCACCGCGATGATCGTCTTCGTGATGATCGGCGCCTCGATCTTCTCGGTGGTGTTCCGGCGGCTCGGCGGGGATGCGATGATCCTTGACCTGTTCAACATCGAGGAGACCAGCCCCTATGTCGTGCTGTCGATCATCATGGTGCTGGTGTTCATCCTCGGCTTCATTCTCGACTGGGTCGAGATTACCGCCGTCGTGGTGCCCATCGTCGCCCCCATCGTCGCGCAGCTGGATTTCGGCCTGCCCGCCGATCAGGTGATGATCTGGTTCGGCATCGCGCTGGCGGTGAACCTGCAGACCAGTTTCCTGACGCCCCCCTTCGGCTATGCGCTGTTCTACCTGCGCGGCATCGCGCCCGAACTGCCGATCACGACCATCTATCGCGGCGTGCTGCCCTTCGTCTTCATCCAGATCACCGCATTGCTGCTGGTGATCGTTTTCCCGGCCATCGCGCTGTGGCTTCCCATGGCCATGCGCTGAGCCGATTTCAGACTGGAGTATCCACATGACCAAGGCCTTCGCCTCGCAAGGCGACATGAGCGACAAGAAGATCTCCTTCACCCAGCTGGGCGAGGGGATCTATGCCTTCACCGCCGAGGGGGACCCGAATACCGGCGTCATCATCGGCGATGACAGCGTGATGATCGTCGAGGCGCAGGCGACGCCGCGGCTGGCGCGCAAGGTGATCGACTGCGTGCGCTCGGTCACCGACAAGCCGATCAGCCATCTGGTGCTGACACACTACCATGCCGTGCGCGTTCTGGGCGCCAGTGCCTATGGCGCGCGCGAAATCATCATGTCGGATGCAGCGCGGGCGATGGTGGTGGAGCGCGGGCAGGAGGATTGGGACAGCGAGTTCGGCCGCTTCCCGCGGCTGTTCCAAGGCCATGAAGAAATCCCCGGCCTGACCTGGCCCACCACCACCTTCAGCGACTCGATGACCATCTATCTGGGCAAGCGCCGGGTCGACATCATGCAGCTTGGCCGCGCGCATACGGCGGGGGATGCGGTGGTCTGGGTCCCCGATGAGGAGGTGATGTTCACCGGCGACATCGTCGAATACCACTCTGCCTGCTATTGCGGCGACGGGCATTTCGGCGATTGGGAAGACACGCTGATGAACATCGCCGCCTATGAGCCGAGGGCCATCGCGCCGGGCCGGGGCGATGCGCTGATGGGCGAGGAGATGGTCGCGGCGGCTATCGCCAACACCGCGGATTTCGTGCGCTCGACCTACAAGCCTGTCGCGCGGGTCGTGGCGCGGGGCGGCAGTCTGAAAGAAGCGTGGGACGCGGTGCGGGCCGAATGCGATCCGAAGTTCGCCAGCTACGCGATCTATGAGCACTGCCTGCCCTTCAACGTCGGCCGCGCCTATGACGAGGCGCGCGGCATCGACACCCCCCGCATCTGGACCGCAGAGCGCGACCGGCAGATGTGGGCCGACCTGCAGGGGTAAAGGATGGCGCGGCCCTGGTCTGCCGTCGACGCAGCCGCGCTGCGAGACGGGTGCCCGGGGCGCGAGCCAATGATGCGCGGCCGGTCCGTCGCCAGCCAGCGCAGTGTGAAGAGGGGTCCCGGCAGGATGGCCGGGGCCCCTCTTTGCCCTCAGGCGTTGCCCCGTGATGCCGGAGGATTGACAGGTCCCACGGGCGCCGATACTGGCCGCAGCATGAAGCCGACAAGCCGCCCCCTGCAAAGCTGCTATTATCCGCTGCCCTGAGCAGCGGACGGCCTTCCTGTCACCGCTGCGCCCGCCAGCGGTCGCATATCGGAGACATCCCCCGGACCCTGGTGCCCTTCCCCTCAAGGAAACCGCCATGTCCCGTCCAATGCCTCCCTCTGTCCTTGTCATCGGCTTTGGCGCCTTCGGGCGGCTGATGGCCACCCATCTTGCGCCGCACCTGGCGGTCGCGGTCTGCGATCCGGCGGCGGGCCCCGGCAGCACCGATCTGCCGGTGGTGCAGGTATCTGGCGCTGGCGCCTTCGACATAGTGGTGCTGGCAGTGCCGGTCCCGGCCTTCGCCGCCTGCCTGCGCCAGATCGCGCCGCATCTGCGCCCCGGCCAGATCGTCATCGACACCTGCTCGATCAAGCAGGAACCGGCGCAGCTGATGCAGGAGATTTTGCCCGCGCATGTGCAGCTGCTGGGGTGCCATCCGATGTTCGGCCCGCAAAGCGCGCGCCCCGGGCTGGCGGGCCACCGCGTCGTGCTGTGCGCGTTGCGCGGCACCGGCTGGCGGCGGATCGCGGCCTTCCTGCGCCACCGGCTGGGGCTGCAGATCGTGCTGTGCTCGCCCGAGGAGCATGACCGCCACGCCGCCCTGACCCAGGGGCTGACGCATCTGCTGGCCCATGCCATGCGCGAGCTTGCCCCGCATCCCCGGATCCGCACCCGCAGCTTTGACCTGATCATGGAGGGGCTTGGCATGGTCGGGCAGGATGCGCCCGAGGTCTTTGAGGCAGTGACGCGCGGCAACCCGCATATGCCCGCGCTGCGGCAAAGGCTGGCGCAGCTTCTGTCGCAGGGGTGACAAGGGCCGCCGGGTCAGCCGCCGGGCTGGCCCGGCCCCAGCTGGCGCAGCGCCCGGGCGAGGGCAGGGCCATCCGCGCCAAGCTCGCTCAGGATCTGCGCCTGAAACCCGTCGGCAACGCGGCTGAGCCGCTGCATCAAGGCCCGGCCGTCCTTTGTCAGCTGCAGCACGATCAGGCGGCGATCGCCTTGGTCGCCCTCCTTCTGGACCAGCCCTGCGAGTTCCAGCCGCGAGGCTGCGCGGCTGACCACGGATTTGTCCAGATGCACGAGGTTGTGGATGTCGCGGACGCTGGCCGCGCCCGAATGGTCCAGATGCGCTAGCACCCGCCATTCCGGGATCGTCAGCCCTGCCTCGGCGGCATAGAGCGCGCTGAACCTTGCGCTGGTCCGGTGCGCGGCGACCGACAGCAGGTAGGGCAGGAAGGTGTCGAGGTGAAAGGGCATCCGGGCCTCCTGTGCCCAAGGTTGCGCAAAATCATTGCTGATGCAACGGTCTTGACATTGTTGTGGCAGCAACGATAGGGTCATTGCAACTGCAACGAATCCAACGGAGGACTGCCGTGACGACTGATGACCTGCCGCAAGGCATGACCCGCGCCGCCTCGGCCGGCCCGCACATCGGCTACATGCCCGGCTTCGGCAATGATTTCGAGACCGAGGCGCTGCCGGGCGCGCTGCCGCAGGGCCAGAACAGCCCGCAGAAATGCAACTATGGCCTCTATGCCGAGCAGCTGTCGGGCACGGCCTTCACCGCGCCGCGCGGCCAGAATGAGCGGACATGGTGCTACCGCATCCGCCCCTCGGTCCACCATACCGGGCGCTTCATGCCGATCGACCTGCCGCATTGGAAGACCGCGCCGCATGTGCTGCCGGGCGTGACCAGCCTTGGCCAGTATCGGTGGGACCCGATCCCGGTGCCCGACCAGCCGCTGACCTGGCTGACGGGGATGCGCACGATGACCACGGCAGGGGATGTGAACATCCAGGTCGGCATGGCCACCCATGTCTATCTGGTCACGCAATCCATGCAGGACGAATATTTCTTCTCTGCCGACAGCGAGCTGCTGGTGGTCCCGCAAGAGGGGCGCCTGCGCTTTTGCACCGAGCTGGGGGTGATCGACCTCGAGCCCAAGGAGATCGCCATCCTTCCGCGCGGCCTCGTCTACCGTGTCGAGGTGCTGGAGGGCGCGGCCCGGGGCTTTGTCTGCGAGAATTACGGCCAGAAGTTCGACCTGCCCGGCCGCGGCCCCATCGGCGCCAACTGCCTTGCCAACCCGCGCGACTTCAAATGCCCCGTGGCCGCCTTCGAGGACCTCGAGGTGCCAAGCCGCGTGGTGATCAAGTGGTGCGGCCAGTTCCATGAAACCCATATCGGCCACAGCCCGCTGGATGTGGTCGCCTGGCACGGCAACTACTGCGCCTACAAGTATGACCTGCGCACCTACTCGCCGGTCGGCGCGATCCTGTTCGACCACCCGGACCCGTCGATCTTCACGGTGCTGACCGCTCCCTCGGGGCAGGAGGGCACCGCGAATATCGACTTCGTGCTGTTCCGCGAGCGCTGA
>JGI25317J35169_1001939_pt1 | contig 10427 bp, 6 predicted proteins | sample AutmiccommunBRH5_FD_35169 | JGI IMG/M metagenome (IMG submission 35169) | reverse complement strand
GTCAGGTCGATGCCGCTGACACGTGCCCCCGCCGTGGCCGCCAGATAGCGCGCCGGCCCGCCCACGCCGCAGCCGATGTCGACGACATGATGGTCCGGCCCGGGTTGCAGGCGGGCGATCATCTCGTCCGTCGCCTCGCGCCCGCGCCCGTGCAGATGGTCCATCGGCGCCAGATCCTGGGCCGTCAGACCGTCCAGGGCGACNCNCGCCTCGGCCAATTTAGCCAGGATGGCGTCCNTCAGGGTTCCGTGGGTGTAATGGGCGGCGACTTTNTCGGCGGTCATCAGATTTTCCTAATCTAACGGGCAACAAAAAACCGCGCCCCTGATCGCTCAGGTAAGCGCGGCTGGATAGGAATCCAAGAGCACCTTTATGGGCGCTCCCTTGCCCACCTTATCCNTGGCGGGCTTTGAAACGCGGATTCTTTTTATTGATCACGAAGACACGGCCCTTGCGGCGCACGACGCGGCAATTCTTATCGCGCGTCTTGGCGGACTTCAGGGAATTCAAAACTTTCATCGGTCTCAAGCTCCGTATGCGGGCCACTCGAAAGGGCGGAATTCGGGTCCGGTCAGGCCGGAAGCGGCGGAAACTACCCAAACCACCCAGTCCTGTCAACCGCAACCGGACCGCTTTCCCGCCGGGCGCGCTTTATCCCCCCAAGGGAAGTCTGTATAGATGGGCGCTGTATACAATAATCCGCCGCTCAACAGCCGCTTCCGGGCCGTTTCCGGCCGGCTTGCGGCGGATCGCCGGCCCTCAGACCGAAAGCCCGCCCATGACCTCAACCCAGGCACCTCCCGTCCCCGCCAAGGGACGCACCGACGCCGTTCGGGGGATTTTGTGGATGGTCCTGGCCAGCCTGTGCTTCGCCTGCATGCACGCGGTCATCAAAAAGGTCGCGGCGACCGGCATTCATCCCTTCGAAACGGCATTTTTCCGTCTGTTGTTCGGGATGCTGCCGATCATCCCGTTCTTCGTGAAGGACGGCTTGAAGCCGCTGAAGACCAAGCGCCTGGGCCTGCTGACCCTGCGCGGCGTGCTCAATTCGGCGGCCATGCTGTGCTATTTCTTCGCGCTGTCGATCGCGCCCCTGGCCCAGGTCACNGCCCTGGGGTTTTCCGCCCCCATCTTCGCCTCGGTCCTGGCGGTCCTGTTCCTGGGCGAGGTCGTCCGCCTGCGCCGCTGGACGGCGATCCTGCTGGGCTTTGCGGGGACCCTGGTGATCCTGCGTCCGGGGGTCATTCCGCTCGACCTCGGGCCGATGCTGGTCGTCATCTCGTCGCTCATCTGGGGCGGCTGCATGATCATCATCAAGCGCCTGAGCGCCACCGAATCCAGCGCCACCATCACCGTCTACATGTCGCTGGTCATGATGCCGATCATCCTGGTGCCCGCGACCTTCGTGTGGTCCTGGCCGGGGCCGGAGCAATGGGCCCTGCTGATCGGCCTGGGTATCCTGGGCGGCGGCGCGCAATTGTCCATGGCGCAGGCCCTGAAGATGGCCGACACCCATGTCGTCGGGCCGGTCGATTTCGTGCGCCTGATCTGGGTCACGGCGCTGGGCTACGTGTTCTTCAACGAACTGCCCGACATGTTCGTGTGGATCGGCGGCGCCATGATTCTGGGCTCGACCGCCTATATCGCCTACCGCGAACACCGCCTGGGCCGCGCCCAGGGGATCGTCCCCGGGCCGCCCGGAGTACGCACAACCCTGCCCCGTGAATCCGGAGACTGAGGCCAATACGATGCTGACCGACCAACGCCCCCTGTTCGACATTCCGCCCGGCGTCGCCTGGTTCAACTGCGCGTCGCGCACGCCGCTGCTGAAGGCCGCCCAGTCGGCGGGGCATGCCGGGATCGCCACCCGGGTTCAGCCCTGGACCATGGATTCCGCGGCGCTCCACGATCAGGCGGAACATATCCGCGCCCTGGTCGCCGGGCTGCTCGGGGCCCGCGCCGACGACATCGCGGTCCAGCCGTCGGCCAGTTACGGGCTGGCCACGGCGTCGCGGAACCTCGGCATCGCGCGGGGCCAGACCATCGTGGTGTTGGAAGATCAGTTCCCCTCAAACGTCTTCGTCTGGATGGAAAAGGCCAGGGACGCCGGTGCCCGCGTGGTTACCGTGCCGCGGCCGGCCGACGCCGACTGGACATCCGCCGTGCTCGACCGGCTGGACGGCGACACGGCGATCGCAGCATTGCCGCCCTGCCATTGGATCGACGGCACACGGATCGATCTGGAGGCCGTGGGGGCGCGGTGCCGCGACCTCGGCGCCGCCCTGGTCGTCGACGCCACGCAATGGATCGGCGCGGCGCCCTTCGACATCGCCCGCGTGCGCCCGGACTTTCTGGTCGTGGCCGCCTATAAATGGCTGTTCTGCCCGCATGGGATGTCGTTTCTGTACGCCGCCCCCGCTCACCAGCAGGGGACCGCATTCGAACATCACGACTACAACCACCCGGCCACGGGGGCGAGCATCGAAGGGACGCTGGTGTACGATCCGGAGATGTCCTTGGGCGCGCGCCGCTACGACGTGGGCCAGACCTACAACCCGGTCCTGCTGCCCATGGCGGCGGCCGCCTTGGCGCAGGTCGCCGCCTGGACTCCCGAGGCGGTCCAAGACACCCTCGCCCCGATCACCGACGTCATCATCGCCGCCGCGCGGGACANGGGGTATTCGGCACCGCCCGGCGGGCGCGGCGTCGCCCATATCACGGCGCTGGGCAAGGACNGTCCGCCGCCGGACGGCATGATCGCCGCGCTGGCGGCCAAGGGCGTGNATGCCTCCCTGCGCGGCGGGCGCCTGCGNCTGGCCCCGCATGTCCATGTTTCGGAAGACGATATCGCGCGCCTGATCGCGGCGCTGCGGGATGTCTGGCCCTAAGCCTTGCTCAAGATTCTTCCCGCCAGCGCTTTGTCGACGCTGTCGATCAGACGGTCCATTTCGACCGGTTTGGTTTCATAGGCCGCCGCACCGGCGGCGAAGGCTTCGTCGTGGTCCGCCGAGGTNTCGTGCGCGGAAAGCGCGATCACGGGGATATCCCTGACCTTATCGATTTTTTTCAGCTGCCGGATAACTTCGAAACCGGTCATCTTCGGCATGCTCATGTCACACAGNATGAGATCCGGCGGCAGGGCGCTGGCCGCGGCAAGCCCGGCTTGGCCATCGACGGCAATACGCACCTCGTGTCCCTCGCCCGACAGAACGAGTTCAAGGAAATTCTGAAAGAACTCGTCATCTTCGATGACAAGAATTGCGGCCATGGAATTCTCCTCTCACCTGTCTCGCGGCTCCAACGACGTCAGGCGTTCCCAAGCGAACGCAGACTAACCGCATTCATATCATCCGTCCATGACGCCCCCGGCCGCCGCACTTCCGATCTATCCGATTGATCTATCGAATATTTGGCGAAATTCTGCTTTTATCTAGGGGTTTGGAATCCGTCGTGTCATCGGGCAGAGGAAAAACTCAAGGGACGGGACGTAACGTGCCCCAGCAACGCATCCGAACCATCAAGGCCGTACAGCGCAATGTGCTGCGCTATTCCCTGGCCGGGGCGGTACTGATCGCCGTGCTGACGGCTGTGTTCATCATGGTCCCCACGCAAAGCCAATTGCGCGATGCCTCCGTCACGCATCTGGGCCATATCGCCAACTCCAAGGCGGATGCCATCATTCAGACNGTCGACCGCACGAAAAGCGTCGCTTCCCTGGTTTCCAGCCGTTTACGGGCTCAGTCCCTGATGCACGACCTGGCCGCCGGCGCCATCGACTTGCNGCGATTCCAGGCTGCGTTGGCACCGGTCTTTATGTCGGTCATGAATTCGTCCGACGAGATCGTCGGGATTACCCGCGTCGATACGAAGGGGAAGATCGTCTACGCCGTCGGCCCCGAAGTGCCATCGTCCGCTTGGCCTTCAGGGTGGGAGGATGACATCGATCCCATCGCCAAGGGCCTGATGCCGCTGCTCGGCAGTCACTACCTGATCGTCAGTTCACCGATCGTCGATCACGACGGGCGGCGTCTCGGCACCGACATCATCGCCTTTTCCATGGGCCAGTTACTGCGTCTGTTTTCCGAACATGCGGGGCTCGGCCGAACGGGACGCGCCTTCCTGGTGTTCGGTCCCGCCGACGCCCGCAGTATCCTGTCAATGACCGAGGCCGCGACACTGGTAACGGCGGACGCCGTGGCCCCGCCCACAACGTTCAAGGAAATCTTACGCGCCAATCACACGAAACCCGGCTTCATCCATGACGCGCGCCATACCTACGCGCATATCGGCGCGGGAAAGGACTGGGTCCTGATCCTGCGTCAGGACGCCAACGAAATATTCGGCGAACTGAACAAAAATCTCATTTTCGCCGGGTTTGGCGTCCTCGGTCTCATCATCATGGGCATGAGCGGCCTGTTCCTTCTGCTGACCCCTTTGACCGGCCGCGTCGAGCAGATGTCGGGCGCCATGGAAACGCAGTTGGATCTGATGTTGGACAACATTCCCAGCGGGCTCTGCATGTTCGACGAAGACCTCCGGATCGTCGCGTTCAACCGCGTCTATGAGGAGATGTACGGGTTCGACGAGGGCTTCCTGAAACCCGGCGTCACGCGGGCCGAGGCGTTCTGGCATCTCGTCAACAAGAACGCGCTCGCCGATTTGGAAGACGCCCGGGAAACGATCAAGGCCCGCGAGGCGCAATTGCGCCAAGGCAGCAGTTCCGTGGAGCAGACCTTGGCCGACGGCCGCGTCATCGACGTGCGCTTCGGCAATTGGACCGGCGGCTACATCGTCGCCGTTTACACCGACATCACCGAATTCAAACAGACGGAACGGATNCTATCCGACCGCCGCGCCGAACTNCAGGCCGTGATCGATGCCGTGCCGGCCTTGATCAACGTGAAGGACATCCANGGCCGCTACGTGATGTCCAACCGCTACCATCAGGAATTCCTGGGCCTCAGCGAACAGGATGTCCAAGGCAAGACGTCGGAAATCGTGGGNGCCGAACACGCGGCCGCNATGTCGAAGCTGGACCGCGAGGTCATCGAAACCGGGCAGCCNATCCCGTTCTTCGACTTCGAACTGAAGAAGAACGGCGACGTCCGACAGGCGATCTGCACCAAGGCGCCGCTCAAGGATGCCGATGGGCGTGTCNTCGGCGTCATCACCACGACGATCGACATTTCGGAACGCCGTCAGGCGGAAGAACGCCTGGCCGAAAGCGAGGCACGATTCCGCCAGATTCTCGANGANAGCCCCATCGCCATCAGTATCGTCGACCGGGATACGGGCGAGCGGCTGTTCGGCAATCCGCGATTGGCGGCGATGCTGGGCGCCGACANCTTGGATGATGTCCTGCAGATCGATATCGATCAGTCCTTNGTCGATCCGGCAAAGTTTGAAGAAGCGCGCGANATATTCGACCGGGAAGGCCGCCTCGACCACTACGAGGCTGAACGCTACCGCCTGGACCGCAAGACCAAATGGTGGTCGCTGGTGACCTGGCGGCAGATCAATTTCGAAGGGCGCCGCGCGCGGATCGCCTGGACCCTGGACATCACCAAACGCAAGGCGGCGGAACAGCAGATCGGCCTGCAATCGGCAATTCTGCGCGTGACGTTGGACAGCATGCCGAGCGGGCTCTGCGTGTTCGACGAAAACATGAATTACGTTACCTTCAACCGCCAATTCTCGGAAGTCTGGGGCCTGNAACCGGACCAGGTGCAAGTCGGCACCAGCGCCTGGGAAACGGCGTACTTCCTCGCCGATCGCGGCGACTTCGGCGATGCGCACCGCAACCGGTCCGTGGTCGAGCGGATCAGCGCCGTCCGCCAAGGCAACCTCAGCAGCGAAGTTCCCCTGGCCGATGGGCGCGTCGTCTACGCCCGTTACGGCGAGTGGTACAACGGTTATCTGGTCGGCGTGTTCGACGACGTGACGGCGCAAAAAACCGCACAGACGGTTCTCGAGGAAACACAGGCGCGCCTGACCGCAATCACCGAGAATGTTCCCATCATGCTGGCGCTCAAGGGGTTGGACGGCCGCTTCCTCAGCGCCAATTCGATCTTCGCCGAATGGCATGAAACAACCGTCGACAATCTGATCGGCAAAACCGTCCACGACCTCGTGCCCAAGGACCGCGCGGACGAGGTCGCCGAGCTTGAGCGCAAGGTGATCGAAAGCGGGGAAATCGTCATCCTTGAGGCCGAGTCCGTACTGCACAAAACGCAGGAAGGCCGGCCCACCATTTACCGCCTCATGAAGTTCCCCGTGCGTGACCGCGAGGGCACCATCACGGGACTTGGTACTGCCATGACCGACATCACCGAGCAGAAGGAGGCCGAGCGCGAACTTGCCCACCAGAAGGCGATCCTGGAAACCACCCTGGAAACCATGGACCAGGGCATCACCATGTTCGACGAGAAACTGAATGTCATCACCGCCAATTCAAAGTTCATGGAGCTTCTGAAATTCCCGAAGGACCGTTTTCCGCCGGGCACNAACCTCAGNGAATTCTTCCGCTTCAACGCCGAACGCGGTGAATACGGTCCCGGCGCCGTCGAACAGCAGGTTCAGGAACGCATCGATCTGGCGCGCAGGTTCGAGCCCCATCACTTCGAGCGCACCCGCCCGAACGGCATGGTCATCGACATTCGCGGCAACCCCCTGCCGGACCGAAGCGGCTTCGTAACGACCTATTCGGACGTCACCCAACAGAAACGCACCGAACGGGCCCTGCGCGAGGCGAAGCTGGTGGCCGAAGAAGCCAACCGGGCGAAAAGCTCGTTCCTTGCCAACATGAGCCATGAAATCCGCACGCCGCTGAACGCCATCGTCGGCTTGACGGGNCTGGCCCTGAAGACCGACCTGACCGAACAGCAGGCGGATTACCTGACCAAGGTCGACATGTCGTCCCACGCGCTTCTCAGCCTGATCGACGACATCCTCGATTTCTCCAAGATCGAAGCCGGCAAGATGGAGATCGAAGCCGTTGCGTTCAATCTGGACGACGTCATGGAAAACCTGTCCACCATGACGACGGCGCGGGCCGGCGCCAAGCCGCTCGACATTCAGTTCCACATTGACCCCAGCGTGCCGAAGAACCTGAAGGGCGATCCGCTACGGCTGGGCCAGGTACTGATCAACCTGACGGCGAACGCCATCAAGTTCACCNCAAAGGGCAAGGTCATCGTGAATGTTCTGCCGGTGCCTTCATCCACCGCCGGCACGGCGGGAAAGGGGATGCTGCGGTTCGAGGTCACGGACACGGGCATCGGCATGTCGCGGGATCAGATCGGCAAACTGTTCCAGCCGTTCACCCAGGCCGACATCTCGACCACCCGCCAGTTCGGCGGCACCGGTCTGGGACTCGCGATCAGCCACAGTCTTGTCACCATGATGGGCGGCGAGATCGGTGTCGACAGCACCGAGGGCAAAGGCAGCACCTTCTGGTTCACCGCCGAGGTGACGGCCCTNCCCAGCGACCTGACGGAAGATACCGCGCTGACACACCGACCGCAGCCGAAGGACGCACGGTCCAGTGTGCTTGAGCGCATTGCCGGATTGCGCATCCTGCTGGTCGAGGACAATGAAATCAATCANCAGGTCGCGCGGGAATTGCTCAACCTTGCCGGCNTGACGGTCGACATCGCAAGAAACGGCAAGATTGCCGTCGATATGGTTGCGGAAACCCCTTACGACGCGGTCCTGATGGACCTGCAGATGCCGCTGATGGACGGATACCAGGCAACCCAAATCATCCGTGCCGATTCCCGGCACAAAGACCTTCCGNTCATCGCCATGACCGCCCATGCCATGCCGTCCGAACGGGAAAAATGCATTGCCGTGGGCATGAACGATCATGTGACCAAGCCCATCGACCCGGACCGCCTGTATGCGGTGCTTGCGGCCTGGGCCCCCCGGTCGGGTGCGCGCCCGGCAAATCCGACCGGCAAGGCCGCGGCGGCGGATTCGTCAACGTCCGCACCGGCGTCGGCTGACGCCCTGCCCGACACGATCCAGGGGATCAACCTGACCGAGGCCCGCACCATGGTGCGGGAAAACGACGTGATCCTGCGCCACCTGTTGGGCGCCTTCCATGCCAAGTACATGGANCAGGCGNACGAAATCGCCGCTCTACTGACCGACGGNGATCTGGAGACGGCGGCCCGCGCGGCCCACACCTTGAAAGGAGTGAGCGGTAACATTCGCGCCGAACGCGTGTATCAGGCGGCCAAGGCGCTTGACGACCAGTTGCGCAGCGGGCTCGGCAGGCCAGAAGTCGATGCCTGCCTGAAGGAATTGAGTAGCGCCCTTGATGAGGTTCGTGATTCTCTGGCAATAGCGTTGGGCGGCGGCAACCCTGCGGGGGAGAAATTACCACCGCGGGCAGGAGAATAACCCCGATGGCTCTGGGACCGACGGTACGACGGAAAGGACGGCGCGATGACGGGAATTGAGAGAAGCGACATTTTGTCCCGCGGCAGCCATGAGCCGCAGCGCCAGAAGATACTGATCGTCGATGACGCGGAAACGAACCTGATGATTCTCTCAAGCCTCCTGGCCGAGGAAGGCGACATCATCTGTACGACGGACGGCGTGCAGGCAATCGCCCTCGCGGAATCCGACCTTCCCGACCTGATTCTGCTGGACGTCAGCATGCCCGGCATGGACGGCTACGAAGTCTGCCGCCGCTTGAAATCGAATATTCGGACCTGCGACATACCCGTCGTCTTCGTCACCGGCCGCACCGAAGACAATGACCAGGAAAAGGGGTTGTTGCTTGGCGCCATCGACTACATCCTCAAGCCCTATTCACCGCTGATCGTGCTGGCCCGCATCCGCAATTATCTTGCCCTGCAGAAGGCCCACCTGGACCTTAAGATCGCCAACGCGGAACTGACCCGGCTTGCCACCACCGACTTTCTCACCGGCGTGTGGAACCGNCGGCGGTTCATGGAACTGGGCGAAGCCGAGGTCGCCCGCGTGCGGCGCAGCGGGCGCTGCTTCGGCGCGGTGATGATCGATGTCGACCACTTCAAGGCCGTGAACGACACCTACGGCCATGACGCNGGGGACAACGTGCTCCGGACCCTGGCCGAAGCCTGCGTCGACCGCCTGCGCAACGTCGATATCGTCGGCCGCATGGGCGGCGAGGAATTCGCCCTGATCCTGCCGGAAACGGATCCGCAGGGTGCCAAACTGACGGTCGAGAGACTGCGGGAATATCTTGGCGAACTCGCCGTCCCCGTCGATTCCGGAACCCTGAAAGTGACGGTCAGCGCCGGCGTGACCACGGTCCAGGATCCCAGCGATTCCATCGAAGCCGCGCTGAAGCGGGCCGACGAGGCGCTTTACGAAGCAAAGGACCGTGGCCGCAACACAACTGTCGCCCGCGAGGAAATGTGACCCCAGGTTCCAGCTAGGCTCTAGGACGCGTCGAGCCCATGGGGCCGCAGCAGGCTGCGGGAAATCACCACGTTCTGAATTTCCGTCGTGCCGTCGAGGAATTCGCACATCTTCGCCGCCGCGAAATGACGGCCGAAGGGTTCCTCGGCGCGCAGCCCTGCCGCCCCCATCGCCTGCATGCAGGCCGATATCCCCCGCACGGCGGCGCGGGTCGCGAATTTCTTGGCATGGGCGCATTCGGTGATCCCGGCCTCCCCGGCGTCCAGCGTGCGGGCCGCATGCTCGGTCAGGCGGCGGCAGGCTTCAAGGTCCGTGGCCACGTCGGCCAGTTCCCACTGCAGGCCTTGGTTGGCCAGGATGGGCCGACCGAAGGCCATGCGCTGGGCGCCATAGGCCAAGGCCCGGTCAAGGCATTCGGCCAGCATCCCGCAACAGAGCGCGGCGACGAACATNCGCGCCATGTTGATGCCGGCCATGGCCGCCTTGAACCCCTCGCCGGGCGCGATCAACAGGTTGGCGTCCGGAACCCGGCAGTCTTCGAAAGTCAGGCCGCAGAGCCCCGCCGCATGCCCGCCCAGAAGGTCATAAGGGGCCGCGCGGGTCAGGCCGGGAAAANCGCCTTCGACCAGGACGTTGGCGATGCCGCGCCATCCGGCTTCCGCGTCGGTCTGGACATAGACGCTCATGACGTCCGCGTTGACGCCGTTGGTCACCCAGGCCTTCTCGCCGGTCACGGTCCAGCCCCCCGTTTCCTTGGCGGCGGCGCAGGCGATCGCGGTCGCGTCGCTGCCGACCGCCGGTTCCGTCAGGCAGAACGCGCCGATGCGCCGCCCGTCGATCATGCCGGGCAGCAAACGGTGGCGCTGTTCGTCGGTGCCGCGCCGGGCCACGGCGTTGGCCGCGTTGGCATGAACCTTGAGCGCGAAGGCAAAGCCGAAGTCGGCCGCCGCCAAGATCTCGGCCATGCGCGCGGCGCAGAGCATCCCGACGCCGGCGCCGCCAACCTCGCGCGGCAG
>JGI25317J35169_1001926_pt1 | contig 10479 bp, 8 predicted proteins | sample AutmiccommunBRH5_FD_35169 | JGI IMG/M metagenome (IMG submission 35169) | reverse complement strand
GATCAAAACCAGTCGGCCGACTAAATCCCCGGGATGAAGGGGTCCTTTTTGCACGCCGATCACCCCACGAAGGGGGTGCCTATTGCACGCTGATCCTCAGCCATGATCGCAGGTGATGATGCGCGCATCGGCATTGAGCGAGGCGACGAGCTTCTTGACGATCGCAAGCTGTTCAGGAGGCACGGCGCTTGCCTTGTTGATCACGACCACATCGGCAAATTCGATTTGCTCGACCAGCAGACCGACCAGACTGCGTGTGTCATCTTCGCCCAGACTTTCACCGCGATCAGCAAGGAAGTCCTGGCTGGAATAGTCGGTAAGCAGGTTGAGCGCATCGACCACCGTGACCATCGTGTCGAGTCGGGCGACGTCGCCGAGGCTGTTCCCTTCCTCGTCGCGGAAGGAGAAGGTGGTAGCGACCGGCAGAGGCTCGGAGATGCCGGTACTCTCGATCACCAGGCTGTCGAAACGGCCTGCCTCGGCAAGGGCGCGCACTTCCTTGAGAAGGTCATCGCGCAGGGTGCAGCAGATGCAGCCATTGGTCATCTCGACCAGGCTTTCCTCGCTGCGCGCAAGCGCCGCGTCGCCGCCGCGCACGAGATCGGCGTCGATATTCACTTCCGACATGTCATTGACGATCACCGCGACGCGCCGTCCCTCGCGATTGGCGAGGATGTGATTGAGGGTGGTGGTCTTGCCCGCGCCAAGGAAGCCCGAAAGCACGGTGACCGGAAGCCGATTGTCAGTGGAAGCCATATTCTGCCCTTGACCTTTATGTGACGGTATATCATCTCTGATACGGATATGCGCGACGTCTGTCCAGCGTCGGTCGGAGAATGTCATGAAACTATTGTCCTCCAGGCAGCCGCTCCTCGACGGGCTGGCGATCGGAGCATCCTTCGCCTGCCTCATTCATTGTCTGGCCCTGCCGCTGCTGATCATGCTGCTGCCCGCGCTGGGGGCATTTCTGGTCGTGCCGGAAGCCTTTCATGTCTGGGCGCTCGTCTTTGCTGCGCCGGTCAGCCTGGTGGCGCTGTCTGCTGGCTATCGACATCACAGGGCTGCCGCCCCCCTGTTCATCGCCCTGCCGGGCCTTGCACAGATGGCAATCGGCGCACTTGCGACATCATCGGAATGGATGGAAACAGCATTTACCGTCCCTGGCGTGCTTTTGCTGGCGATCGGTCATGCGCTGAACTGGCAAGGGCTGCGGCTCGCAAGCCAAAGCCGGAAAGCCGGCGCATGAGCGGGGTCTAAAAGGGCGGCAATCTACATTTCCCGGTAACGCCCCCCGTGCTGCGGACCGCTCAGCCTGCCTCCGCCGCGATCACATAGTCAAAGCCATGCCGCAGCCCGCCTTCGCGCGCGATGATGGCCAAGGCGTCCTGTCGCAAGGCTTCGCCCCGCGCGTGCAGCGCCGCCGCCAGCGACCGATCCCCAAGCCTTGAAAGCCGCGGCGCGCACATGTCGATCTGACTGTTCACGAACCGGCGCTGGTAGCGGATGGGGAAGCGATGCGCGTTCACGATGCGAAAACCCAATGCCGTCATCTGTTCCAGCACCCATTCCATCGGGAACTCACGATAGGGCCGCTCGCCCGCATGGAGCAGGACGGCGTCGCGCCATCGCCCGATGTCGCCCAGGATTTGGCCATCGCGCGTCCCGGCACGCTCAGTGATATAGGGTTCCAGCCCGATCAGATAGAGCCGCCCGCGCGCCAATGCCCGCAGGCGGGCGAACATGCGTTCCTGAAAATAGGGTGCGAAGCCTTCGATCGCCCCGATCAGATAATCGGCGAGAATGGTATCGAAACGCTCACCTGCCAGCAGCGTCGGATCCGCCCAGTTGCCAACGATGATCCTGTCCTGCGGTCGACGAACGCGATCCGATGCGTCACGCACCTGAACGGCATGGCCCGCCGCGCCGGTGACGGCGACCCAGCGATCGGTCGCAAGCCCCGACACCCAGCCGATCGAATTGGTGCCCGTTCCCGCGTCCAGAAAGGTGCCCCAGAGCCGATCGCCCTGGAGCGCCTGGATATGGCGGAACAGCGCGGACGGTCGCCGCGCTGTTCCTTCCGTCTTGCTCAGAATGCCCCCCGCAGGCCGAACACGAAGTTGCGACCGCGCAACGGAGAGAAGGTCTTGATGAACGAGCTATGGTTATATGCCAATTCGTTGGTCAGGTTGGTGCCGCGCACGAACAGTTCCGCGCTGCGCTTGTCCCCCAGTTCGAGGCGATAGGCGAGCGTCGCATTGACCATGTCATAGCCCGGCGTGCGCGTTTCAAAGGCTGCGATCCGGTCCTGTTCGAACACATGATAATATTCCGCATCCGCCGTGAACGGCCCGACATGCGCATCGCCGCGTGCGCCAAGGCGCCCGGCCGGAATACGCGGCAGGTCACCGCCGCCATTTTTCAGCTTGGCGCGAACATAGTCGCCGAACACCGACAGGGCGAACTGATCGTTGAAGGCATGACGCACTTCCCCATCGATGCCGGTGAAGGTCGCCTCTGCCCCGGCATAGCGGATCAGACGGAAATCTTCGAACTGGTCGAGCGTCTGGGCGTAGATATAATTGTCGAAGTCCTGATGATAGGCGCCGATGGTGAAGGTCGTCGGCCCTGCCGTCTTGCGCAGCGTCAGGTTGACCGAATTCGCCTTTTCAACGCCTTGCGATACTTTTTCGGCAAGGCGGCTGTTGCCGCTGACGATCCCGATCTCATAGGTGTTGGTCGCAAGGTGCAGGCCATAGGCATAAAGTTCCTGCACCGAAGGCGCGCGTTCGGTATGCGCCAGCGACAGCGCGAGCGAGTAATCGCTGCCTACATTCCAGATCGCGGCGGCCGATGCCGAAAAGGGCTTGTGCCTGATCGACGGATAGCGCGTGATCAGCGACTTTACCGTCTGCCATTCCTGCCGGGCGGCTGCCTCCAGCCGGACAGGACCAAGCGAATAGGTCTCCATCAGGAAAATCGCGGTATTGCTGCTGTCGGTATTCAGCGTGTGAGTCTCGCCGCCGCTGATCGCCTGGAACCGGCTGCCGCTCTGTTGGATGCCGAACGTGCCGCGCAAGCCCCCCAGCGGCGCATGGGTCAGTTCCACACGCAGGTCGTGGGCCTTGTTGAGGAAGGTGTTTTCCGCTTCCCCATCCTCGATCTCATCATGGGCATAGTCGGTGAAGGACAGGCGGAAGCGTACCTTCTCCAGCGCGGGCACCGGATTGTCATAATCGCTGCGAATGTCGAAGCGATTGCTCCGCAGCTTCACGAACGGCACTTCCTCCTCATGGTCGTGTTCATGATCATGGTCGTGATCATGCTCCTCTTCTTCTCCATGACTGCCGCAATGCAGGCCGATGCCATGGGGATGGCAGCTTTCATAATCATGATTGTGGCCCGGCACGCCATATTCATTGCGCTGGCGGGTATAGGCAACGCCCAGATAGCCGTCCGGGCCGATCCAGCTTCCCCCGACACTGAAGGTCGATGTGTCATTGTAGGAGCCATGCACTCTGTCCTCCCCAAAGGCGCGAGGCACCCGATAATCGTCGGAGCGGCGGTGGACGCCTTCAACACGCAGCGCCAGCGGCCCGACGCCCACGGTCGCACCGCCTACGAGACTGCGCTCGTCATCGCCCGTGCCCAAGCGGCCTTCGGCTGCGCCGGCGATGCCCCCTTCCGGAACGTAGGTCGGCACCTTTTCATCCAGCAGGTTGACCGCACCGCCGATCGCACCGCTACCATAGAGCAGGGTCGCCGGACCGCGCAGCACCTCGATCCCGCGCAGCAATAGCGGTTCGCCCGTGACATTGTGGTCGGGCGAGATTGCCGAGGCGTCCTGCACATTGGCGCTGTCGCTCAGCACCTGCACGCGGGGCGAGGATTGGCCGCGAATGATCGGACGGCTGGCGCCGCCGCCGAAATTCTCGAAATTGATACCAGGCTGGCCGGCCAGCGTTTCACCCAGAGTCGCCGCGCGTCGGTGGATCAGTTCTTCCCCTGTGAGCGTGACAACCGGTGTAACGGTTTCATCGGCCGTCTGGCCCAATGGCGCCGCCGTCACGACAATGTCGTTCTTGCCATGACCGCCCGCTTGGGCAACTGCCGTACCGGGTGCGATCGCGATGAGCGATACGGCACATAGATAATGAAGGTGATTTCTCACAAAATGCCCCTGCCAATGATTTGAGTAGGGCGCAGTTACGTAATATCATATCATGAAACAACCCCGGATCGGCAAAAATTTTGCAGAACAAATCAATGTTTCCAGTTAGTTACAAAATGTTTCTGGCATTTGGGGCGTGACAGGAGTGGAAGCTTGCACAGTTGATCGTTATGATACACCGTGACATTCAGCCAAGGTTTCACGGCCATCTTCTTGGGAGACAATATGCAATCCCCCGCTACGCCGGTTCTGGATATCGCCGGATTGACCCATGGTTACGGCCCGACGCCGGTCCTGAATGACCTGGCAATCCGGCTGGACCGTGGGGTGCATCATTTGCTCCTGGGACCGTCAGGATCGGGCAAGACGACATTGGTTCACGCCATTTCCGGACTGCTGGCACCTGACAAGGGCCAGATCATGGTTGATGGCGAGGCCATGACAGGGCGCAGCCAGACGGCGCGCGATGCCCTTCGGCGGAACAAGATCGGCCTGATCTTCCAGTCGCTGCGCCTTGTTTCGGCTTTGACCGTGCGGCAGAATCTGCATCTGGCCGGACGGCTGAGCGGTCATCCCACGACGAACGATGCGATTGACGGGCTGCTTGCCCAGTTGGGGATCGCCCACCGCGCCGCCGCCAAGCCCCGTCGCCTGAGCCAGGGCGAGGCCCAGCGAGCGGCGATCGCGCGCGCGCTCATAGGCAGGCCCAGCCTGCTGATCGCGGACGAACCGACATCGGCACTGGACGATGACAATGCTGCGCGGGTGGCTTCGCTGCTGATCGAAGCGGCGGATCGCAACGGTTCGACCCTGCTGATCGCAACCCATGATCAGCGCCTTAGAAAGCTGATCCCGCATACCATCACTCTGGGCGCCCAAGGGGGCACGATCCAATGATCCGCGTTGCCCTGGCCTATCTGCGCGATCGTCCGCTGATGAGCGCGCTCAACATCCTGCTGCTGTCATTGGCCGTTGCCATGCTCGTCATGCTGCTGTCGGTATCCACCCAATTGGGCGATCGCTTCGAGCGCGACGCACGCGGCGTCGATCTGGTCGTGGGGGCCAAGGGGTCGCCGCTGCAATTGATCCTGTCCAGCATCTACCAGATGGATACGCCCACGGGAAACATTCCCCTGGACAGCATTGCCTTGCTCCGTCGCGATCCATCCGTGCGGCAGGTTATCCCGCTTGCCCTGGGGGACAATTTCCGGGGTTTCCGGATCGTCGGGACCGAGCCGGCCTATCTTGGCCTTCAGGATGCGAAGCTGGCGCAGGGGCGGATGTTCGCCAAGGCGCAGGAGGTCGTCATCGGCGCGCGGGTGGCCGAAGAACTCGGCATGACGCTTGGACAGCGCTTCGTCGGGTCGCATGGGCTGACCGAAGACGAAAATGCCGGCCATCATGACCATACTCCTTTTACCACCGTCGGCATCCTCGCGCCTACCGGATCTGTGATGGATCGCCTCATCCTTTCCAATGTGGAAAGCGCCTGGGAGGTGCATGGCATCGAGCATGATCATCATGACGAGGAGGAATTGCACGAGGGCCAGCACGCACATGAGCATGGAGCGATGGGTGCAGATCAGCATGAAGCGGCCGAGCATCATGATGCGGATCATGACGCGCATGATCGGCCTGCCAATCTGACCGAGCGGGAACAGTTGAAGCCGGAAATTACGGCGCTTCTGGTATCGTACAGGTCCGCGTTCGGCGCCGTACGCATACCATCGATGATCAACCGCCAAACCAACATGCAGGCTGCGGTGCCCGCCGTCGAGACAGCCCGGCTCCTGTCGCTTCTGGGTGTCGGCATTGATGGTGCGCGCGCGTTTGCCTGGCTGCTCGCGGCGACCGGCGGTCTTTCCATCTTTGTCGCCTTGCTTGCGGCGGCGTCGGCGCGGGAAGGCGATCTGGCGTTGCTCCGTGTCATGGGCGCCAGCCGCGCGCAGATTTTCGGAACGATCATGGCGGAAGGTCTCGTCATTTCGGCCATTGGCGGGCTTGCGGGGCTGCTGCTGGGCCATGGCGCGCTGGCGTTGGCGCGCAAAAGCTTCGAGCAACTCAGGGATTTCGGATTCGATCCCTTCACGCTTTTGCCTGGTGAAGCAGCGATCCTGCTTGCGGTCCTGACCATTGGCCTTGTGGCATCCCTGATCCCCGCATTGCGCGTCTTCCGCCTCGATCTGGCCGACAGCCTGACGCGATCCAGTTAAGGAGTCCATGATGCGCCTTTTGATTTTACCTGCCCTGCTGGCGCTGACCGCGATTCCGGTTGGCGCCGCGATGCAACTGGGCAAGCCAGCCCCGACCAAAGATGTGTGGCAACCGGCAAAGACGCCTGCGGGCGGCACGCCTTGGTCTTTGCTCCAGCAAACGAAGCTGAACGACCGCACGGACGAGGCGACGATGATGATCTACACCAAGCCGAGCTTTCCGCCGGCGGTGAAGGCTCTCAATGGCAAGCAGATCAAGATTGCGGGCTGGATGATGCCGCTCGACAATGGGTTAAAGCAGAAACATTGGGTTCTGCTTGGCTATCCACCCGGCTGCCCCTTCCACATGCATGCGCTGCCCAATCAGTTCATCGAGATCAATGCGGCGGTTCCTTTCCCGACCGACGAAAGCAAGGTGCATGTCGTAACCGGGACATTGCAACTGACCGGCTATGATGAAAGCGGTATCTTCTATCGCCTGTTGAACGCGCGCCCGGCCTGAATCCCGGAGGGGGGGCTTGGTCATGAAGCCCGCTGGCAAGGCATAATCCGGCTGCGGGTTTCTGCCCCTCATCACCCTTTGCGCCGATCCAGCAATATTTTGACACGATTTGTTTATGATATATTGTATCTAAAAACAAAGCCGCATAAGAGAGCCGCGACAGGGGAACGCGCCAAGAGCGCATTCAGGAGAGGATCCGAGGTTCGGATCATAAAAAGGGTACCCCATGCGCATCAGTTTTCTACTATCTACTTGTTCGGCCATCGCGGTCCTGACGCTAAGCCATCCCGCTCTGGCGGAGGATGACGGGTCAGCCACAGCGGGATCGCACGAACAAACCCCTGCCAACATCATCGTGACTGCGCCTTTCCAGCGTGATCGGTCCGACATCCTCTCTGGCACGTCGGTGCTTCAGGGCAGCGAGCTGACCCAGGCCATCCGGCCTTCGATTGGCGAAACGCTCCAGCATACGCCCGGCGTGTCCGCGACCTCCTTTGGTCCCAGCGCGTCCCGCCCGGTTTTGCGCGGGCTTCAGGGGGAGCGCGTCCGTGTCCTGGTCGATGGCATCGGCTCGATCGACGTGTCCAACACCAGCGTCGATCATGCTCCCGTGGTCAACCCTTTGCTGGCCGAACGCATCGAGGTGCTGCGCGGTCCCCAGTCGCTGCTGTTCGGCGCGTCGGCGATCGGCGGCGTGGTCAACGTCATTGACAAGCGCATTCCCCGCAGCGTGCCCGAAGAGCCTGTTCATGTCGACGCGATCGCCACCTATGGCAGCGCGGCCGACGAGCGCAGCGGCGCGGGTTCGGTCGACGTACCGCTGGGTGACAAGTTCGTCGTTCACGCCGACGGCAGCTATCTGAAATCCGACAATATGCGTATTGGTGGCTACGCCCTGTCGCCCAGTGCCCGTGCGGAAGCGCTGGCATCCAGCCAGCTTCCCGCAGAAGAGCCGGCAGAGGGCGAGGAAGCCATCGATTTTGCCGGCAACGCCGCTATCCGGGGCAAGCTGCCCAACAGCCAGGCCAAGACCTGGACTGCAGGCGTCGGTGCTGCCCTGATTACCGAGACCGGCAATCTGGGCGTTTCCTACAGCCACTATGATAGCCTCTATGGCGTGCCCGTTCGTTACGCGACCCGACCCGGCCAGGAACAGGAGGCGCCGCGCCTCGATCTCGCGCAGGATCGACTGGATTTGCGGGCGGAGGTCGAGACGGGCGGCGGTTTCCTCAAGACCATTCGCGCGCGCGCGAGCTATGCCGCCTATCGCCATTTCGAACTGGAGGAGGACGGCGCAGTCGGCACTGCTTTCTACAACAAGGGCATGGAAGGGCGCATCGAACTGGTGCAGGCCGATCGTGGCCCGTGGCAGGGCGCAAGTGGCGTTCAATATTATTCGCGAAACTTCAACGTGGTTGGCGACGAAGCCTTCCTGCCCAAGAATGACACGCAGCAGTTCGGCGCGTTCACCCTGCAGACCCTCAATTATGGCCCGGTGAAGCTGGAAGCGGGCGCGCGCTATGAGCATAGCGAGTTGCAGGCGCTGCCGCTCGAAGAACAGGACCAGTTCTTTTCGGGCAAGCGGACCTTCGACACTTTCTCCTTCTCCGGCGGCGCGTCCTATGGCTTGAATGACAATTGGCGTCTGGGCGCCAACATCTCCCGGTCCGAACGTGCGCCTTCGGCAGAAGAATTGTTTGCGAATGGTCCGCATGCCGGGACGCAGGCGTTCGAAGTCGGCAATCCCGATTTCAAGACCGAACGCGCATTGGGGGTGGAAGCTGTGTTGCGCGGGAAGGGCGACAATTACAGTTTCGAAGCCTCGGCCTATCATAACTGGTTTTCCAACTTCATCTATGAAGGGCTGACCGGCGAGGAAGAGGATGGCCTGCCCGTCTATCAGTTCAATCAGGCGAAGGCGCGATATTACGGGTTTGAAGCGCAGGGTTCGGTTACCCTCGCCACATTCGGCGAGATGAAACTCGTCGCCGATGCGCTGGGCGACTATGTCCATGCCCGGATCGTCGGCGAGGGCCCCGCGCCGCGCATTCCGCCGCTGCGTGTGCTCGGCGGCCTGGGCGTCACCAGTCCCAAGGTGGATGTGCGCGGCGAGGTCGAGTGGACGGACGACCAGAAGCGCATATCCGACTTCGAGACGGAAACGAAGGGCTTCACGCTCGTCAATGCCGAGGTCAACTACCGCCCCTGGGGTATGGAGCGTCCCCTGAGCTTTGCGCTGTCGGCGAACAACATCTTCGACGTTGTTGCCCGCCGCCATGCCTCCTTCCTGAAGGACTTTGCGCCATTGTCGGGACGCGACATCCGCGTCACGGCCCGCGTCACCTTCTGAAGGCCGGATGTCCCGCCGCGGCTGCCGCGGCGGGACATTATATCAGGCAGCGGCGCTCCTTGGCCGATTTAATGAGCGGCGGAACCGTTCCCGTCGGGATCGCGCCCATGCCAGCGATCAAGCATTCGCATGGCGGGGGTGACGGTCAGGCCATGCAGCAGGATTGACAGCAAAGCCACCAAACCGACGATGGCCCACAGGCGAGGCCCCTCATCAATCTTCAGGTGATTGAGGCCATATGCAAGATAATAGAATGATCCGACGCCCCGGATGCCGAAGAAGGCGATAGTTCTCTTTTCCGCCCGGCTCGCGCGGAACCCGGCAAGGGCTACCAGCCCGGTAAAGGGCCGGACCACCAGCAGGATGACGATGGCCGCCGCTACATCGACCCACCGCAGCGGCCAGAGCATGCCACTCAACAGCGCGCCGCCAAATAGCAGAAGCAGCACCATCATGGCCAACCGCTCAACTTGTTCGGTCAGATCGTGCATTTGCCGGTTGAAGGCATGATCCCGATGCGATCGCCGTAGCGTTAGCGCGGTCACGAATACGGCCAGGAACCCGTAGCAATGCAGGATTTCGGTGACGCCATAGGATATGAATGTCGCGGAAATCGCGATCAGTCCGTCGCCGGTCTTAGACAATCGGGTGTCGGCGGGAATATGGAAGGTCAGCCACCCAAACAGACGGCCGATCAGCCAGCCAACCAGAACGCCCGCGCAAATTTCCCACAGGACATTGTGCAACAGCCATTGCGCAGCCCAGGGCTCGCCCGTCGTTGACGCCAATCCCATGGCGATGGCGAGATGCACGAATGGAAATGCCAGGCCGTCATTCAGTCCCGCCTCCGAGGTCAGTCCGAACCGCACCTCGTCCTCTTCCCCGGACTTGGGTGGGCCTACCTGAACGTCGGCAGCAAGCACGGGATCGGTCGGCGCAAGGCTGGCCGCCAGCAGCAGCGCCGCTACCCAGGAGAGGCCAAGCCACCACTGACCGATGAGCGTTATGGCCAGGATACCCAACGGCATCGTGACGGCGAGCAGCCGCCAGGTGATGTTCCATTTGCCCCAGCTGAAAGGTCGGTCGAGTTTCAGCCCGGCCCCCATCAGGGCGATGATTACGACGAATTCGGTAAAGCGCTCGGTCACTTCGGGATAGGTGAGCGGCAGGGGGCGCAGCGTAACCGCAGGCAAGGAAAATATGGCTACGCCGATGGCGATGCAGACGACGGGCAAGGACAGCGGAA
>JGI25317J35169_1001925_pt1 | contig 10479 bp, 9 predicted proteins | sample AutmiccommunBRH5_FD_35169 | JGI IMG/M metagenome (IMG submission 35169) | reverse complement strand
TCGAAATTGTCGGCGACGCCAATCAGGTCGCGGGCGAAATTTGAAATCGCATAACGGCCAGCATCGGCTTTTTCGCGCTCGGCGCGGCGGCGGGTGTTGTCGAGTTCGGCGGCGAGCCGCAGGAACCGGTCTTTGAGGTCGGCGATCTCGCGATTGGCGGCTTCCAGCGCGGCGCCGGGCTCATCTTCCAGCGCCTCGTCCTCTTCGGCGATGTCCTCATCGCTGAGCATTTCCGGATCGTCGAGGAAATCTTCGGGCTCGTGGGCGCTATCGTGTGGATCACTCATGGGACTGCTTCTTGCCTTCAAACGGTGGAGATGGAAATCAGGGACTGTCCGGAACGGGTCCGGCCCCAAAAACTTCAAAGGGCCATGTACGCAAGGACGGCGTCTATTTCAACATCCGCGAGAGCACTTCCGCCGTGTAGTCCACAATCGGGACGACCCGGGCGTAATTCAGCCGTGTGGGGCCGATCACCCCTAAAATCCCGACAATCTTGCGGTTTTCATCGCGATAGGGGGCGGTGATCACCGACGAGCCGGAAAGCGAGAAAAGCCGGTTTTCCGAGCCGATAAAGACCTTCACCCCTTCGCCGTCGCGGGCGGCGGTCAAGAGCTCGATCACGTCGCGCTTGCGCTCCAAATCGTCGAGCAGCATCCGCACCCGCTCGATGTCCTGGGCGGATTCATCGAGCAGGTGGCCGCGACCGCGCACGATCAATTGCCAATTGTCATCGCCGGCCATGTCAGCGACGCCCTCGCGCACCAGTCGCGAGGTCAGTTCGTCCAGCTCTGCGCGATTGGATTCAATCTCGGCGATGATCTTTGCGCGCGTGTCGCTGAGACTGCGTCCGCGCAGTCGCGCATTGAGATAATTGCCCGCAGCGATCAGCGCCGAAGGCGGCAGATCGTCCGGCGCATTGATGATCCGGTTTTCTACCCGTCCGTCTTCAAACACCATGACGACCAGCGCCTTGCCGGGGCCGGTGCGGACAAACTCGATCTGTCGCAAGGGCGCGTCGGATTTCTGCGCCACAATAAGGCTGGCGGTTTGCGTCAGACCGGAAAGGCGCGCCGCCGCCATCTCCAGCAGCGTATCGGCGCTGTCGGCGCGGGTTTCTGTTTCAATCGCGCGGCGTTCATCTTCAGTGAGATCGCCGACCTGCATCAGTCCGTCGACAAACAGGCGCAGGCCGAGTTCGGTCGGCAGGCGCCCGGCGGAAATATGGGGCGAATGCAACAGCCCCATATCGGTAAGATCGGCCATGACATTGCGCACCGTCGCCGCCGACACGGCGATCTTGCTGCTATGGCTCAAGGTCCGCGAGCCCACAGGTTCGCCGGTCGCCAGATAGGTTTCCACCAGACGGCGGAAAATCTCGCGGGAGCGTTCGTCGATGTCGCCAAGTACCGTCATAATCGTCAATGTGCTGGGTTTCGCCCTAAACGCCAGTGAAAATAAGTGCGAAGCGCCGCAAGGCAAGGCTTTCGGGTCGACATGGCGGCAGCGGAAGCGCTAGGAAGGCCAGCCTTTAAGCCCATACCCTTAGCCCAGACCTTAACCAAGCCTGCAAACCCCGCCTTCAACAACGGAGACTTCCATGAGACCGTCCGGCCGTGCCTTTAACGAGCTTCGCGCTGTTTCCTTTGAAACAGGAGTCGCCAAACATGCGGAAGGCTCCTGTCTGGTGCGTTTCGGCGATACGCATGTCTTGTGCACGGCAAGCTGGGACGAGACCACGCCGCCATGGCTGCGCGGCGGCGGGCGCGGCTGGGTGACGGCGGAATATGGCATGCTGCCGCGCTCCACCGGCGAGCGCATGCGCCGCGAAGCCAAGAACGGACAATCTGGCCGCACGCAGGAAATTCAGCGTTTGATCGGCCGGTCGTTGCGCGCCGTGGTTGATCTGAAAGCCCTTGGCGAACGTCAGATCCTGATCGACTGCGATGTGATTCAGGCCGATGGCGGCACCCGCACCGCCTCGATCACCGGCGCCTGGGTCGCCATGAATCAGGCCTGCAAATGGGCGACATCGCAAGGCATCATCAAATCGAGCCCGATCAAGGACCGGGTCGCCGCGATTTCCTGCGGGCTGGTCGCCGGCGCGCCGGCGCTCGATCTTGATTATGACGAAGATTCAACTGCGCAAGCCGACGCCAATTTCGTCATCACCGGTTCGGGCGGACTGGTCGAACTGCAGGCGACGGCGGAAGGCGATCCGTTTACGGACGACCAGTTCGCCGCGCTGCTGGCGCTCGCCAAGGAAGGGTGCGCAGCATTGGCGGCGCGGCAGGCGGAAACCGCCGCCTGACATCGCGCCGCGCGTGTTGCGCGCCGGGAGAAACTGTTGGAAGATGCCGGCCTATTTCCCGCCCTTGAAAGCGTAAATGCAAGACTCACAGCCCGCAGAACAGACGCCGCCCGCGCCGGAAGGCGCGCAACAAGACGCGCCCCACGCGGCGCCTGAGACAACCCCTGAGCCTGCGCCTGAGACAACCCCTGAGACGGCGCCTGATGCATCGCCGCAACCGGCTGAGGGCGCGCCTGTTGATGAATCGGTGATCGAGGGCGGTGTTGAAACCCTGCGGATGAAAATCGCATCGCTGTGGGATTCCCTGCAAAGCAATATGCTGACTGCAGGCGTCGCGATTGAGGGCGCCATCCTTATCGCCGCGATTTTGCCGGCGGCGTTTTTCGGCCCGCGCCTTCGCAAACTCATCCAGGCGCAGATCGCCCCGCGCGCGCCCTATGGAATTTTGCGCCGCGCCGCCAACGCCTTTGCGCATCTCGCCACGCCCATCGCGCTTTACATCGTGCTGCAGATCGCGGTGTTCTCGCTGCGCGCCGCCAGCAGCTCGACCGGTCTTATTTCCGCGGCCGTCAGCCTGCTCGCGGCATGGATCGTCATTCGCCTCGTCACGCTGGTGATCCGCTCGCCATTCTGGTCGCGGCTGACGTTTTATGTGGTCTGGCCGATTGCGGCGCTCGATGCGTTCGGCGTGCTTGACGACCTCGTGCGCCAGCTTCAGGCGTTTTCGATTCCGCTCGGCGCCGGCGAAGACGGCGTCATCCAGACATTCTCGGCGCTGGACTTTCTGCGCACCATTGCGGTTTTTGGGGTCTTGTTCTGGGGCGCGCAGTTTCTCAATCACGTCATCACCGGCCGCATCAATGCGATTGACGAACTGACGGTCTCGTTCAAGGCGCTGCTGTCGAAAATCCTCAATGTGCTGTTGCCGATCGTGGCGCTGGTGGCGGCGCTGCAGATCGTCGGCTTTCCGTTCGGCACGCTGGCGATCTTCGGCGGCGCGGTCGGCCTCGGCATCGGCCTGGGCATGCAGCGCACCGTGTCGAATTTTTTCTCAGGCTTCACGCTGATCGCCGACAAGTCGATCAAGCCGGGCGACGTGATCGAAGTGGCGGGCACCTATGGCTGGGTGACGGCGATGAATGCCCGTTACGTGACCTTGCGCACCCGGGACGGCACGGCGCATCTGGTGCCGAACGACAAGTTTATCGAGGACGGCGTCGTCAACTGGTCCCATGATGACCGGGTGGTGCGCCTGCATGCGCCGTTCGGGGTGTCCTACGCCACAAAGGACCTGCGCGGGCTGGCGCGCGCCTGCGAAGAACGGGCGGTGACCGTCAACCGCGTGCTGAAAACCCCGGCGCCCCGCTGCAACCTGATGGAATTCGACGACAATTCCATCAATTTCGATCTGCGGTTCTGGATCAACGACCCGGCGAACGGATCGGCGAATGTGCGATCGGACGTAATGATGGAATTGTGGGACCTGTTCGCCGAAATGGGCGTTGAAGTGCCGTTCCCGCAGCGCGACCTTCATATCAAATCCGCCCCTTCCGGGCTGCAAATCGTCGCGGAAACCCGTCAGGAAGCGCTCTCAAACTCGCGTGAAGACTGAATTCGCACGCCGAACGCCGTTGCAGCGCCCGGCGCGCGCCCTATACTGACGCGCGGGTGCGATGGGCATCGCCAGTAAGGCGCTAACGCCGGGAGATAAGCCATGTTTCGAATAATCATTTTGGGCGCGGCTGCGCTTGCCTTTGCTGCCTGCGCGACGTCAACGCCATATGGTCCGGCCTCTGCTGGCGGCGGTTACGGATTCTCCGACCAGCGCATCGAACAGAACCGCTATCGCATCACTTTCCGCGGCAATTCGGTCACTGCGCGCGAAACCGTTGAAAACGCGCTGCTCTATCGGGCGGCGGAACTCACGGTCGAGCTTGGCTATGATTATTTCATCGCGGTCGAAAGCGACACGGAAGAAAGCAAATCCTATTCAACCTCATCGAGCCCGGCATTCTACGGACGCTATGGCTACGGACATCCGTTCCACCGTCCTTATTACGGCTTTCCCTATTACGCGTACGGGTTCGGATGGGGCCAGCCTTATTACGACTCCTACACGCGCGAGGTGACGCGCTATTCGGCCGTGGCGTTCGTCGTCATGTATCAGGGCGAAAAGCCCGCCGACAATCCGCAGGCGTTCGATGCCCGCGAAGTCATGGCGAATCTGGGGCCGTATGTGCTGGGCCAGCCGTCCGGCGAAGGTTACTGATCGTTACCGCTTAAACGGCGCGAAGCGCAGGCTTCTGCTCGGGGGCGGCTTCTTTCGCTGATTCGCCGGCGCCTTCATACACAACCACAAACCCGCGCGGCGAGTGACGGACCACGACGCCGCGGCGGCGACCCACATGAATGGGCGAACCGACCGGCGGGCGGCGGCGCGCATCGACGGAAACGCCGTTGACCGACGTATCGACGATCGTGACAAAGAGCGAGGAGCCGTCCGCCAGGCGGCAAACCGTGCGCGCCGTATTGTCGCGGTGACGCAAGGTCGAGCGGCGATCACCAAGACCGTCGGCGAATTCCGGATTGGCCAGCAGCATCAGTTTTTCGGTCAGCAGATTGCGGCGGCGTTTCGACAGCAGGAAGGACGTAGCGAAGCCGTCCGGAAAAGTGCGCGCGACGGTGCTCTCGATCACATCGAGACCGTCAATATGAATGATTGCGGCGTCGCCGATCATCACTTTGGCGCCGCAGATCAGCGCCATGTCGCCTGGCGACATATTGAGAAGGCGGCCCTCATATTCATCGACAGCGTTGATTACAATTCGCGCCGGCAGGTTGAGGCTGATCCGCTGGTAGCGCCGTGCATCCGTCTTAAACATCGTCTGGTTGTCCCGCTTTGCCTAATTGCGCCGCCGCGTTGCAATTTATCGGCCACGGGCAAAACCTTCTCTAATGAGACCGGTTCAATTTTATTCATCCCGCCATTGGCTCGCTTCACCGCGCCAAGCTTTGCAGTCCCGGCAGGGATTTGTATGGTTAAGCAAACCACCAGGACGCAGCATTCGGAGTTTTCCCCATGATGAGACATTTGTTTTGCGTTGCGGCGGCGGCCGCCGCAATCGCCTCCCCCATATTCGCGCAAACGCCAGCGGGGGCGCCAGCCGGAGCGGATCCGTTCCTGTGGCTGGAGGAGGTTGAGGGCGAAGCGGCGATCGACTGGGTGCGCGGACAGAATGCGCGCTCGCAACAGGCGCTGGAGGCCGATCCTCGATTCGCCGCCATGAAGGAAGAAGCGCTGTCCGTGCTGACATCAAAGGAGCGTCTGGCGCTGGGGACGATCCACGCCGGCCATGTTTACAACTTCTGGCAGGACGACACCCATGTGCGCGGCGTGTGGCGGCGGGCGAGCGTCGAGAGCTACCGTTCGGGCGAGCCGGAATGGGAGACGGTGCTTGATTTCGACGCGCTTGCGGCGGCTGAGGATCGCAACTGGATTCGCGGCTCCGTCGTTTGCCTCTCGCCGGACTATGTTCAATGCATGGTGGAGCTTTCCGACGGCGGCAAGGACGCAGGCTACTGGCGTGAATTCAACACGGCCGAAAAAGCCTTTGTTGAAGGCGGCTTCGCCCTTGATGAAGCGAAATCAAGCGTTGAATGGCTTGATGCGGATACGCTTCTCATCGGCACGGACCGGGGCGAGGGATCGCTGACAACATCGGGTTATCCGCGCACGGTCTTGCAGCTTGAGCGCGGCGGCGCGGTTGCGGATGCGCCGGTGATTTTCGAGGGCGAGGAAACCGATGTTTCTTCTGACGCCCGTGTGGAACATGAAGCTGATAAAACGCATGTCTTTGTCAGCCGCAGCGTCACGTTCTTCGAAACCGAATATTATTACGAAACAGAGCCGGGCGATTTTCAAAGGCTGCCGCTGCCGCTGAATGCCGACTTGCAGGGCGTGCTTGACGGCCGCGCTGTGTTCTTTCTGCGTGAGAACTGGACGCATGAAGACGAGACTTACGGCCAGGGCGCCGTCATCGCCTACGGGCTGACGGACGGGAGCGTGGAAACCGTTTTTGAAGCCTCCGCCAATCAGTCGGTGGAGGATGTGGAGATCGGCAAGTCGAACATCGTCATTCAGTATCTCGACGATGTCTCCGGCGCGGCGGTGCGCGTCACACGCTCGAAGAACGGCGACTGGAAAGCAAAATCGATTGCACTTCCCGATAATGGCGTCGTTTCCCTCGTCTCCGCCGGCGGCGGAACCGATGATGCGATGTTCTCTTTCGAAAGTCTCACCACGCCGGACACGCTTTATTATGTAACGGCGAAAAACAAAGTTGAAAAAATCGCTGAAACGCCGGCTTTCTATGACGCCGCGGGCGTTGTTGTCGAACAGCGCTTTGCAACGTCCGCAGACGGAACGAAAGTTCCGTATTACGTCATGGGGCTCGATTCCGTATTGAAGCAGGGGAATGCGCCGACCGTGCAATATGGCTATGGCGGCTTTCTCGTGCCGATCCTTCCCTATTACTACGACGATCCGTCGCGGCCGCAGCATGGCGCGCTCGCCGGGCTGATGTGGGTCAAGCGCGGCGGCGTTCTGGTGTTGTCAAACATTCGCGGCGGCTCCGAATATGGACCGCGCTGGCATCAAGCGGCGCTAAAAGAGAATCGTCAAAAGGGTTTCGATGATTTCATCGCGATTTCCGAAGACTTGATTGCAACGGGCGTCACTTCGCCTGAAAAACTCGGCGCCATCGGGCGCTCCAATGGCGGGCTTTTGATGGGTGCGATCCTGACACAGCGTCCCGATCTTTATGCGGCGATCGATATCGGCGTGCCGCTTCTCGACATGAAGATCGNNACAACAAACTTCTGGCCGGCGCGTCATGGATGGCCGAATACGGCAATCCGGATGTGCCCGAAGAATGGGCGTATATTTCCGAATACTCGCCCTATCAGCATCTCGCCGCCGATCAGCCCTATCCGAAAGTCCTTTTCTATACGTCGACCAAGGATGATCGCGTCCATCCCGGTCATGCGCGCAAGGCGGCGGCGAAGATGGCCGATCTCGGCTATGATTCTTTTTATTATGAAAACATCGAGGGCGGTCATGGCGGCACCGCCAATCAGGAGCAGCTCGCTTACCGCACCGCGCTCGAATATGCGTATTTTGCGAAAATGCTGATGGGGAACGGCGAATGAGCGAATTGCATGCGAGCCTCCTGCAGCGCACCTGGCGGCGGGTTGATATCAAGCTGGCGATTGACGGCGAAATGCATTTGCTGCGCTGGCGGCGCGGCGCCTTCATTGACGAGGTGCTGTTTGATGACCGGCGTGTCGCCACGGCGCGCGGCCTGTTCGGACGCGAGGGCGTTTTCGGGCTCGATATCGGCGTCGATGACGGCGCACGCGTGAAACTTGTGCTGATGGTCGATGCTCAGCCGGACTGGAACGACATGTCCGGCGATATGCGCCCGCGCGGCGTCCGGCTGGAGAGCGCGGATATGGCGCTGATCGCGGTGGGCTCCTGCGGTCCCGACCGCGCAGAGCCGTTTCGCCAGCTTTATGATCGCGCAATCAAGGCGATAGGTCTCTCATAGGGCTGTTATCACCAGGCGGCGCGCTTTATTGTCACCTTCTCGGATGAGACGGAAAAAGGGGCGCGCGCATGTCTTGGTGGTTCGGAATCAAACTCTGGAAGCGGGTTTTCCTCGGGCTCGCGCTGGGCGTGATCTTTGGTCTGGCGGTGACGCAGACCATGGGCATGGAGCGCGGCGGCGCGCTGCTGACCGACATTCGCATCGTCGGCGATATCTTCATTGCGCTGATCCGGCTGGTGATCATTCCGCTGATCTTTATGACGCTGGTGGCCGGCGTCCTGGCGCTGGGCGATCCGGCGAAGCTCGGCACCATCGGCCTCAAGACGATCTTTCTTTATTTGATCACTACGTTTTTTGCGAATGTCATCGGCCTGACCATGGGCACGATCTTCCAGCCCGGCAAAGGCGTCGATCTCGGCGGCGCGGAGCCGCGCGCCGTAGCGACCGAAGCGGCGGGCCTTTGGGATCGCATCGCCGCCATGGTGACAAAGAACCCGTTTGAGCAGTTTCTTTCCGGCGATGTGATGACGCTGGCGCTGACTGGCGTGTTGATTGTCCTCGCGATCATCCTCGCTATGCGCTCGACGAAGGAGGGCGAGAAAAAGCCGAAAGCGGCGATTGTCTTCGTCGCCCTGTTCGCGCTTGGCGTGGCGGCGGCCTCCGGCGACATTCTGGTGGTGATATTTGCATCGCTAGTGCTCGGGATCACCTTTCTGTTTCTGGGCAGTACGGGCGAGGCGGCGGCGCGGTTTTTCTCCTACGCATCCGACAAGGTGCTGGGCGTCACCACGATCATCATGGAGCTGGCGCCGTTTGGCGTCTTCGCGCTGATCGCCTGGGTCGCCGGGACGCGCGGCATTGAAACCTTCACCGCCGTTTTCTGGCTGGCGATCGCCGTTTATCTCGGTTGTTTCCTGCATATGGCGATCGTCTATGGCGGCATGATCAAAGGGCTGTTGAGGCTGCCGTTCATCAATTTCTTCCGCGGCATTCTTGACGCGCAGATGGTTGCTTATTCCACGTCATCCAGTTCGGCGACGCTGCCGGTGACCATCTCCAACGTCAGGAAAAATCTCGGCGTGTCGAAATCGGTCGCCGGTTCCGTCCTGCCGCTCGGCGCCACCATCAATATGGACGGCACCGCGCTGTATCTCGGCATTGTCGCGCTGTTTACCGCGCAGGCATTCGGCTATCCGCTCGAACCCTTTCACTACTTCATGATCGCAGTGACGGCGGCGCTGGTCTCCATCGGCGCAGCGGGCATTCCCTCGGCGTCGCTGTTCCTGCTGGCGACGGTGCTGCAGGTGTTCGACGTGTCGCCGGAACATACGGCGCTGGTGGTCGGCTTCATCTTCCCCTTCGACCGATTGCTCGACATGATGCGCACGGTGGTCAACGTCACCGGCGATGCGGCGGTCGCCGTGACGGTTGGCAAGTGGGAAGGCGAACTTGACGAAGACATCTTCAGATCGAAATCGGTGATTTAACCCGCCGCGCGACGGGACTGGCCTATGGCGAATAACATCAATTCACTGCGTGTCGCATTCCTGCTGGACACGCGCGACTTTGCAGCTCTGATCGGCATTTATCCCGAGTATGTGCGCCGGCTCGAAAGCGGCGACCGTCCGTTGACGGAGCTTTGGATCGACGCCGTGGCGCAAGCGCTCGACATTCCAGCCGAGGCGGTGACGAGCCCGGACGCAAACATTTCCGCGCTGGCGAAAGAAAGGCCGCGTCCGTTCCCGCCGCATTGCGTTCTCTGTCCGATTGCCGCCCGGTATGCGATCCTGTCGCTGGTGGCGAAGATTGGCGGGCTGAAAACCGCAAACAGCCTCGATGAGGACGAACTCGCCGATGCCGTGCGCAGCCTGCTGTCGTTTACCGAGGATGGATTTGCGGCGTTGGCGGGTGGCGGGAAGGCCGCGTCTAATCGTCTTTCGAAAGGTCTTCAAATAACCGTCTTAACAATCCTTCAATCCCGCGCGCCCGATCTGCCCGCCGATCTTGAGGAGATGCTGGAGCGTCTGGCCCCGGGTGCAATATCGCTGCTTGAGGGCCATTCGGCTGTTGCGCCGCCCGCCCGCGCTTGGGAAAGCTGACGACATTATCCGCGCCGGAGGGCGGCTTTGGAAAGACGCCCAGCAATCTTCGATATAGCGTTTCGGCGCGCTTTCGTTCGTCTTCGCCCACCGTCTTTCCCCGCGGCTCTTCAGAAGTCCCCATCCGTCAGGACATTAACCTGTTCTCACGCGGATTTGAAGGGCTTTATCGGCGCCGGATTCGGGGCGATTCAAGCGGGAGCGCCGGTCCGTCATATATTCGTTTCGATATCGAATTAACGCCGCCACGGACGGGCGTTTCACCGCCAACAGGGTTAACAAATTCATCCGCGTCCGGATTAACATAACCTTAATCGATTAGTCGTCCTCTAGGTCTGCCGTGATGCGTGCGGCCAGCATGGAGGGCATGATGCCGAATAAAGATCTGCGCAGAGAACAGATTGCGCTTTTGAAGTTTGAAAAATCACTCATTGCCGCGGCGAAAGAAAAGTCTGAAGGCAAG
>JGI25317J35169_1001906_pt1 | contig 10552 bp, 7 predicted proteins | sample AutmiccommunBRH5_FD_35169 | JGI IMG/M metagenome (IMG submission 35169) | reverse complement strand
CCCGCATTGAGCCGCGCGAGGCTTGGGGAAATCTTCATCAGCCGTTGCAGGCCCTCGGCCCCGAGCCCGCGCGCCACCCGCACGAGCGCCTCCGCCTCGCCGTGAAAGGCGGGACGGGTGGCGGTGATGCCCGCAACCGGGGTCATGTCCATCTTCTTGGCGGGCGAGACGACGACCAGCATAAGTGTTTCCTTCATCGGCACAGAGCGGATTTAGTCCGCCGCGTGCAGAACGTCCAGAAAGGCCGCGCCGAAACGCTCGGCCTTTTGCGGGTCCATGCCNGGCAGGCGTTCGAGCGCGTCAAGTGTCGCGGGTCGCCGCTCGGCGATCTGGCGCAACGTCGAGCGGTTGCAGGACAGCGGCCGGAGCGTCCCGCACGCCCCGCGCGCAAGATCGCGGCTCACCTCGGCCAGCCGGTCATAAAGCGCGCCCTCGGGCCGCCCGGCCAGCTTGCGGCGGGTGGGGGGCATGACCTCGGCCACAGCGCCGGTGATGACCTCCAGAAAGGCCGCGCCGTAACGCTCCAGCTTGGTCGCGCCGACGCCGCCGATCCGCGCCATGGCATCGAGCGTGGCAGGGCGCGTCTCGGCCATCTCGATCAGCGTGCGGTCGGTAAAGACGATATAGGCCGGCACGCCCGCCGCCTCGGCCAGCGCGCGGCGTTTCGCCTTGAGCGCGGAAAGAAGCGGTGCNTCTTCGTCCGAGACGAGCGCGCGGGGCGCGGGGCGCGCCGCGGCACNCCTGAGCGTATCGCGCCGCAGCCGGATCGCGGCCTCGCCGCGCAGGATCGGGCGCGCGCCCNCGCACATCACCAGCGCGCCGTGGCGCTCGGGGTCGGGGCGCACGAGGTCATGCCCCATCATCTGCCGGAACACCCCCTGCCAGAGCCGCTTGTCATGGGCGCGGCCCACACCGAAGGTGGGCAGCGCGTCATGGCCGCGCGTGCGCACCTTTTCGGTGGCAGTGCCGGTCAGGATGTCGATGAGGTGGCCCGCGCCAAAGCTCTCGCCGGTGCGCAGCATGGCCGAGAGCGCCATGCGCACCGGCTCGGTCGCGTCAAAGCTCTCNGGCGGCGCGTCGCACAGATCGCAATTTCCGCAAGGGCCGGCCTCTTCGTCGAAATAGCGCAACAGGCTTATCCGGCGGCATTCCAGCGCCTCGGCCAGCCCCAGNAGCGCGTTCAATCGCCCGTGATCGGCGCGGCGGCGCTCGGGCGGGGCCAGCCCCTCGTCGATCTGNCTGCGGCGCAGGCGGATGTCGTCGGGACCGTAGAGCGTCAGCGTCTCGGCGGGCGCGCCGTCGCGGCCCGCGCGCCCGATCTCCTGGTAATAGCTCTCGATGGATTTGGGCAGNTCGGCATGGGCGACCCAGCGGATATCGGGCTTGTCCACGCCCATGCCGAAGGCGACCGTGGCCACGACGATCAGCCCNTCCTCGGTGTTGAAGCGGTCCTCCACCGCGCGGCGCGCGGNCGCCTCCATCCCGCCGTGATAGGCGCAGGCGGCGTGCCCGGCCTCGTAGAGCGCCTTTGCCAGCGTCTCGGTCCTGGCGCGNGTGCCGCAATAGACGATGCCCGATTGCCCGCGCCGGGCGCCCGCNAAATCGAGGAGCTGGCGGCGGGGGCTGTCCTTGGTGGCAAAGGCGAGGTGGATATTGGGCCGGTCAAAGCCGTAGAGAAAGGTCTGCGGNGCGGTGCCGTCAAAGAGTTTCTCGANGATNTCGGCCNGTGTCTCGGCATCNGCGGTGGCGGTGAAGGCGGCAAGCGGCACGCCGAGCGCGCGGCGCAAGTCGCCTATCGCNAGGTAATCGGGNCGNAAATCATGGCCCCACTGGCTTACGCAATGGGCCTCGTCCACGGCGATGAGACCGACCCCGATCCGCCGCAGCATCGCCGTTGTTCCCGAAGAGNCCAGCCGTTCGGGCGCGAGGTAAAGCAGCTTCAATCGCCCCTCGTCGAGCGCGCGCCAGACCTCGGCNGTCTCCTCCTCGGAATTGCCGGAGGTGAGCGCACCCGCCGCCACCCCCACGGCCCTGAGCGCGCGCACCTGATCGCGCATCAGCGCGATGAGCGGCGAGACCACCACCGTCACCCCCTCGCGCAAGAGCGCGGGCAACTGGAAACAGAGCGATTTTCCGCCCCCCGTCGGCATGATCGCCAGCGTGTTGCAACCCGAGGCGACGGTCTGGACGATTTCCTCCTGACCGGGGCGGAAGGCATCGAATCCGAAAACATCGCGCAAAAGCGTGGCAGCGCCGGACATGGGATTCCCTGCAAGGTTGGACTAAGTCTGCTCTTGCGTGGACCTTTTCACACAAGGACTGGGGGAACAAGCCCCCGTTCGGCCAGAACCGCCCTGCCCCGCTCAGGCCAGCGCGGCGGCGGGGCGGATTGCGCCGGTCTCNATCCCGCGCCAGATTTCGGTGAGGGGGACGGCCAGGGTCATGCGCGCGCTCCGTTTCCAGGTGCTTCAAGCAGGGCGAAGCGGGCGAAAATCCGCCAATTCNACCTTTCACTTCTCGCCTGTTTCAGGCTAATGTTGCATCGTCGAGTAAGGCCGGGTCGCATAAAACAACGATCCCGTAAAGGGCGGCGGACGACCAAGGATATTGAGGCACTGACGGCTTGGAGGCTGGACAATGATGGCAAGGATGGCGGCGGGGCTCGCTTTGGCCGGGGCAATTGCGACGGGCGTGGCAGCACAAGGNACGAGCACGAACCAGGTGGCCACCAGCACTGCGTGGAGCGTGTTCGAGGAGAGCGACCCGCGCGAATGCTGGGCGGTGTCGGCGCCGACCGAGACGGTCAACACGCGCGACGGGCGCGTGGTGGCGGTGCGGCGGGGCGACATCCTGTTGATGACGTTTTTCCGTCCCGGCGCCGAGGTGCAGGGGCAAATCACCTTTACCGGCGGCTATCCCTTCGCCCCCGGCTCGACCGTGAACATGCGGGTGGGCGACGAAAGCCACGAGATGTTCACCGAGGGCGAATGGGCCTGGCCCGCAACGGCTGAGGACGATGCCAGGATCCTCGCAGCGATGAAGCGCGGGGTGGACGCGGTGCTGACCGCGCGCTCGGCGCGCGGCACACAGACAAAGGATACGTTCTCGCTCATGGGTTACACGGCGGCGGTGGAAGAGGCCGAAAACCGCTGCAAATAGCCCCGCGATCCGCGCGCAACGCGCGGGCGGGCGGGCAGGGTCACAGCTTCGACCGCAGGTAGGTCATCGCCGCGGCTCGCAGGTTTTGCGAGCCGCGAGCACGTTCCTCGTGCAGGAGCGCGCGCAATTCGCTCAAATTCGTGNGACGAATCAAGCTCTTGACCGGGCCAATGGAGGCGGGNCGCATCGACAGCGAGCGAAAGCCGAGCGCGGCNAGACAGGTGGCCTCGATCGGGCGGCCCGCATCCTCGCCGCAAAAGCTGAGCNNGGTGCCGAGCGTCGCNCAGCGATAGACGATCCCTTCGAGGAAATTGAGATAGCTCACGTCGAGCGTGTCGTAACGGCGGCGCACGCGCTCGTTCTCGCGGTCGGCGGCAAAAAAGAACTGTTTGAGATCGTTGCCACCGACCGAGAGAAAATCCACCTCCCTGTAGAACGCATCCGGCGCAAAGGCGAGCGAAGGTGTCTCCAGCATGGCGCCGACTTCGATCTCGCCCGGAATCGGGTGCCCGAGGATGCGCTCGCGCTCCAGCGCCTTGTCCATCTCGGCACGGGCGGCGGAAAACTCCTGGTGCTGTGCCACAAAGGGGAACATGACCGAAAGCGGACGTCCATTTGCCCCGCGAATCAGCGCCTGAAGCTGCATCCGCATGACGCCCGGTTTTTCAAGCCCCACGCGCACCGCCCGCCAGCCCATGGCCGGGTTGGGTTCATCCGTAGGCTTCATGTAGGGCAGCACCTTGTCCGAGCCGATATCGAGCGTGCGAAAGACCACGCGGCGGNCCTTGGCCGCGTCCATCACGCGGGCATAAAGGGCGCTCAGCTCGGCGCGCTTGGGCATGTGGCTGCGGGTGAGAAACTGCAATTCGGTGCGAAAAAGGCCCACGCCGTCGGCCCCCGAATTTTCCAGACTGGGCAGGTCGACCATGAGACCCGCGTTCATCTTGAGGGTGATCCGCGCGCCGCAAAGGGCCTGCGCCGGCTTGTCGCGGATCGAGGCATACCGCTCCTGCGCCTTGGCCTGCATCGCCATCTTGTCACGAAAGGCCGAGGTCACGGCGTCGTCGGGACGCAGGTGCACAATACCCTGGTCGCCATCGACAAGGATGAAATCACCGTTGAGCGCCTCGGTGGTGATGCGCTCGGCATTGATGACCAGCGGAATCGCCAGCGCGCGCGCGACGATCGCAGCATGAGAGCCGACAGCCCCCTCCTCGAGCACGATCCCGCGCAAGCCCCGCCCGTAATCGAGCAGATCTGCCGGCCCGATATTGCGCGCCACGAGGATGGGATCTGCCGGCATCTCGGCGCCGGTCTCCTTGCCCTGTCCGGTAAGGATGCGCAACAGCCGGTTGGAAAGGTCGTCGAGATCGTGCAGCCGCTCGCGCAAATAGGGGTCGGGAACCTGTTCCATCCGGGCGCGGGTGGCCGATTGTTCCTTTTCCACGGCGGCCTCGGCCGACAGGCCGCTGTCGATATTGGCCTCCATCCGGCGCATCCAGCCCCTGGAATTGACGAACATCCGGTAGGCTTCGAGCACCTCGAACTGATCCTTGTCGCCGCCCTGCGCCGAGGACAGCATCCGGTCCACGCCGACGCGCAGCGTCTCGACCGCCTCGTGCAGGCGCTCCAACTCGCGCGCCGGATCCTCGGCGATGGGGTTGGTGATGACCACCCGCGGCTCGTGCAGCCAGACATGGCCTTGTGCCACACCCTCCTGCGCGCTCGTGCCCTTGAACATCACCGGGCGGACATGGCGCGCCTTCATCGCGGCCCCCTCGCCGATGAAGGCNCCAAGCTCGGTCATCTCGGCCAGCACCATGGCGACCACCTCGAGCGCATAGATCTCGTCCTCGGAGAAAAGCCGCGCCACCCTGGACTGGACCACCAGCACGCCCAGCTTTGCGCCAAGCCGCTGGATGGGAACGCCGACGAAGGAGGAATATGCCTCCTCGCCGGTCTCTGGCATGTAGCGAAAGCCGGGGGAGGCGGGCGCGTCATCGGTGTTGATGACCTTGCCCGACCGCGCGACGCGCCCGACAAGCCCCTCCCCCAGCCGCAACCGGATCAGGTGCACGGATTCGGCCCTCAGCCCCTCNGAGGCGCAAAGTTCAAGCGTGGTCTCGTCACGAAACAGGTAGATCGAGCACACCTCGGCGTGCATTTCCTCGGCAATGAGGCGCGTGATCCGGTCCAGCCTCGTCTGCCCGCCGCCCTCCTCTGCCATGATCGCGCGAAGCCGGCCGAGCATCTGGCGGCTGTCGGTCCTGAACGTCTCGCTCATCGCGGCTGTCCCCCGTTTTCATGGCCGGGGCCGCCCCCCCGCGCAGACCGGGCAGGGGNCAGGCGGCCTTGTCCAGCCCAAAGGCATCATGCAGCGCCTGCACCGCAAGTTCCATGTATTTCCGGTCGATCAGCACGGAAATCTTTATCTCGGAGGTTGCAATCACCTTGATGTTGATTCCCTCGTCGCTGAGCGTCTTGAACATTTTCGCGGCGACACCCGATTGCGAGCGCATCCCGATNCCCACGGCAGAGACCTTGGCCACGTCGGTGTCGGCAATGAGGTCGCGATAGTTGATATGCCCCGCCGCCTTGGCCTCGCTCAGCGCTTTCTCGGCCCGTTTCACCTGATCGGTGGGGCACGAGAAGGTCATGTCGGTGCGGCCCNCTTCGGCGATGTTCTGGATGATCATGTCCACATTCACNCCTGCCTCGGCCAGCGGCCCGAAGATCGCCGCCGCGATGCCCGGACGGTCGGCGACCGAGACCAGCGTCATCTTCGCCTCTTCGCGGGAATAGGCGATCCCGCTCACCACGTTCGATTCCATGATTTCCTCCTCGGCACAGACGAGCGTGCCGGCCTCGTCCGATGGTTCCTCGAAGCTGCTGAGCACGCGCAGCCTGACATTATAGCGCATCGCCAGTTCCACCGAGCGCGTCTGGAGCACCTTCGCCCCGAGCGAGGCCAGCTCCAGCATCTCCTCAAAGGCGATCCGGTCGAGCTTGCGCGCCTTGGCGCTGATGCGCGGGTCGGTGGTATAGACGCCGTCCACATCGGTGTAGATATCGCAGCGCTNGGCACCGAAGGCGGCGGCAAAGGCCACGGCGGTGGTGTCCGACCCGCCGCGCCCGAGCGTGGTGATCCGGCCCTCGGGNNNGANGCCCTGGAAACCCGCGACCACGGCCACGCGCATCCCTTCGGCGAACTTGGCCGAAATGTTNTCTGTCGGGATGTCCTCGATCCGGGCGGCGGAATGAGCCGAATTGGTCCTCAGCGGCACCTGCCAGCCCTGCCAGCTGCGCGCCGGGATATCCATNTCCTGCAACACNAGCGCCATCAGGCCNGCGGTCACGTTCTCGCCCGCGCTTACCACCGCGTCATATTCGCGCGCATCGTGCAGGGGAGAGATGTCATTCACCCAACCGACAAGCTCGTTGGTCTTGCCCGCCATGGCCGAAACGATCACGATGACATCATAGCCCTTGGCCACCTCGACGCCGACGCGCTTGGCCGCGCGGCGGATGCGGTCGATATTGGCAACCGAGGTGCCACCGAATTTCATCACGAGAACGGGCATGGGCACGGTCCTGAGCAGGAATGTCGCGCGCGGGTTTACGCGCGCCCAGGGCTGGACGCAAGGGCATGACGCCACCGGACAGCCGGCACCCGTCAGGCCAGAAACCGCGCCGCTGCTGCGCCGGTCAGGTAGCTGATGCGCCCGCCCGCGATGGTGGCCCCGATCCGCCGGGTGTCCCGCTCGATCACCGCCAGATCGGCGCGGGCGCCTTCGGCCAGCCTGCCGCGATCCGCAAGGCCCATGATCCGCGCGGGCCCCGAGGAGACAAGCGCCCAGGCCCCGGCCAGGTCGCAGATCCCCGCATCGACNAGGCAGAAGGCCGCGCGCGCCAGCGAGGGCGCATGATAATCCGAGGCCAGCGCATCGACGAGGCCCATGGCCACCATCTCGCGCGCGCCCGCATTGCCCTTGTGCGAGCCGCCCCGCACGAGGTTGGGCGCGCCCATGACGACCGCATCGCCCAGGGCGCGCGCGGTCCGGGCGGCCTCGACCGTCTCGGGAAACTCCGCGATCTGCGCGCCAAGGGCATGAGNGGCGCGCCGGTCCTTNGGCGCGCNGTCGTCATGACTGCCAAGCCGCACGCCNCGCGCGCGCAGCCGCGCGGCAAGCGCGGCAAGACGGTCGGCCACTTCGGGAAGCCGCCCGTGTAGTTCCTGCAACAGCGCCAGATGCGCCTCGGGGCTGCGCCCGGCCTTGAGCGCCTGCCCGGTCAGGCGCGGCGGGCGCACGGCCCTTGCNAGCGCGTCATGGGGCAGGTGGTCGTTGAACACGACATAGCCCAGCCCATGCCGTGCGACCATCTCCTCCAGCGCGGGATAGTCCTCGAACGCTGTCACCTCCAGGCGCAACTGCGCGCGCAGATCGGTGGCCACCGCGCCTTGCACGTTGTCCAGCGCCACCAGCATCCGCGCGGCAAAACCCGCCCCGCGCATCCCCCCCTCCCAGCTGAGGAACTGCGCGAGATAGGCGGTGGTGATCCCATGCGCGGCAAGCTCTGCCTCCGCGCTGAACAGCCCCGCGCCAAGGTCCGATAGCGCGCCGCGCCGGGGTGCCAGGTAATGCTCGAACCCGTCGCCATGCAGGTCGATCATGCCGGGCAGGATCAGAAAGCCTGAGAGGTCCACCACCCGCCCGGCACNCCCCGCCACGATCCGGCCCCCGTCAAGCGCCAGATCGCCGGGGCCGGGGCCATCGGGCCACAGCACCTCGGCCCCGCGCAGCGTCAGCGCGGGCGCGCTCATTCCAGCAGCCGCCCGGTCAGCGCATCGCCAAGCGTCAGATCGTGGTCGAACCGGCCATGGGCGAGAAATTCCAGCACCTGCGCAATGACCAGCGGGTTGTTCATCATGAAGGTATGCGTCACCGGCAGGGTGATGTGATCGGCCATACCNTCGACCATCGTGGAGGCGACCGAGACCTTGCCATCGTCCGGCCCGTCGATCAGGTTCGAATAGATCGGGTTGAGCGAGCGGTTGCCGGCGATCACGCCCAACTCGAAATCCACCGGCGGCAGGCTCTCGGCAAAGCTCTCGGGCCCGGTATGGAGCTGCTGGCCCGCAGGCCCGTTGATCCAGGCGAACAGCTCGAACCCGCCCAGTTCGTCCACCAACTCGCTGCCGTGATTGGGCGGCGCGAGCATGACCACGCGGCCCAGATTCGCGGGCCGGTTGTCGCGCAGCCAGTGGCGCAAGAGGGTGCCGCCCATGGAATGGGTGACGAAATGCACCGTGGTCTCGCCGCAGACGCGCATGGCAAAGGGCAGCGTCTCGCGCGCGAGCCGGTCGATCTCGGCCTTGGTAGAGGGATAGCCGGGGCTGAATACATCATATCCCTTGGCCTCGAGCACCTCCTGCATCACCAGAAACGAGGCCTCGGAACGGGCAAGCCCATGCAGCAGCACCACACAATCGGCGCGGGCGGGGGCGCTCCACACGAGCAGGGCAAGAAGGGTCACGCGGATCATGGCAACGAGATAGGCGGAAAGCGACGCTGTGAACAGGGGGGATGTGTCATCCTCTGGCCCGCCCCGTCATCCTCCGGCTTGACCGGAGGATCTCCCCATCGCAGAGATCCCCGCCGTCGGCGGGATGCCGCGGGAGGGCACTAGCCGCCCGCNCGCGCCTGCGCCGCCGCGCGNATCGCGCTCAAGGTGGTGCGCGGGGTGATCGCCTCGGGCGAGATCGCCAGATCGAGCACCGCAGCCGTGCCGCAGGCCCGCGCGCGCGCAAAGGCCGCCGCGAAATCCCCCGTCCGTTCCACCCGCTCGCCGTGGAATCCGTAAGCACGCGCAAGCGCCGCGAAATCGGGACTGACCATGTCGGTGCCCGAGATGCGGCCGGGATATTCGCGTTCCTGATGCGCGCGGATCGTGCCGTAGATTCCGTTGTTGAGGATCAGCACCACGGGCCGCNCCCCCACCTGCGCGGCGGTGGCCAGTTCCTGGCACGTCATCTGGAAATCGCCGTCGCCCGCGAAACAGACCACCAGCCGCTCGGGATGCACCACCGAGGCGGCGATNGCGGCAGGCAGGCCGTATCCCATCGCCCCCGATTGCGGCGCCAGATAGCGCATCGCGCCCCCGTATTTCAGCAACCGCCCGGACCAGATCGCGAAATTGCCCGCGCCATTGGTGACGATGGCATCCCCGGGCAGCACCTCGCGCAGATGCGCGGTGACGCGGCCCATATCGACCGGCGAGGGTTGATCGGGCAGATCGAATGTCGCCTCCCAGGCCGCGCGCGCCTCGGCGCGCCAGGCGCCCCATGCGCCCGTGACCGGCCCGCCCGCCGCCAGCGCCGCGGCAAAGGCGTTCGGCCCGGCATGGATGCCAAGGGCGGGCTGATAGACCTTGCCCAGTTCCAGATCCGAGCCGTGCACATGGATCACCCGTTGCACAGGCTCGGGCACCGAAAGCGCGGTGTAGCCGTCGGTGGAATTTTCGCCGAAACGTGCGTTGAGCGCGAGGATCACATCGGCGCGGGTCAAGAGGTCGCGGACATGGGGTGCCATGCCCACCCCCGCCTCGCCGCAATAGACCGGCGAGTGATTGTCGAACCGGTCCTGGTAGCGAAACACCGACAGGACGGGCATGTCCGAGCCCTCGGCAAAGCCTCGCAAGGCCGCGCGCCCCGCATCGGACCAGTTGCAGCCGCCATAGATCAGGACCGGACGGCGCGCCCCCGCGAGCAGGCCGCGCGCATCGGCGAGCGCCGCAGGCTCGGGCGCGGGTTCGGCATAGCGGGCGGGACCGCGGAGCGCGGGCACCTCGGTGAGGCTCGTCAGCATGTCCTCGGGCAGCGCCACCACCACCGGGCCGGGGCGCCCGACAAGGGCGGTCTTCCACGCCCGCGCGACGATTTCGGGGATGCGGCCCACCTCGTCGATCTCCACCGCCCACTTTGCCAGCGGGCCAAAGGTGGCACGGTAATCGACCTCCTGAAACGCCTCGCGCCCCTTCATGCCGGTGCCCACCTGCCCGACGAACAGGATCATCGGCGCGCTGTCCTGCATCGCGGTATGCACGCCGATGGCGGCATTGGTCGCACCGGGGCCGCGCGTCACCCAGGCGATGCCGGGCGAGCCGGTCAGCTTGCCATAGGCGGCGGCCATGAAGGCCGCGCCCCCCTCCTGCCGGCAGAGGATGTAATCGAGTCGCCCGCGCGTGTCGTGCAGCGCATCGAGCACGGCAAGATAGCTCTCGCCCGGAACGCCAAACCCGTGCCGCGCCCCGAGCGCGACGAGGCACTCCACCAGCAATTGCCCGCCATTGCGCCTGTTGCCCTGCATCGCTGCCTCCCTCTCTCGCCGCTCGC
>JGI25317J35169_1001883_pt1 | contig 10626 bp, 11 predicted proteins | sample AutmiccommunBRH5_FD_35169 | JGI IMG/M metagenome (IMG submission 35169) | reverse complement strand
TGACGTGGCCGAAGGGCTGGGTATCAGCGAACCCCAGGTCGGCAACGTGATCAGCACCTACGCCCTGGGCGTGGTGGTGGGCGCTCCGCTGCTGGCGATCCTCGGTTCACGGCTGTTCCGCCGGCACCTGCTGCTGTTGCTGATGGGTTTCTTCGCTCTGGGCAACTTCGCCAGCGCCCTGGCGCCGGATTACTCGACGCTGATGATCTTTCGCTTCGTCACCGGCCTGCCCCACGGTGCCTATTTCGGCGTGGCGATGCTGGTGGCTGCTTCCATGGTGCCGCCGGACAAACGCGCCCAGGCCGTCGCCCGCGTGCTGATGGGGCTGACCGTGGCGATCCTGATCGGCAACCCGCTGGCCACCTGGCTCGGGCAATGGGCGAGCTGGCGCTATGCGTTCGCCCTGGTCGGTGCCATCGCCCTGCTGACGGTGCTGCTGGTGGCGCTGTTCCTGCCGCCGAACCGCAACGAACCGCGCAACAGCCCGCTGCACGAAATCCGCGCGTTCAATCGGCCGCAGGTCTGGCTGGCGCTGGCGATCAGCTCGATCGGCTTCGCCGGCATGTTCTGTGTGTTCAGCTACATGGCGCCGACGTTGCTGAACGTCACCGGCGTTAGCGCCGGCTGGATACCCTTCGCCCTCGCTGCGTTCGGCCTGGGCGGCATCGTCGGCAATCTGGTCGGCGGCTGGCTGTTCGATCGGCTGCGCTTCAAGGCGGTCGCCTGGCTGCTACTGTGGAGCGCGCTGGTGCTGCTGGTATTCCCGCTGGCAGCGCACTCGGTGTGGACGATCTTTCCGGCGGTATTCGCGGTGGGCACCATGGTGTCGCTGTCGCCCGCGCTGCAGACCCACCTGATGGATGTCGCCGCGGATGCGCAGACCCTCGCCGCGGCGTCCAATCATGCCGCCTTCAACATCGCCAACGCCCTTGGTCCGTGGCTGGGCGGGCTGGCGATCACCGCCGGTTTCGGCTGGACATCCACCGGCTATATCGGCGCGGCTACCGCCGTTGGCGGTCTGCTGGTGTTCGCCTGGGCCTGGAAGATCGAGCGCGCGGTACAGGACGCCGATGCCGGGCAGGCGACCTGCTGCTCCTGAGGCCGAAGCCGGCCGTCCGCTCGTGACGACAATGGCGCGCAACATGCAGTAATCAGTGAAGCGATGGCCCGCCTTGCAGATCATTCGGCAAGCGGGTCCTATCTACGATTCCTGATTTCGAGACCCTGACCTTGCAGCANTTCTTCCTGTTCCGCAGCANAGCCCGGCGNNTCNGCCTGCTGCTGATTACCCTGTTCACCGTCGGTCTTCCGGTCGGCTGTTCGGTGCTCGAACAGAAAGAGCGCGAGCTGGTGTTCCGTATCGAACCGGGCACCGCGTCCTGGTTCAGCGGCCTGCCGCGTGGCGTCGAGGAGCTGCAGCTGACCGATTCCGCGTTCGGTGACGAGCAGAACATTCATGCCTGGTGGTGGCCGGCCGCCAACGCCGATGCGCCCGCCCTGCTCTACCTGCACGGCGTGCGCTGGAACCTCACCGGCCACCTTTTTCGTCTGGAACAGCTGCGCGCGCTGGGCTTCTCGGTGCTGGCCATCGACTACCGCGGCTTCGGCCAGAGCCTTGGCGATCTGCCGTCGGAACGCAGCGTCTATGCCGACGCGCGCATCGGCTGGGAGCGCCTGAAGACACTGCAGCCGGACGCCGGCAAGCGCTTCATCTACGGGCATTCCCTCGGCGGCGCGGTGGCTGTCGACCTGGCCGCCGAACTCGGGCAGCAGGCCGAGCGCGACAGCGTACCGGCCGAGGCGCGCGCGCTGATCATCGAGTCGACCTTCACCTCGCTGGCGGACGTGGCGACAGCCGTGTCCGACACCACGCTGCCGGTGCGCTGGCTGCTGTCGCAGAAGTTCGATTCGCTGGAGAAGATCGACCAGATCGGCATGCCGCTGCTGGTGGTGCACGGCACTGATGACCGCTATGTGCCGCCGCGCTTCAGCGAGCAGCTGTATCAGGCTGCGCGCCAACCCAAGCAATTGCTGCTGGTCGAAGGCGCCACCCACAACAACAGCCTGCGCGTGGCGCTCGGCGCCTATGGCCGGGCGCTGCAGGCGCTGCTGGAATCCGGCGAGCAGCGCCTGGGTGCCGCGCAGCCGCCCCAGGCAAAAACAGCGGAGCGCGGCTAGCCAGCCTTAGCGCTTGGCCTCCAACCCTTCGAGCAAGGCACGGTGAAACGCTTCCGGCGCCTCGACCTGGGGCGAATGCCCCAGATCGGGGAAGGCCACCAGCTTGGCGTCGGGAATCATCGCGGCAGCCTGGCGACCCAGCTCGGGATAGTTGCCCAGGCGCTTGGCGACATCCTGCGGCGCACGGTTGGCGCCCGGCGCGGTGCGATCCAGCCCGCCGATCAGCAGCAAGGTCGGCGTCCTGATCCGCGAAAACTCATGGATCACCGGCTGGGTAAAGACCATCTCCGAGGTCTGTGCCTGGTTCCAGGCGACCTGTTCCTTGCCGTCCCCGGCATACATTCCGGCGAGCATGCCGACCCAACGGTCGTACTCCGGCTTCCAGCTGCCGTTGTAGTAGAACTTCTGCTGGTAGGCCTTGATGCTGTCGAAGTCGGTCTTGAGTTCCGACTGATAGAGCTGATCGATCGAGGCGTAGGGCACGCCCTCGGCCTGCCAGTCTTCCAGACCGATGGGGTTGACCAGCACCAGCTGCTCGACTCGCTGTGGGTAGTTCAGCGCCAGTCGCGCCGCCAGCATGCCGCCCATGGAATGGCCGATCACGGTGACCTGCTCGATGCTCTCCTGCTCCAGCAGCGCCTGGGTGTTGTGCGCCAGCTGGGCGAAGCTGAACTGGTAACCCTCGGGCTTGCTCGAGCTGCAGAAACCGACCTGATCGGGAGCGATGACCCGGTAACCGGCCTGGCTGAGCACCTCGATGGTGCGCTCCCAGGTCGCCCCGCAGAAGTTCTTGCCATGCAGCAACAGCGCCGTGCGGCCGTTCGCCTTGCCCTGCGGCTCGACGTCCATGAAGGCCATTTCCAGCGCCTTGCCCTGGGACTCGAAACGGTAGTGCTTGAGCGGGTGCGGATAGCTGAAGCCTTCCAGCTGCGGGCCGTAGGCGGTTCGGCTTTCGGCCAGCAGCGGCAGGCTCAGGGTTAGACCGGCGGCAAGCGCCAGGGCGGACACGGCTGTTTTCACGCGCGACTCCTGTTCGGTACGAATCGGGAAACTCCGTACATAGGAATGCATTCGTGCAGCCGGGTTCGCGGTCGGATTGCGACAATGCATGTCCCGACCGCGTCAGCCCATCTCTCTTCGCTTACAGACGGAAGCGCCCGACCAGCTGGTTGAGCTGCGTCGCCAGGCGCGCCAGCTCGTCGCTGGCCACCGAGGTCTGCTGCGCGCCGGTGGCGCTCTGCTCTGAGATGTCNCGGATGGCCACCAGGTTGCGATCCACCTCCCGCGCGACCTGTGCCTGCTCCTCGGCGGCGCTGGCGATCACCAGGTTCATCTCGTTGATCTGCCCGACGCGCTCGGCGATCAGCCCCAGCGCCTGATCCGCTTCGCCGGCCATGGTCTGGCTGCGCGTAGCGAATTCACTGCTCTGCTGCATGTCGCGCACCGATTGCTCGGTAGCGCTCTGGATCGCNCCGATCATGCGTTCAATCTCCTGGGTCGAGCTCTGCGTGCGCTGCGCGAGGTTACGCACCTCGTCGGCGACCACCGCGAATCCACGTCCAGCNTCGCCGGCCCGCGCGGCCTCGATGGCGGCGTTGAGCGCGAGCAGATTGGTCTGGTCGGCGATCGCGCGAATCACATCCACCACCTGCCCGATGCTCGCAGCCTCTTGGGCCAGGTGGGTCACGGTGGCCGCGGTCTGCTGCAGCTTGTCGCTCAGCTGGTCGATGGTCTGCCGCGTGGCAGTCACCTGGCGGCGGCCGTCGTCGGCGACCGTCTCGGCATCGCGCGAAGCATCGGAGGTGCGGTTGGCGTTGCCGGCCACTTCGTCCACCGCGGCGGACATCTCGGTGACCGCGGTGGCGGCCATCTGCACTTCCTCGTTCTGCTGATGGATGCCCTGGGCGGTGTGCTGGGTGACCGCGTGCAGCTCCTCGGCAGCCGACGCCAGCTGGGTCGCCGAGCCCTGGATGTCCTGCAGCGTATCGCGCAGGGTGCGCTGCATCTGACGGATCGACTGCTGCACCTCGGTGATTTCGTCCTTGCCGCGACACTCGATGGTGCGACTCAAATCACCCGCTGCCACCGATGCCGCGGCCTGCTTCAACTCCTCCAGCGGCCGGCTGATGCTGCGCAACATCACCGTGGCGAACAGACCGCCGCCCACCAGCAGCGCCAGCAACAGGCCGATGTTCAACAGGCGATTACGCTGATAGAGCGCCTGCGCCTGTTCGTACTCGGCCTTGGCCTCGCCCAGTTGCAGCTCGATCAGCTGGGTAAAGCCTTCGGATATGGGATCAATCAGCGGATACAGATCGTTGATGACAAACGCCGCCAGCCGCTTTTCGCTGTGCCGGTCCAGCGTACGCTCGAGCGCATCGAGTGGTTCGTCCGCGGCCTTCATCAGGGTTTCGATGCGCGTCGCGATCAGTCGCTCGGCGTCAACCAGTCGGGTGTTCAGGTACGCACTCCAGAGACGGTTGATCTCGGCGCGGGCATTGCGCACCTCGTCACGCGCCTGGCCATAGCTGAGCATGCCGCTGCGAGTCTTGTGGGTGGTATCGACGATCTTCACCGCGTACAGGTCGGCGATCAGCTTGAGGTCACGCAGCGGCACAACGCGATCCAGGTACACGGTGTTGAGCCCGGCGACGCTGCGCTGCTGGGCATTGAGCCCGGTCAGCCCGATCACCAGGCAGGCCGCAAGCATGGCCCCGACCAGAATCAGCAGGCGGGCACGGATTGTCAGTTGCTGCATCATTCGTTCTTTTCCATATGGCGTGCCGTTCGTGAGGAGCGGCAAATTGGCAAAAGTGAGGCATAACGGTCGAACCGGCGCGTCGGGCGAGGGACGTGCCGCGTGGTCCTGTTGCAGGACGCGAATCGCGGAAGAGGAAGCGGGAGCATGATCTTGTTGTTGGGTCTACAGACGCCTGCCGAGCACAGGCGAAATGCCAGCACGCGAGATCATATCGGCCAAGCGCGGTCGCCCTTTAATGAAAAACATCGCAAGCTGCATGCCAGAGCGGCCCGGGGCAGCACATTGCGCAGCAAGGTCGGTTCACCGACGCGGCAGTAGCCTCGCCTGCACTGCCGTTGAACTTCACTGCCCCGACGGTCCATGCGATAAGACATGCGACTAATGGCGCAGCGCAGACTGTGCGCTACTACACAGCGTCAGTACCCGCAGGTGATACCTTCGCGCCCGACCAAATTCAGCAAGGGACCTGTCGTGAAAACGCTTATCCGGACCGCCGCTCTGGCGCTGACCACCATCGTCGCCAGCCATGCCTTCGCGAGGCACCGCCACCTAGCAACTTGGCCGAGGCGGTGAAGCAATTCTCCGAATACAACACCCGCCTCGACCAGGCCCTGGCGCAGGAGCAGACACCGGAGAACATGGCGCAGATCCACGAACTGACCTACACGCTGAAAGCGGCGCTGGAGAAAATCGTCGAGGAAATGGACGGGCTGAACGATACCCTGGAGGAAATCCACATCGCCTCGGAAGCCGAGAGCGCCGACGAAGTCAGCAGCTACGGCGCGGACTATCTGAAGACTGCGCGGACGGTGATCAAGTAATCCGCCGCATCAGGGCTCGACCGGCACGATATCGAAGCCGATGCGGTTGTCGCTGATGACGCGATATTCCAGCATCTGCCCCGCCTGCACCTGCGCCAGTTTCTCGCGGCGCAGGCTGAGCTTGCCACACAGCGTGTCGTCCAGCGGATCGGTGCCGATGCTGACGATCCGCGCACCGGCCGGCACCTGAAAACGCACCACCTCGCCGACGTGGATGCGCGCCGCCAGCTCACGATCGATCAGCACGGCGATGTAGCAGCCGCCGCCACGCAAGCCGAAATCCCGCGTCACCACCACCTCACCGGCGTTCTCCAGGGGCTGTTGGTAGGCCAGCACCCGCTCGGCCGGCACCGGTTCGATGTCCTCGGCATCGGGCTGCCAGGATGAACAGCCAGCCAGCGACAGCAGTGCAGTGAAAGCGAGGGTCAGACGCATGGAAACTCCTTGGCCGAGGCTGAAATGGCGAACCTGGTCGTCGAGCATGCCAGAGCGCCGAATGATTGCTAGAGTCTGACTACAGTTTCGTATCGATGACGGCAGGCACAACGTGAACAATCCGGACGACAGCCAGCCACGCTTCTGGCGCGACGCCGCCCTGCCCTTCCTCGAGGCGCGGGCGGTCGCCGATGGGCGCAGGGTCTGCTATGCGCCGCACTGTCACGAGACCTTTTCCATCGGCGCGATCACCGCCGGCGCCAGCACCTACTTCAACGGCACGGCACGCCAGCGGATCGCCCGCGGCGCCGTGGTGATCATCAATCCGCAAACGGTGCATGCCTGCAACCCCATCGACGGCCAACCCTGGTCGTACCTGATGTTCTACGTCGACACGGGCTGGCTGGGCGCGCTGCAGCATGAACTGGGCGTCAGCGCCGACGGCCGCTTCATTCCCTACACGCCGATCCAGAGCCTCGACCCGGCGTTGTTCACCGGGCTGACCAGGCTGTACGCCACCCTGCTCGACCCGCAGGCGGACACGCTGCAGCGGCAGAGCGCGGCGGTCGAGTACTTCACGCTGCTGCAGCAGACCCTTGCCCCGGCAGCCGCCAGCCCGGGCGCAGAGCCCGTCGAACAGCTGCGACGGGCGGCCGACTACATTGCCGAACACTGTACCCAGGCGCTGCGTCTGGAAGACATCTGCCAGGCAGCCGCGCTGTCGCCGTCCTATCTGATCCGCACCTTCAGGCAGCACTACGGCATGACCCCGCATGCCTATCTGCTCAACCGTCGCATCCAGCGCAGCCAGCACTGGCTGCGCCAGGGTCATGACCTCGCCGAGGTGGCGCTGGCCGCCGGTTTTGCGGACCAGGCGCACTTCCAGCGNACCTTCAAACGTCAGCTGGCGGCGACGCCCGGGCAGTACCGGGATCGCATCGCGCCGGGCTCAGCNCGCCACTAGATAGAACGCACTGCCTGCCAGCAACANNGCCATCGNTCGATTGAGCCAGCGCACCCGCCCCGNCTCCTGCAGATAGCGGCTGAGAAAGGCGCCAGCTCCGGCCCAGCAGGCAATCGAGCCATAACAGATGACGAAATACAGGCCGGCGAACAGCCAGACCCGCAGCACATCGCCATTCGCCGCGAACAGCCCCATGCCCGCCACTGACGCCAGCCAGGCCTTTGGATTGAGCCATTGCATCAGCGCGCCGTCGAGCAGCGACGGGCCATTGCCGGCCGCAGCGGGTTCCAGACGGCCATCATCGACTGCAAGCCTCCAGGCCATGTAGAGCAGGAAGGCGACCCCGCCCCACTGGATGCCACGCATCAGAATCGGCACCCGCTCGAGCAGCTCGTAAAGCCCGAGGCCGATCAGCAACAGCAACAGGGTGAAACCGACAGTTGCGCCGGTGATGTGCCGAGCACTGGCGCGAAAGCCGAAACGCGCGCCACAGTTGAGCGCGACCAGGTTGACCGGGCCAGGAGTGATCGACGAGGCCAGGGCGAACGCAGCCATCGAGAGATAGGGGTCCATGAGTACTCTGCTTACCAGTGGAAGATGGTGGGCAGGCTATGGGCCCGACAGGGCATGGTATTGAAGGAAATTGCCCTAGTGGCCTGTGTGGTGAGTTGGTTGAGGCAAGTTCGGATGAACAGGGCTCCGAGACAAGGCGCTGCGGCGAGTCATAGCGGGCTATGGCAAGGAGCAGCAACACAGTATCGGGGCCATGGGCGCCGAAATTGCCCGACTGAACTTACCAAACAGGCGGCTATGTCTACAGGTGATGGCTCCCCGGATAGGGACGCGCCTCCTCCAGCTCGCCATCGCGACCGAATACCTCGACCGACGCGGCGCGGCCGTCCATGTAGGCATCCAGCGCGCTGTACATCTCGTCCTTGGTGAGGGTTCGCAGCACGGTTTTCTGGGTTTGCTGGTCTTCCAGCTCCCAGCCCATTTCGGTGGGCCTGACCTGATAAATGTTCATGGTGACTCCTCTGGGGCGGCGATTGTCGTGGGCGGATGGGTCAGCTCGGCTCGCCGGAACCGTCTTCTCCCTGGATGTCCGGATCGTCCGGCAGCGTCTCAGGCTCGTCAGGATCGTCCAGCGGCGAAGGCTGGTCGTCGTAGTCCGGGTCTTCGCCGGCGTTCTTTTCGCCTCCATCGGTCATGGTCACATCAGGCTCATCGCCTGCCTGCTGGTCATCTGCCTTCATGGTTGCCTCGGCTGTCGCGGGTGGATGACTGATATCGATTGGAGGCGACAAACCACGCGACGTTCGAACCGCACGGCACCGGCGGTCCGAAGGTTGCCGTGGCGCCGCCGCAGGATTGCCCGACCGATCCCGTGCCACTATCGGCGGGCGCGACCATGCAACCGATTGCACTGCCCGAGCCGCTCCACCACACTGCCCCCTCACACCCAACCGCAGTCGGAGATTCCATGCAGACACTCACCCCACAATCCCGCGCGGCCATTCTCGAAAACCCGGAAGCCCTGGAATGCACCCTGTACCGCCCCGACGAATACGACGAGGAAGCGGAAGAGCAGGATCTTGGTGACGCACGCATCGTCATCAGCGGCCCCTTTGAAGCGCCAGCCGAATGGGATGCCAAGGACCGTGACGACTACTTCGACGGCACCGCGCCGGAAGCCTTCGTCGTCGCCCGCATCGCCTGCCAGGCAGCGCCCGACTCCGGCGTCTACTTCACTGCCGTGCCCGGCGACTACGCCGCCGTCACGGAAAGCCCGGGCCAGGTATCGATGTTCTACGTCTGGGACTGCCTGAACGATGCCGAAGGCCAGTACGTGCTGATCCGCGAGGAAGAGGACGACGAGGTCTGATCCACCTCCGGCGATTACATCCACCGGGCGTGTTCCGGTGGATGCGCGAAGCGACATCCACCCGGCGATTCAGCAGAGTCCGTCGGGTGGACCTCGGCGCAGCCGTGCCGTCTCAAGCAGCAGCACCGGCCTGGTCCAGGCTGCCGTACGAATCCATCCTGCAGGCAAGTTTCAGCCCAGCTAGCCCAACCGCCTGACGATCCGCATCATCATGCGTTTCATTCAAGCGCCGACCTCATCGCCCTGCTTCGCTGTCTACCCCCTAGAAATTCCATTCGCCCACACGACGAGGACCTGCATGCGTTCCATGATCAGCGCCTGGCAGTCACCGGTTTCGCGCATGAAGCTGGTCGCCGGCCTTCTGTTGCTACTGGCCGCCCTGCTCTACATCGTCGCGACACGCTTCGAAGCCAGCCATCCGGCCTGGGGCTACGTCGCCTCGTTCGCCGAAGCCGCCATGATCGGCGCGATCGCCGACTGGTTCGCCGTCACCGCGCTGTTCCGCCACCCGCTGGGTCTGCCGATCCCGCACACGGCGATCATCCCGCGCAGCAAGGCACGCATCGGTCAGAACCTGTCCAGCTTCATCACCACGCATTTCCTCGCCACGCCGCTGGTGCTGGCCAAGCTGCAGGAACTCGACATCGCCTCGCGCCTGGCCGGCTGGCTACGCCATCCGAGCAATGCCGAGGCGGTCGGCCGCAGGCTCACCGGCGTTGCACATTTCGGCATCGCCGCGCTGCATGACGAACGCGTGCGCGCCTTCGTCGAGGCCAAGGTGACCACGCGACTGCGCAGGTTCGACCTCTCCGCCCCGCTGGCCCAGGCCTTGCGCGTGCTGACCAGCCAGGGCCGGCATCAGGCGATGCTCGACGAGTTGCTGATCCGCCTCGATTCGATCATGCAGGATGAGGAAACCCGCGCGCTGGTCGCCGACGCCATCAGCCGGGAAATCCGCACCCTGCGCTATCTCGGCCTGAGCCGGCCGGTGAGCGGCTGGTCGGCGAACAAGTTCGTCGACGGCCTGTCAGCGCTGATCGCCGAGATCGCCGCCGACCCGGAGCACCTGATCCGCCAGCGCTTCGACGAACACGTCAGTGAATACATCGAGCGCCTGGAGCAGGACCCGCAATACGCCCTGGAGGTCGAGCGCATTCTCGCGCAGCTCTTGGAGCACCCCGCCACCAGCGCCTATTTCGGCAATCTCTGGCAGGAACTCACGGCCTGGCTGGAAAGCGACCTGGCCAGCGACGACTCACGCATCGGCCGACGCATCGTCAGCCTCTGTCGCGGCCTCGGCGACGGCCTCGCCGCTGACGATTCCATGCGCAACTGGATCAACGAGCAACTGCTGGCCGCCGCACCCGGCCTGCTGGAGCGCTACCGCGGGCAGATAGGCGCCTATATCGCGCAGCGAGTGGAAAACTGGGAAAGCCGTGAGCTGGTCGAGCAGTTGGAGCAGAGCGTCGGCAAGGATCTGCAATACATCCGTATCAATGGCACGCTGGTCGGCGGGCTGGTCGGTCTGGCGCTACACGCGCTGACGCAGCTGCTGGCCGGCTGAATGCCGCTCAGGCGCGGCGCT
>JGI25317J35169_1001873_pt1 | contig 10674 bp, 12 predicted proteins | sample AutmiccommunBRH5_FD_35169 | JGI IMG/M metagenome (IMG submission 35169) | reverse complement strand
AAGGGGCGCCGGGCAAGGCCGGCCGGCTCAGCCCTCGAGCGCGCGGCGCAAAAGCTCCAGATCGTCGGCAATCTCGGCATCCTTGCTGCGCAACTCGCCTATGCGGCGCACCCCGTGCATCACGGTGGTATGATCGCGCCCGCCGAAACTGCGCCCGATTTCGGGAAGCGAGCGCGAGGTGAGCTGCTTGCACAGATACATCGCCACCTGACGCGGGCGCGCATAACAGCGTGTGCGTTTCGGGCCGACCATGTCGGAAAGGCGGATATTGTAGTGATCGGCCACCTTGCGCTTGATCTCCTCGATCGAGACCTTGCGCTCGAAGCTGCGCAGCATGTCGGCAAGGCAGTCCTGCGTCAGATCCTGCGTGATCGGCTTGCCCACCAGTGAGGCAAAGGCGAAAAGCCGCGTCAGCGCCCCTTCGAGCACGCGCACGTTGGTGTTGATGCGATGCGCGAGAAATTCCAGAACGCCCGGCTCGATCGCCAGATCGGGATGCTGCAAGCTGTGATGCTCGACCCGCGTCTGAAGGATCCCAAGGCGCAATTCGTAATCGGTCGGGTGCAGATCCACCACGAGGCCGCATTGCAGCCGCGACTTGATCCGGTCCTCCAGCCTGGCGATGTCGCCGGGCGCACATTCGGCGGAAATCACGATCTGCTTGTTCTGGTCGACGAGCGCGTTGAAGGTGTGAAAGAACTCCTCCTGCGTGCTGTCCTTGCCGGCGATGAACTGCACATCATCGACCATCAGCACATCGACCGAGCGGAACATCTGCTTGAAATCCATGATCTTGCGATCGCGCAGCGCCTGCACGAAGCGATACATGAACTGCTCTGCCGAGAGGTAGAGAATGTTCATTCCGGGCCGTTTCTCGACAAGCTCCCAGGCGATGGCCTGCATGAGATGCGTCTTGCCCAGGCCCACACCGCCATAAAGAAAGAGCGGATTGAACGTGGCCGCGCCGCCCTCGGCCACCCGGCGCGCGGCGGCATGGCCAAGGTGGTTCGGCTTTCCCACCACGAAACTGTCAAAACGAAAACGCTCGTCAAGCGGGGCGGAGTGGAGCGGGTTGTCGCTGCGCACGGGATCGTGCGCGGCAGACGCCTGCCGGGGCCGGCTCCTGGAACTGGCGGTCACGCGAAAATCGATCTTGCGCACCCTGGGATCGGCCCGCGCGATCTGATAGAGGATCAACTCTCCATAATGTTGCGACACATAATTGCCGAGAAACGTCGTCGGCACCGCGAAGGTAGCCACCCCATCAACCACGTCCGCGAATTCAAGCGGCTCGATCCAGTTTCGAAAGTTGTTCGGCCCCACAGTCTGACAGATCCGCTGTTTCAATTCGCCCCATTGTTCCGATATCATCTCTGTCATTCCGCTACTGTGTTGCGACGCCCGCAGCCAGGGGCCACCGACACCAGATCCCGTTTTGGCGTCTCACGAAGAGGGGGCATGACACAGTTACAGCCTTGACAAGACGCCAGGGCCGGAACCTGTCTGCCTTCACGAGCATTTCAGAAAAACGCCGCACTACCAGCCCTTCCCAAGGTAGCCGGTGCCCCCTTTCCCTGAAATGCGTGCCAGACAGAACCACTGCGGCTATGCCGTTTTTCAAGCGACCGGTCACATGTCGGATCCCGATGCGCCGCGGCCTGTCCCCCCAAGCGTGAATCGCGTGCTCGAAACTAGCAATGCCGGGCGCGTTCCGGCAACTCATCAATGCGCTTGACAGGGGCGGCANCGAAAAAGAATCTCTCGCTTGCGCAGCAAAGCATCAATAAAAAAAGGCACCGCGCGGCGACGGTGCCTTTTGCGTCAACGGGTTGGCCCGAACTCAGCCGAGCGCCTTCACCCGCGCGGACAGACGCGACATCTTGCGCGCNGCGGTGTTCTTGTGGAACACGCCCTTGGTCACGCCGCGCATCAATTCGGGCTGTGCTGCGCGCAGGGCGGCCGCAGCGGCCTCCTTNTCGCCCGAGGCGATGGCCTCTTCGACCTTGCGCATGAAGGTGCGGATGCGCGAACGCCGCGCCTTGTTGACGGCAAAGCGCTTTTCGCTTTGACGGGCGCGCTTTGCGGATTGGGGCGTATTGGCCATGGGTGTCGAGCCTTTCTCGGGTCTTGCATATACGTTGAACACGGATACCCGACCCTGCCCCATATCGGGGCGTCAGCTCTTGCCTGGAAAGCGGGCATCACGCGCATGTCTGGNNGGCCGTATAGCCGAATCACCGGGAAATGCAAGCCCCGGCCGGGGCGTCACTCTCCCAGCTTTGCATGAACCTCATCGAGATCGATCTCGCCTGTGGGCATCTTGTTGGCGGGGTTCTCGAAATCGTATTTGAACAGCTCGAAATCGCTTTTGTAGATCTCATAGACCAGATGCTTCGACAGATCGTCGAAATAGTCCTCGACGGGATGGGCGCGTTTCGGCCCGTGACCTTCGGATTCGTTGAAGCGGGGGATTTTGGCAAGATCGACCTTGTGGCGGGTGTCGATGGCATCGAGCACCTCGCCCATGCCCTCGTCGAATCTTTCGGTCCAGATGACCTTGTCGTAGCGCCCGCCATTGACGATGAAGGTCGAGACATGGCCCGACATGGCCGACCAGTGGATATCAGGCTCCATCGGGCGTTTCCAGCGGATCGTGTCACGGGCAAACAGCAGAAAGCGGCGAAAGCTCCTGATCTGGTCGAACTCGCCCCTGCCGTCGTCGCCACCGACCTCGATGCCGTATTTCTGGATCAGCATCGGCACCAGCTTGCCGCGATAGCGTTTGCCGTTGCGCTGGATGCCGCAGATCTTGTCGAAGAAGGACGAGAGAATCCGCGCATAAGGGTTGCGCACGCAGGTGAAGGCATAGCTGGCATGGGCGCGCACATTGGCCGAGATCGCCCTCTGGCTGTCCTCCATCGCCCATTTGTGCAGCCCCGACGTCGCATCATGGATGTCGCCGTCGAAGAATTCGCCGTGATCGGTGTAATACATGATCTGCCCGATGGTGGAGCAGGCGCATTTCGGAACCACGCGGTAAACCACGCTCTCGCTTTCGGTCATCCACGTTCCGGGAAAACCCATCCGCCTGCCTCCGACCACCTCTTGACCGCATTTCGTCGATTTTACCCTGTCTAACCCTTTCAAATAATCAAAGAAAGTGTGTTTATTAAGCTGGCCTCGACCGCTAAGGATAAAAACAATCACCAGGCAAACAGGCAACCCGTTTCCAGCATGGCCAAAATCGCCTTCATCCTGCTCTGTCACAAGGAGCCCGAGGCCATCGTCCGTCAGGCCCGGATGCTGACCGAGGCGGGCGATTGCGTCGCCATCCATTTCGACGCCAATGCCGGCCCCGAAGGCTTCGCGCAGATCCGCGCGGAACTGGCTGACAACCCCGGCGTGGTCTTTGCGAGGCGGATCAAATGCGGTTGGGGGGAATGGTCACTGGTCCAGGCCACGCTCTACGCCATCGAGGCCGCGCTCGACGCGTTTCCGCGGGCCACGCATTTCTACTTGCTCTCGGGCGATTGCGCGCCGATCAAGTCTGCCCGCTTTGCCCATGAGTTTCTCGACAGGCGCGATGTCGATTACATCGAGAGCTTCGACTTTTTCGAAAGCAACTGGATCAAGACCGGCATGAAGGAGGAACGGCTGATCTACCGCCATTTCTTCAACGAGCGCACGCAGAATTGGCGGTTCCACACCTCGCTCGAGATCCAGAAACGTCTCGGCCTCTCCCGTGAGACCCCCCATGACCTGAAGGTGCAGATCGGCAGCCAGTGGTGGTGCCTGCGTCGCCGCACGGTGGAATGGATCGTCGATTTCACCCGCAAGCGCCGCGACGTGATGCGGTTCTTTCGCACGACCTGGATTCCCGACGAGACCTTCTTTCAGACGCTGGTGCGCCATCTCGTGCCCGCAGCCGAGATCGAGACGCGCACGCTGACCTTTCTGATGTTCACCGATTACGGATTGCCGGTGACATTCTACAACGATCACTACGACATGCTGCTCGGTCAGGATTACCTGTTCGCGCGCAAGATCAGCCCCGAGGCGCATGAGATCAAGCGCCGGCTCGGCGCGCTCTATAACAACGCCGACGCGACGTTCAACATCTCGAACGAGGGACGGAACCTGTTCGGCTTTCTCACCGCGCGCGGGCGCGAGGGACGCCGCTTTGCCCGCCGCTTCTGGGAGGTCGAGGGCACGCTGGGACGCGAGCGCGAGCTGATGATCTTGGTGTGCAAGAAATGGCATGTCGCCAAGCGGCTTCTGGCGCGGATCTCGGAGGTGACGGGCCTGCCGACCGTCGAATATCTCTTCAATGAAGAATCGACCGCCCTGCCCGATCTGGGCGGGCTTGAGGCGACGCTGACCAAACGCACCCGCCACCGGCGGGCGTTGATGCGGATGCTCTACGACCATTACGAAACCGACCGCCTTGTGATCTGCGTGGACCCGGGCAGCATGGATCTGTTGCAGGATTTCTGCGGCGACCGGGCAACGACCAGGCTGCTGGAGGTCGTGTGCACATTCACCGACGACTATCTCATCGGCCATGCCCGGCGCATTGGCCTGGCGGGCGAGCAAACCCGAAAGGAGACGCTCGCGGGCCTCATGCCCGCGATCCGGGGTGACATCGCCCATGAAAGCGACCGCATCCGCGATGCCGGGTTCGAGAACCACCTGATCCTTCGCGAGGGCGAGGGGCGCGATCAATCCGCCGATCTTCTGGCGCGGTTCCTTGCCATTCCGCCCGAAACGGCGCAGAACATCGCGCAGACAGACCATCTCTTTGCCGATTGAGGAGTGCTCATGCCCTATATCTACGACAACCAGAACGTCTTCGCCAAAATCCTGCGTGGCGAGATCCCCAACAAGACCATGCTGGAGACCGAGCACAGCCTCGCCTTCGAGGATATCCAGCCGAAGGCGCCGGTGCATGTGCTGGTGATCCCGAAGGGGCCCTATGTCAGCTTCGACCATTTCGCCCANGAGGCGAGCGAGGCCGAGATCGTCGATTTCACCCGCGCGGTCGGCGAGGTCTGCCGCCTGACNGGTGTGCAGCCGGGCGACGGCGGTGAGGGGTTTCGCGCCGTTGCCAATACCGGCGTGCATGGTGTGCAGGAGGTTCCGCATTTTCACCTGCATATCCTTGGCGGGCGTGTGCTCGGGCTGATGCTCGGACCCGCGCGCGACTGAGCCGGGTCAGCCCCCCCGGATCAGCTCGTCCTCGTCATCGGCCGCCGACAGGCCGAGCGCGTCCAGCCCGTTCTCGAGGTGGTCCGACAGATGCGGCGTGCCGATGAGGTAATCGGCGCAGGGCGTCGTCGCCTCCTCATAGGCGGTGCGTTTGGCCTCCTCGATCTCTTCCGGCTCGAAACTGCCGCGCCCGATCCACATCACTGCGACAAGGCTCGCCTGTTCTTCCTCGGTCATGCGGTCGATGAAGGCGCGCAATTCCCCCTCGGCGCGGTCAAGCTCGCGCGCCATGAGCACGACCTGCGCAATCTTGTGAACGGTGATGTCAAGCATGGCGGTCCTCCCCTGGCACATCGTGCCACAGCTTTGCCCGCGCGCCGAGACCCTTTCCTTGATCTCACGCAAAAATCCCGAAGCCGGCCCCGTCCGGAAAAACCGTGACAGACAAGGCACGACGCCGGGGCAAGCTGCCCTGAAAGGCCGATTCGTCGCAGATGAGTTTGAACATCTGTTGCGCTGCCTCCCTCCTCGGGCGGTCTGACAGAGCCACCCTCAAACCGGCGGCAGGCTTACTCGCTCAGATCCGCGACCGCTTGTGACAGAAACGCCCGCAGCGAATCCGCGGCAGCAACGTAACGCGAGACCGGGCCTTCCAGGCCGGGGGCGACGCTTACGATCCGNGGGGCCATGAGGTAGATGGAAAGTGCAATCGCACAAGCGAAAACCACAAAAAGAAAGCCCGCACGAAGTACGCCAATCGGGGATCTGGTCCAGACCTTGTCCGGCCAGACAGGGAAATTCGCGCCCGCGCCTTCGGCTCCGCTGGCGCTGAGCGAGGAATTGATCGCGTCGATATCGGGCAAGGGGTCACGCGGCGAGGGCGGGGCGCTCTGCGTGGGCGCGCGGACCTCGGGCGAGGCCGGCTGCGCAGTGGATCCGCGCGATTGCTCCACGACGGCGGGCATTTGCGGGTCGTGCGCAACGACGTCAGGGGCGTGCCGCCCCGAATCGGCCAGCGCGGCAGATTGTTCGTCCGCCTCGGCGGCCCGCGCCGCGCGTTCGCGCGCGGCCTCCTCGCGAAGGATCTCGATAACTCCGGGGTCGATCTGGCGTTGCGGGGCCGGCTCAGGCTCAGGCTCAGGCTCAACCGGGGCTTGATCGGGGTGATGGTGAAACCAGTCAGTGTCGCAGTTGGAACATTGCACTTCGCGCCCTGGCGCAGGGATTTCCACCTCGGGCACCTCGTATTGCGCCCCGCAATTCGGACATGTCAGCCTCATCCCGCCCCCTGCCATCGGTTGCCGCCTTTCAGGCCGTGCCTGTGCGNCCGAATCTAATCACTTATTCGCCCATGGAAAAGGACAAAGCGAATCATGCCCGCAACGATTGCGCATGGATGGCCGCTGGGGCATGAAGGGGCGCGTTGGGCACGAGGGGCGGTGCGGTGATCGAGCTTGAATCTGTGGCCTGTTCCCCTGGCAGCGAGGAGTTGCCGGCAACGGCGCCGGCGGTCGCCGCCGAGCCGTTCGCCGCGCGCCGNACATTGGAGGAGATTCCATGAAATTCGCCGTGCAATGGATNCGCTCGCTGGTTTTCGTCTGCCAGATGTATGTGATGCTCGCGGTGATCGGCATCGGCTTCCTGCCGTGGGCGGTGCTGAGCGCTCGCGGCGCGCGCGCCGCCTGCAAGAGCTATTGCCGCTGGGTGTGTTGGAGCGCCGGCTGGATGGTCGGGCTGCGCACCGAGGTGCGCGGCACACCGCCCACGCAAGAGGNGCTTGTCGCCGCCAAGCACCAGAGTTTTCTCGACATCCTGATGATCTTTGGCGCTGTGCCCGCGGGCAAGTTCATCATGAAACGCGAATTGATCTGGACGCCCGTCGTCGGCCAATACGGGCTGCGCATCGGCTGTGTGCCGGTGGACCGCGGCAAGCGCGGCGCGGCGATCAGGAAGATGGTGGCCGANGTTGCCAGGGGGCTTGCCCGGCCGGGGCAGCTCATCATCTACGCCCAGGGCACCCGCGTCGCGCCAGGGGTAAAGCGGCCCTACAAGATCGGCACCGCGGTGCTCTACGAGGAATTAGNCCAGCCTTGTGTGCCGGTGGCCACCAATGTCGGCGTGTTCTGGCCACGGCGGGGCATCTATCGCAGGCCGGGGGTGGCGGTGGTCGAATTCCTGCCCGAAATNGCGCCGGGGCTGGACAAGACAAGCTTCCTCGCGCGGCTCGAAGAGGAGGTCGAAACCGCCTCCGACCGCCTGATGCGCGAGGCGGGTTTCACCCTCTGAGCGACCGGGGCGCGCACCGGGGGGCACGGGGCGCACGGGCCAGCGCCGCCCGGACCGCGCCGGTGAGCGGTTTCCAGTGAGCCACGACATCGGCCGTGGTGGACCCCCGCCGCAAGATCAGGGCANACGAAAGCCCCCGGCGGCATATGCAACCGGGGGCGCCTCGCCAGTGCGGTCAGCCGCGAGCCGCAGCCATTCAAAGCCCGGTGGTGACGTCGATCGTATTGCCCTCTTCAAGCGTCACATAGGCCTTTTTCACATCCTTGCGACGACCGAGCATACCCCGGAACCGCTTGGACTTGCCCTTGGTGATGGTGGTGTTGACCGCCTTCACCTTGACGCCGAACAGCGTTTCGACCGCTTCCTTGATCTGCGGCTTGTTGGCCGCAATATCGACCTCAAAGACGATCGCCCCGTTTTCGGAAACCATGGTCGCCTTTTCGGTGATGACNGGCTTGCGGATCACATCGTAATGTTCAGGTTTCGCGCTCATTTCAGTCGAGCCTCCAGAGCTTCGACACCCGCCTTGGTGAGCACGAGCGTGTCACGCTTGAGGATGTCATAGACATTCGCGCCCATCGACGGCAGCACATCGAGCCCCTCGATATTGGCGGCGGCGCGGGCGAATTCGGCGTTGACCGCCGCCCCGTCGATGATGAGCGCACGCTTCCAGCCCAGATCACGGATCTGCTTGGCAAGGGTCTTGGTCTTGCCATCGCCCGACGCCGTGTCGATCACCACAAGCTCACCCGCGCGGGCCTTGGCCGAGAGCGCGTGCTTGAGGCCAAGCGCGCGCACCTTCTTGGGCAACTCATGCGCATGACTGCGCGGGGTCGGGCCCTTGTAGACGCCACCCTTGCGGAAGATCGGCGCGTTGCGGTCACCGTGGCGTGCGCCGCCGGTGCCCTTCTGGCGATAGATCTTCTTGGTCGAATAGCTGGTCTCGGACCGGGTCTTGACCTTGTGCGTGCCGGCCTGGCGCTTGTTGCGCTGCCAGCGGACGACGCGGTGCAGGATATCGGCCCGCGGCTCCAGGCCGAAGATGTCTTCGCCCAGATCGACCGAGCCGGCCGTCCCGCCGTCCAGCGTGATCACGTCGAGTTTCATTCCTCGCCTTCCTTCTTCTCGGCCTCGATTGCGGCCTCNGCCTGCTTGAGTGCGGTCTCCTCGGCGGCGGCGGCTTCCTCGGCCAGACGTTTGGCTTCGGCTTCGGCCTCGGCGGCGGCCTGCGCGGCGGCCTCCTCGGCGGCGCGTGCGGCCTCGTCAGCGGCAGATTTCAGCGCGGCGGGCAGGATCGCGTTCTCGGGGAACGGTTTCTTGACCGCATCCTTGATCGTGACCCAGCCACCCCTGGAGCCGGGCACCGCGCCCTTGACCATGATCAGGCCCCGGTCGGCATCGGTGCGGACAACCTGAAGATTCTGCGTGGTGACACGCGCCGCCCCCATGTGTCCGGCCATCTTCTTACCTTTGAACACCTTGCCCGGATCCTGACACTGACCNGTCGAGCCGTGCGAGCGGTGGCTGATCGAGACACCGTGGCTGGCCCGCAGACCGCCGAAATTGTGCCGCTTCATCGCCCCGGCAAAACCCTTGCCGATCGAGGTNCCCGACACGTCCACGAACTGCCCCGCGAAGTAATGATCGGCGGTGATCTCCTCGCCGACGGCGATGAGGTTCTCCGGCGCCACGCGGAATTCCGCGATCTTGCGCTTGGGCTCGACCTTGGCGGCGGCGAAATGGCCGCGCATGGCCTGCGTCGTACGCTTGGCCTTGGCGGTCCCGGCACCGAGTTGCACGGCCGTATAGCCGTCCTTCTCAGGGGTGCGCTGTGCCACCACCTGAAGCTTGTCCAATTGAAGAACGGTCACAGGAATCTGCTTTCCGTCCTCCATGAAAAGCCGGGTCATCCCGACCTTTTTCGCGATCACACCAGAGCGCAACATGACCTTGCCCTCCTCAAACCGAAATCTGCACGTCCACGCCGGCGGCGAGGTCGAGCTTCATCAGCGCGTCCACCGTCTGCGGGGTCGGATCGACGATGTCGAGAAGCCGCTTGTGGGTGCGGATCTCGAACTGGTCGCGGGATTTCTTGTCAACGTGGGGNCCACGAAGAACGGTGTATTTCTCGATCTTGTTCGGCAGCGGAATCGGTCCGCGCACCTGCGCGCCGGTCCGCTTGGCGGTGTTGACGATTTCCTGCGTGCTGGCATCCAGAACGCGGTAATCGAACGCCTTGAGCCGGATGCGAATGTTTTGGCCTTGCATTGTGGTAGCCTTTCGCGGCGTTGGAGTTGATAGGAGGAGGGCCGATCCATTCAGCCCCCCTCGTCGAACCCTGCCCCGGACAGCGCCGGGGCCTGATAAGTGTCAGGCGAGGATTTTCGACACCACGCCGGCGCCGACGGTGCGGCCGCCTTCGCGGATGGCAAAGCGCAGCCCGTCTTCCATGGCGATCGGGGCGATCAGTTCGACGGTGAACTTCAGGTTGTCGCCGGGCATCACCATTTCCGTGCCTTCGGGCAGTTCCACCGTGCCGGTCACGTCCGTCGTGCGGAAGTAGAACTGCGGGCGGTAGTTGGCGAAGAACGGCGTGTGNCGGCCACCCTCTTCCTTGGTCAGGATATAGGCCTCGGCCTCGAACCGGGTGTGCGGCTTGACCGANCCGGGCTTGCACAGCACCTGCCCGCGCTCCACGCCCTCACGGTCGATGCCGCGCAAGAGCGCGCCGATATTGTCGCCCGCCTCGCCGCGATCCAGGAGCTTGCGGAACATCTCGACCCCGGTGCAGGTGGTCTTGCGGGTGTCGCGGATGCCCACGATCTCGAGCTCGTCGCCGACATTGACCACGCCCCGCTCGACGCGGCCCGTCACCACGGTGCCACGACCCGAGATCGAGAACACGTCCTCGATCGGCATCAGGAACGGCTGATCCACGGCGCGCGCGGGCGTCGGGATATACTCGTCCACAGCCGCCATCAGCGCGCGGATCGAATTCTCGCCGATCTCCGGGTCGCGCCCCTCGAGCGCCGCCAGCGCCGAGCCCTTGATGATCGGAATGTCGTCGCCGGGATAGTCGTAGGAGCTCAGCAGCTCGCGCACCTCCATCTCCACCAGCTCCAGCAGTTCCTCGTCATCGACCTGATCGACCTTGTTGAGATAGACCACCATGTAGGGAATGCC
>JGI25317J35169_1001867_pt1 | contig 10693 bp, 9 predicted proteins | sample AutmiccommunBRH5_FD_35169 | JGI IMG/M metagenome (IMG submission 35169) | reverse complement strand
CCCTAAGTCATTGAAAAATATCAGTATAGGAAGCTTGGCTGGGGTGGTAGGATTCGAACCTACGGTACACGGTACCAAAAACCGATGCCTTACCACTTGGCTACACCCCAGTGTGAGGCGCTCATTACTCTGTGGGCTGGCGCGGTTCAAGGGTGATGTGCAAAAAATCCGGCCCCTCGCGCTGCGGCGCTCATTTTACCATCTCGTCCACGCCGACGCCCCATAGCGCGGCCTTGCGCGCCCAGCCACGGTGACCGTCCACCGCAAGCGCACACCACTCCGGCCCGCATTCCGAGAGCCGCGCGATCACGCCCGCCTCGAGCCGTGCCACCACCATCGTGCCGCGATCGGGACGGGTGAGCAGATCGAGCATGTCTTCCTGCACGATCACCGTGCGCACCCCCGACAAAAGCGTGTAATGCACCCAGCCGCCCGCGCCGTCGCGGTCCTCGACCCGCCGCCAGTGACCGAATTCGGCGGTGATGCGCAGCGGCATGTCACGGCGCTTGAACACCCAGTCGATCCTGTGNGTNAGGCTCGGGCCGCGCCGNACATTGGCCTCGGACGCCTTGAGCGAGACGTAGCGCGGCAATGGCAGTCCGGTCACCGGCCCGCGTTCCCCCGCCGCCACCATCAGCGGCCAGAGCGCCATCACGATCAGGGTCAGCGCCAGACGCCGCATCGCTTCTCTCCGATTTCCGTTGGTGCCTGCAAAGGGTTCTTGTGCCCCGCTCTTTCCTGCGCCACTCTGGCAGCAATATACGGGAAAGAAAAGCCAGAGGAGGGGCTTCATGCCATCTCAACGCCTGAGTGTCGTCGTGACGCGACGCTTGCCGGAGCCGGTGGAACGCCGGATGCAGGAGTTGTTCGACGTGCGCCTGCGCGAGGACGACACGCCGATGACCCGCGAGGCGCTATCGGCCGCGATGCAGGCGGCTGACGTGCTGGTGCCGGTGATCACCGACCGCATCGACGCGGGGCTGATCGGGCAGGCCGGAGAGCGGCTGCGCCTGATCGCCAATTACGGGGCGGGGGNGGATCACGTCGATGTCGAGACCGCGCGCCAGCGCGGCATCCTCGTGTCGAACACCCCCGGCGTGCTGACCGATGATACCGCCGACATGACCATGGCGCTCATCCTCGCCGTCACCCGCCGCCTGCCCGAGGGGCTTGCCGTGATGCAGGCGGGCGAGTGGCACGGCTGGTCGCCGACGGCGCTTCTGGGTGGACGGATTGCCGGGCGCAGGCTTGGTATTCTCGGGATGGGCCGGATCGGGCAGGCGGTGGCGCGGCGCGCGGCGGCCTTCGGGATGCAGGTGCATTACCACAATCGCCGCCGGTTGCGCCCCGAGGTCGAAGAGGCGCTCGGCGCGACATGGTGGGAGAGCCTTGATCAGATGGTGGCGCGGATGGATGTGATCAGCATCAACTGCCCGCACACGCCCTCGACCTTCCATTTGATGAACGCGCGGCGGCTCAAGCTGATGAAGCCCGGCGCGGTGATCGTGAACACGAGCCGCGGCGAGGTGATCGACGAGAACGCGCTGACCCGGATGCTGTGCGCCGGAGAGATCGCGGGCGCGGGGCTCGACGTTTACGAGCGCGGGGCCGAGATCAACCCGCGCCTGCGGGAATTGCCGAACGTGGTGCTCTTGCCGCATATGGGTTCGGCCACGCTCGAGGGTCGGCTCGAGATGGGCGAAAAGGTGATCATCAACATCAAGACTTTCGACGACGGCCATCGCCCGCCCGATCTGGTTGTCCCGGCGATGCTGTAGCCGGGTGAGCTTCGGGATTTTCCTTGCCACAGCGCCGGGGCTGGAGGCGGCTCTGGCCGAGGAGGCGCGCGCCCTCGGCTTCGTGCCGGCGGTCGCGGTGCCGGGGGGCGTGACCCTCACCGGCGGCTGGCCCGAGGTCTGGCGCGCCAACCTCGCGGTTCGCGGCGCCAACCGTGTGCTGGCCCGCATCGGCGAATTTCGCGCCTTTCACCTTGCGCAGCTCGACAAGCGGGCGCGCAGGTTCGACTGGGCGGCGGTGCTGCGCGCCGATGTGCCGGTCAGGGTCGAGGTGACGTGCCGGCGCTCGAAAATCTATCACGCNGGCGCCGCCACCGAGCGGATCAGCCGCGCGATTTCCGAGACGCTCCGCGCGCCGGCGGGCGGCGAGGGGGCGATCCGGGTGCTGGCGCGGATCGAGGATGACCTNGTGTCGCTCAGCGTCGATACCTCGGGCGAGCCGCTGCACCGGCGCGGCCACAAGGAGGCCGTCGGCAAGGCCCCCCTNCGCGAGACGATGGCCGCGCTTTTTCTCCGGCAATGCGGCTTTGACGGGTCGGAACCGGTGCTCGATCCGATGTGCGGCTCGGGCACGTTCCCGATCGAGGCCGCCGAGATTGCCGCGGGCCTGCTGCCCGGTCGTGACCGGCATTTTGCCTTCGAGGACCTGGCGACGTTCGACGCGGGCGCATGGCAGGTGATGAAAGGCGGGAACGCGCCCGCGCCGGTTTCCGTCATGTTTCACGGCCATGACCGGGACGCAGGCGCGGTGCGCATGGCCACGGCCAATGCCGCGCGGGCGGGTGTGGGCGCGCTCACGCGCTTTGCCTGCCAGCCGATCTCGGCGCTGACNCGCCCCGAAGGCCCGCCNGGCCTCGTCATGGTCAACCCGCCCTATGGCGCGCGCATCGGCGAGCGCAAGCTGCTTTTCGGCCTTTACGGCAGCCTGGGCGAGGTGCTGCGCCGCGAGATGCGCGGCTGGCGCGTCGGGCTGGTGACGAGCGATGGCGGGCTGGCCCGGGCCACTGGCCTGCCGTTCTTGCCACCGGGGCCGCCGGTGGCGCATGGTGGGCTCAAGGTGACGCTCTGGCGCACCGCCCCGCTCTGAGGCGGTTTCGCAGGTTTGTCCCCTGTTTTCCGGGCGGTGGTAACGAAGTGTTCACCCGTCCTCGGGCAGGATCTGGGCAGGATCGAAAGGAGGCCATGAATGCGCGCGCTGATTCTTGTCCTGGCGCTTCTTGCGGCACCGCTTGCGGCGGCGCAGCAGGCGGCGGATGCGATCACGCCCGAAGGGGGCGGGGCAGGGGGCGTGCAGGTACCCGCCGCGCTTGCCGCCGCGGCGCGGGCCAAGGCAGAGGGGCGCGCGTTCGAGGCAGACAACTGGATGATCGCCGCCGCGCATCCGCTCGCGGTCGCTGCGGGCGCGCGCGTGCTGCGCGCGGGCGGCACGGCGGCGGATGCGGCGGTGGCGGCGCAGGCGGTGCTGGGGCTGGTAGAGCCGCAAAGCTCCGGTCTGGGCGGCGGGGCCTTTCTCGTCTGGCATGACGCGGCGACGGGCGAGATCACCACGCTCGACGGGCGCGAGACCGCGCCGCTCGCGGCAACGCCCAGGCTCTTTCTCGATGAGGCGGGTCAACCGCTCGGGTTTTTCGAGGCGGTGGTGGGCGGGCGCTCGGTCGGGGTGCCCGGCACGCCCGCGCTTCTGGCCGAGGCGCATGGCCGCTGGGGCCGCGCGGANTGGGCGGGGCTTTTCGACGATGCGATCCGGCTTGCCGATGNGGGTTTCCCGGTCAGCCCCCGCATGGCATCGCTNGTCGCGCGCGACGCCGCGCGCCTGGCGCGTTATCCCCAGACGCGGGCCTATTTCCTGCCCCGCGGCCGCCCGTTGAACGCGGGCGATTTGCTGCGCAACCCGGCCTATGCCGACACGCTGCGCATCTTCGCGCGCGAGGGGGCGCGGCCCTTTTACACAGGGGGAATCGCCGCCGACATCGTTGCGCGGGTGCAGGGGGCCGAGGGCAATCCGGGGCTGTTGAGCCGCGCCGATCTTGCCATCTACCAGGTGCGCGCGCGCCCGGCCGTCTGCGTGCCCTATCGCGGGCACGAGGCCTGCGGCATGGGCCCGCCCTCGTCGGGCGGTGTCGGGGNGGGGCAGATTCTCGGGCTTCTGGCCCGCTACGATCTGGCATCGCTCGGCCCCGACAGCGCCGACGCCTGGCGGCTCATCGGTGACGCCACGCGCCTCGCCTTTGCCGACCGGGGGCGCTATCTCGCGGATAGCGATTTCGTGCCTGTGCCGGTGANGGGGCTGCTCGCGGCGGATTATCTCGCGGAACGCGCGACCCTCCTGCAGCGCAGCGATGCCTTGCCCGAGGTCGCGCCGGGCGCGCCCGCCTTCGATCATGCGCTGAACTGGGGCGGCGAGCGCGCGCTTGCGCAGCCCGCCACCTCGCATGTCTCGATCGTCGATGCCTATGGCAACGCGCTCGCCATGACGTCGAGTATCGAGAACGGCTTCGGATCGCGGCTCATGGTGCGGGGGTTCCTGCTCAATAATCAGCTCACCGATTTTTCCTTTGCCAGCCACCAGGACGGCCGTCCCGTCGCCAATTCCGTCGCGCCGGGGAAACGGCCGCGGTCCTCGATGGCNCCGACGATCCTGCGGCGCGATGGCGCGCCTGTCTTGGTCCTGGGCAGTCCGGGCGGCAGCCGGATCATCCCCTTCGTGGTGAACACCATCATTGCCATGCTCGATTGGGGGATGGACCCGCAGGTGGCGGTGGACCAGCCGCATCTCGTCAACCGTTTCGGCATTTACGACATGGAGCAAGGCGCAGCCCCGCTCGCGCCGGATCTGCGCGCGCGCGGCTACGATGTCGATATACGGGAGCTGACCTCGGGCCTGCATGTCATCGAGATCGGCCAGCGCCTGAANGGCGGCGCCGACCCGCGCCGAGAGGGGCTTGCCTATGGAGAGTAGGGCAATTTCACGAAAGTTGGTGGGCCTTGTCGGTTCGACATCGCGGCACATCGACAACCGCTGGCATTTCCGTCCAGCCAGCCNGACGCCCAAACGCCACAGGCGNGTTCCGGCGTATCCCCTGCCCGTATGCCCGCAAAGGCCCCCCCGCAAGACAGCCGCGCGGGGGGCNTCTGGTCCTGGCGATCCACCGCGGGGACGGGGGATCAGCCCTTTGCCAGGCCGATCCCCTGCAATGCCTCGCGGATTTCGTCCAGGATCGCCGGGTCGTCTATGGTGGCCGGCATCTTGAATTCCTGCCCGTTGGCGATACGCACCATGATCGCGCGCAGGATCTTGCCCGAGCGCGTCTTGGGCAGCCGGTCCACCACCACGGCCAGCTTGAACGCCGCCACCGGGCCGATCTGGTCGCGCACCATCTCGACGCATTCGCTGGCAATGTCGGCATGGGGGCGGTTGACCCCCTTGGTCAGGCATAAAAATCCCACCGGCACCTGGCCCTTGAGCGTATCCGCAGCCCCGATGACGGCACATTCGGCCACGTCCGGGTGCGAGGCAAGCACCTCTTCCATCGCGCCGGTCGAGAGGCGGTGACCGGCCACGTTGATGACATCATCAGTCCGCGCCATGATCCACAGATAGCCGTCCTCGTCCTTCATGCCCGCATCGCCCGTCTCGTAATAACCGGGAAAGGTGGTGAGGTAGGATTTGCGATACCGCTCCTCGGCATTCCACAGCGTCGGCAGCGTGCCCGGCGGCAGGGGAAGCCGGATCGCGATCGCCCCCAGCGTGCCCGGCGCCACCTCGCGCCCCCCCTCGTCGAGGATGCGCACGTCATAGCCCGGCATGGCCACCGTGGGAGAGCCGATCTTGACCGGCAGCGCCTCGATCCCGGCCGGGTTGCCGGCGATGGTCCAGCCGGTCTCGGTCTGCCACCAGTGATCGTAAACCGGCACGCCCATGACCTTTTGTGCCCATTCGATCGTGTCGGGATCGGCGCGTTCCCCGGCCAGATAGAGCGCGCGCAACNNCGAGATGTCATGGTTCCTGATGAGTTCGCCCNCGGGGTCGTCGCGCTTGATCGCGCGCAGGGCTGTGGGGGCGGTGAAGAAGCTGCGCACCTTGTGCTCGGCGATCACCCGCCAGAACGTGCCCGCGTCGGGCGTGCCTACCGGCTTGCCCTCGAAGACCACGGTGGTGTTGCCGTGGACCAGCGGCCCGTAGCAGATATAGCTGTGGCCCACNACCCAGCCCACATCGGAGGCGGCCCAGAACACCTCTCCGGGGTTGACGTCATAGATGTTCTTCATGGTCCAGTAGAGCGCCACCAGATGCCCGGCGGTGGGGCGCACCACGCCCTTGGGCGCGCCGGTGGTGCCGGAGGTATAGAGGATATAGGCCGGGTGGTTGCCTTCGACGGGGACACATTCGGCGGGTTCCACCCCGTATTGAACGGCGTGCCAGTCGAAATCGCGGCCCTCGACGAGCTTGGCCACCTCCTCCTCGCGCTGGAAGATGATGCAGAATTCGGGCTTGTGCGCGGCCTGCTCGATGGCGCCGTCCAGCAGCGGCTTGTAATGCACCACCCGTCCCGGTTCGATCCCGCAGGACGCGGCGATGATGCATTTGGGCGCGCAATCGTCGATCCGCACGGCCAGCTCATGCGCGGCAAACCCGCCGAACACCACCGAATGAATCGCCCCGATCCGCGCGCAGGCCAGCATCGCCTCCAGCGCCTCGGGCACCATCGGCATGTAGATGATGACGCGGTCGCCCTTCTCCACGCCCTTGGCGCGCAGCGCNCCCGCAAGCCGCGCCACCCGCGAGCGCAGTTGCGCGTAGCTGATCCTGTGCCTGGTGCCGGTCACCGGGCTGTCGTGGATGATCGCCGCCTGCGCGCCGCGCCCGGCCTCGACATGGCGGTCCACCGCGTTCCAGCAGGCATTCAGCAGNCCGTCGGCGAACCACTCGCAGAGCGGGGCGTTGTCGTCGAAAAGCGCCTTCGAGGGCTTGCGCGTCCAGTCGATCGCCTCGGCCTGTTCGAGCCAGAAGCCCTCCGGGTCGGTCAGCGAGCGCTGGTAAATCTCCTTGTAGCCCATGGTGTCCTCCTCCGATCCTTTGCATCGGTGTTACGGCATTGCACGCACCCGCGGCAAGCATGGCGCGCCGGGGCGATGCCGCAGACCGCAGGAATCCGCAGGGGGCTTCACTGCCGGGATAGCGGCGGGNCGGTCGCAGCCCCCGGCCATTTTGCCCGATCTCGCGCTGCCCGATCTCGAGGCATGGTGCCGCGTGAGGGAATCGAACCCCCGACCTTCGCTTTACAAGAGCGCTGCTCTACCAGCTGAGCTAACGCGGCACCGTGAGCGGCTGAATAATCGCAATCGCGCGGGCGGGCAAGCGCCCCGCGCTGCCGATTGCGGTTTTCCTGACCTGAAAACGCCTTATAATGGCCGGACACAAGCCGGAAGAGGCACTGACAGGCATGAAGGTCGTCATCCATGCAGGCGCGCATATGACCGACGAGGACAGGCTCGTGACCTGTCTGCGCGACAGTTGCGCGACCCTGGCCCGGCTTGGCACCCATGTGCCCAATCCCGAGAACTATCGGCGCCTCATCCGTGACATCTTCCAGACCGCGCAGGTCGCCGGCCTGTCCGACACGGCACGCGCCAGCATTCTTGACGCAACCCGGACGGATGGGGCGACTCGGCGTCTTGTCCTGTCCAATCACGGGTTTTTCGGCACCCCCAAGATGACCGTCGGCAGCGGGCGATTCTACGCCGCNGCGGATGTGCGGCTGGCGCAATTGCGCCAGATATTCGCCCCGGACGAGATCAGCCTTTTCCTGGCACTGCGCAACCCGGCGACATTTCTGCCCGCGCTTGTGCCCGACACGCCCTTTGCCGGCGTGGCCGATCTTTTGCGCGGCGATGACCCGATGGCGCTGCGCTGGTCCGAGCTTGTCGCCCGGCTGCGGGCGAATTTTCCCGATGTGGCGCTCACCGTCTGGTGCAACGAGGATACGCCGCTGATCTGGTCGCAGATCCTGCACGCGATGGCGGGGGTCGATCCCGAGGTGCCGCTGGAGGGCGAGTTCGCGCTTCTCCCCGAAATCATGACCAGGCNGGGGCTTGACCGCTTTCACGCCTTTCTCGAAAGCCGCCCCGCCCTCACCGAGGCGGAAAAACGCCGCGTCGTGGCGGCCTTTCTCGACAAGTTCGCCGATGAGGCCGCCATCGAGGAGGAACTTGACGTGCCGGGCTGGGATGCCGCGTTCGTGGACCGCCTTACCGCGCTTTATGACGCGGATGTGGCGGCCATCGCGGGAATCGAGGGCGTGACCCTGATCGCCCCCTGAGGCGCGCGCGGAGCCGGCCGCCGANCGCAGTGTGACCGCCGGCCGGAGCCTCCTTTCGGAAATTCCACAGGATGCTGTGTGCGAATCTGTCGCCTGGCCTCTGGCATCGGGGGGGAATTGCTCATAGAAACCGTGACACCATCACCTGGCCCGGAGCACCCATGCTCAAGACCCGCATCATTCCCTGCCTCGACGTGGCCGACGGGCGCGTGGTCAAGGGCGTGAATTTCGTAGATCTGCGCGACGCGGGCGANCCGGTCGATGCCGCGCGCGCCTATGATGCGGCCGGAGCGGACGAGTTGTGTTTTCTCGACATCCACGCCACGCANGAGAATCGCGGCACCATGTTCGACGTGGTGCGCCGCACCGCCGAAGCCTGCTTCGTTCCGCTGACCGTGGGCGGGGGGGTGCGCACGCCGCAGGACGTGCGCGCGCTGCTTCTTGCCGGGGCCGACAAGGTGAGCTTCAATTCCGCGGCGGTGGCCGACCCGGATGTGGTTGCGCGCGCNGCCGACCGCTTTGGCAGCCAGTGCATCGTGGTGGCCATCGACGCCAGGACCACCACCCCCGGCAAATGGGAGATCTTCACCCATGGCGGGCGCAAACCCACCGGCATCGACGCGGTGGAATTTGCGCGCCTCGTGGCGGCAAAAGGCGCGGGCGAGATCCTGCTCACCTCGATGGACCGCGACGGCACCAGGGCGGGCTTCAACATTCCCCTCACCCGCGCGATTGCCGATGCGGTGGATATCCCTGTGATCGCCTCGGGCGGCGTCGGCACGCTCGATCACCTGGTGGAGGGCGTGACCGAGGGGCACGCCTCGGCGGTGCTCGCCGCCTCGATCTTTCATTTCGGCACCTATACCATCGCCGAGGCCAAGGCGCATATGGCCGCCGCCGGCATCCCCATGAGGCTTGCGCGATGACGCTTGACGATCTTGCCCGCACCATCGCCCTGCGCGCCAGCGCCGACCCCGAAACGAGCTGGACCGCCAGGCTCCTGGCGAAAGGCCCCGAGAAATGCGCCGAGAAATTCGGCGAAGAGGCCGTCGAGGCCATCATCGAGGCGGTCAAGGGCGACCGGGACCGCCTCGTATCCGAGGCGGCGGATGTGCTGTTTCACCTGCTGGTGATGCTGCAATCGCGCGGCGTGGCGCTGGATGATGTCATGGCCGAGCTTGCCCGCCGGCAAGCTGTCTCGGGCCTGTCCGAAAAAGCCTCCCGTTGCAAAGAGTAAGCCGATGATCCGCCATGTCGTGTTCTTTTCCGCCGCCAACCCCGACGATGTCGAGCGCATCCGCGAGGGNCTGATGATGCTGGCGCAGATCCCCCATGCCCGCCATTTCGAGGTCGGCCGCAACCTGCAAAGCGATCCCATCGCGGGTGCGCGGGTCGATCTGGTGGTCTATGCCGAATTCGAGGACGAGGCCGCGCTTGCCGCCTACAAGGCGCACCCGATCTATGATCAGTGCACCGCCAGCGTGCGGCCCCTGCGCGACTTGCGCATCGCCGCCGATTTCACGGCTGGCTGAGCACCGCCTCGACTGCTGCGGCTACCCGCAGCAGCCGCTCTTCCTGAAACGGCTTGCCGCAGAGCATGAGGCCGCAGGAGGGCACGCCCGTGGGCAGCGTCATGGCGCATAGCCCCATCAGGTTGCCCACGCGCGTGTTGCGCAGCGTGAGCAGGTTCTCGGTTACATAATAGTCCGGGTCGCGTATCAGCCGGGCGCGATCCGGCGGCAGGTTGGGGGCAGCGGGCATCAGCACCGCGTCATAGCCTGCCATCCGTGCGTGCCATTGCCGGCGCAGATATTCGAGTTGCTGCCAGGCGGCCACATAATCGGCGGCGGAAATGTCGCGCCCGGCCCGGAACCGGTCCAGGATCGGCGCGAACATCTTCTCGGGCGCGGCCTCGATCACGTCGCGCCAGAGGCCATAGGCCTCGCCGGTGAACAGCGCAGGCGCAAGCGGCATCGCCTCGGCCACTTCNGGCGCGGCGATTTCCTCGATCACGGCCCCGGCGGCGCGCAGGCGGGCGATGGCCCCGGCATGGCCGGCCTCGGGGGTCTCGCGCAGATCGTCGAGCACGGTGGTGGTGAGCGCGGCCAGCCGCAGCCCCGCGATTGCCACGCCGCGCAGATCGGCGGGCTTGCCGCCTTCGAGCGCGGCGAGCATCAGGGCCGCATCCTCGACCGAACGCGCCAGCGGACCGACCGAATCGAATTTCAGGCAAAGCGGCACCACCCCGNCGAGCGAAAGCCGCCCGGCCGTGGTCTTCAGCCCCACCAGGTCGTTCCACGCCGCCGGGACGCGCACCGAACCGCCCGTGTCCGACCCGATCGCGCAGGCGGCAAGGCCGAAGGCCACGCTCGCCGCCGCGCCGGAGGAGGAGCCACCCGGCACGGCATCCGCATCGTTCAGACAGGGCGGGGTGGCGGTGATCGGGTTGAGGCCAAGGCCGGAAAAGGCCAATTCGCTCATATGGGTCTTGCCGAGGCAGACCAGCCCCGCAGCCGTCGCATTGCGCAGCACTTCGGCGTCGCGCGCCGGCACGCGGCCCCTGAGCAGTGCCGACCC
>JGI25317J35169_1001851_pt1 | contig 10749 bp, 10 predicted proteins | sample AutmiccommunBRH5_FD_35169 | JGI IMG/M metagenome (IMG submission 35169) | reverse complement strand
GCCATCATCGCCGCCGCCGAAACAGCCGTGAAGCTCAAGCGCCCGCTCATCCTCTTTTCCGCAGCCGGTGGCGCACGCATGCAGGAGGGTATCCTGAGCCTGATGCAAATGCCCCGCACCACCGTCGCTGTACAGATGCTGAAAGAGGCAGGGCTGCCCTATATCGTCGTGCTCACCCATCCCACCACCGGCGGCGTCACCGCCTCCTATGCGATGCTGGGCGATGTACAGATTGCCGAACCGGGCGCGCTCATCTGCTTTGCCGGTCCCCGCGTCATCGAACAGACCATCCGCGAAAAACTGCCCGAAGGGTTCCAGCGCGCCGAATACCTTCTGGATCACGGCATGCTTGACCGCGTGACACCCCGCACCCAGATGCGCGACGAGTTGATCACCATCACCCGCATGCTGATGGGCCTGCCCCCAGCGATCAAGGGCGACCTGCCCGCCCCCGCTGCGGCAGAGCCGGTCAAGGCCGAGGCAAAGCCCAAGGACGCCCCCAAGAAATGACCGCCCCCACATCGGACGCCATCCTTGCCAGGATGATGGCGCTACACCCCAAGATCATCGACCTCACGCTCGATCGCGTCTGGCGCTTACTGGACGCTTTGGGCAATCCCCAGAACGACTTGCCACCCGTTATCCATATCGCGGGCACCAATGGCAAAGGCAGCACACAGGCGATGATCCGCGCCGGACTCGAGGCGGCGGGCAAGACCGTGCACGCCTATACCTCGCCCCATCTCGCGCGGTTTCACGAACGCATCCGACTGGCGGGCGATCTGATTTCAGAGGATCACCTGACCGCCATTCTCGATGAATGCTACGCTGCCAATGGCGCAGACCCGATCACCTATTTCGAGATCACCACCTGCGCCGCCCTCCTCGCCATGGCCCGCACCCCGGCCGACTACACCCTGCTCGAGGTCGGTCTTGGCGGGCGGCTCGATGCCACGAATGTGATCGACCAACCGGCGCTCACCATCATCACCCCCATTTCCATCGACCACGAACAATATCTCGGCGACACGCTGGCCAAGATCGCGGGCGAAAAGGCCGGGATCATCAAGCGCCGCGTGCCCTGCGTCGTCGGCCCGCAACCGGACGAGGCTTTGACCGTGATCGAGGCCATCGCCGCCCGCCACGGCGCGCCCCTCTTGGCGCAGGGTCAACACTGGCACGCCTATTCAGAACGTGGTCGCCTGATCTTTCAGGACGAAACCGGCCTCTTGGACCTCCCCCTGCCCAACCTGCCGGGCGCGCATCAGATCGAGAACGCAGGCGCGGCCCTCGCTGCCCTGCGCCACCTGCACATGGGCGATGCCGCCTATGAGGCCGCCGTCACCCACGCCTTCTGGCCCGCGCGCATGCAACGCCTGCACACCGGCCCGCTGATCGAGGCCGCTCCTCATGCCGAGCTTTGGCTCGACGGCGGTCACAACCCCGCCGCGGGCCAAGCGCTCTCGCGGCATCTGTCCACCCTGCCCGCGCGTCCCACGCATCTGATCTGCGGCATGCTGAATACCAAGGACATCGCAGGCTATCTCATGCCCCTCGCCGCCCATGCCGCGTCGCTCACCGCCCTCTCGATCCCCGGCGAGGCCAACACCCTGCCCGCCGAGGTCACAGCCGAGGCTGCCCGCGCGGCGGGCCTGCCCGCACGAACCGCCGAGACTGCGCTCGATGCCGTCACCGCCATCGCCGCCCATAGCCCCGAGGCGCGGATTTTGATCTGCGGTTCGCTCTATCTCGCGGGCGGCATTCTGCGCGAAAACGGCTGAGCCGCCCAAAGCGCAGGACCACACGATCTTTGCGTACAAAACCCGCGTACAATGCGTACAGGGTGTACGCTGTCGCCCTCATGGTCGAATCCCGCGAAGAATCTGCGGTTTTTAAGGCTTTTCAAGGCTTTTGCGAATCACCCCATATTGACGGAATTGCGATAACCTGACTATATATTGATCCATAAACTCCGGCATCCGTGCCCGCCGGACCCAAAAATTCAAAGGGGGAAGCGCCGTGTTCAACCACGTCACAGGCCGTCAATCGGCCGAATTTGCCCCGATCACCCTTTCAATCTTCACGACCATGTCATTGATTTATTTGGGGTATTAGAATGTTGCGTGCCACCCTGATCGCGGCAGGATTTTTTGCGATCACCCTTGCGCTGATCCTTGTTCAACCCGGCAAACCGCGCCCATCGGTGGACGCCCTGCCCCTGACCGATACCTATGTCACCCGCGCCGCACCGGACCTCTCAACAGTAAACGCCCCGGCACGTCAGCCCGAGCCAGAGGTTACCAGCGCGCCCCTTGCCGAGCAGCCAGTCCAACCCACCAAAGAAGCACCGGCTGCCGTCGCCTCCGCACCGGCCGCGACAACGCTTGACTCGATGGTGCTTGGCGCGCTGCAGCAGGGCCAATCCGAGACCTATATCGACGCCCTCGTGAATGACGCTGCCCAGAAGGGCCGTGTCGAGGTGCCACAAGGGCTAGTCACAGCCGAAGGGCGTGTCGATACGGCACTTCTTCTCAGCGCCCTGTCCCAACCGGCCCGCCCCCGCGTGCCCAGCACCTATACCGTCGCCACCGGCGACAGCCTTGCCTCGATCGCCTATCGCTTTTACGGCGACCTCGCAAAACAATCCGATATTTTTGCCGCCAATAGCGACAGCATGCAGCCCACGGACCGGCTCCGCGTCGGTCAGGTGCTCAACCTTCCAACGCCCTGATTTTTCAGGGCAAACCCGTTACGATGGCAGGAGTGATTGAGGGGCCGAACCAGCGGCCCCCTTTCATTTTCAATGGCACAAATTATCCACGCCCATCCTTGGGTGAGCCCATCACCACATAGGATGTGATCGCATTGACCTGCGGCAGCGTGCCGAGAACATCGGTGTGAAACCGCTTGTAGGCCACCAGATCAGGCACTTCGACCCGCAAGAGATACTCCACCGCGCCGGTGATATTGTGGCATTCCACCACCTCCGGCGCGCGGCTCATCGCCTGCTCAAAGGCCACCTGACTGGCCTTGGTGTGGCTGTTCAGCCCGACCGTGATATAGGCCAGAAACCCAATGCCAAGCGCGCCACGATTCAGCACCGCGCGATATCCCGCGATCACGCCCCGCCGCTCAAGATCCTGCACCCGTCGCAGGCAGGCGGACGGTGACAGTCCCACCCGTTCGGCCAACTCCAGATTGCTGATCCGCCCATCGCGGCTTAACTCTTGCAATATACGTTCACTGATCTTGTCCATGAGCGAATTATATTGCAGAGAATGTGCACAATCACAACAAAACACAATTCCACACCACGAAAAATCGCATAGAATTGTGCCATGACACTCGAATTGCTCACCGCCCTCGCCACGTTTTGCTTTGTCACGGTCATGACTCCGGGACCGAACAACCTCATGCTCATGGCCTCGGGGACGAACTTCGGTTTTGCCCGCTCCATCCCCCATATGCTGGGGATCGGCCTTGGGTTTCCCCTAATGGTAGCATGTGTGGGCCTCGGCGTGATGCAGGTCTTCGACCTATGGCCGCTCAGCTACACCCTGCTCAAGATCGGCTCCGTCGCCTATCTCCTCTATCTCGCGTGGAAAATCGCCCACGCCGCCCCACCCCGCGACGCCGAAACCTCCGGTAAGCCATTGACTTTCCTACAGTCTGCGGCATTCCAATGGGTCAATCCAAAGGCATGGAGCATGGCGCTCTCTGCCATCACCCTCTATGCCACCGGGCGCGATCTGGCCTCGGTCCTCTGGGTCTCTGGCGTATATGTTGTGGTCTCATCCGTTAGCACCACAAGCTGGACCCTGCTCGGCCAACAACTCCGCCGCCTGCTCAAGAACCAAACCCGCCTGCGTGTCTTCAACTGGCTCATGGCTGCCCTCTTGGTCGCGACACTGATCCCTGTGCTATGGCCCGCATGACGCTGACCTTGCTGCATACCGCAGAGGTCCACCGCGCCACTTTTGACGCGCTGCGCGATGGCATCGCACCGGATGTGACGCTTCATCATATCCTGCGCCCGGATTTCCTGAGCCGTGCCCAAGAGGCCATGACAGAGGATTTGATCTCTGAAATCAAAAAAGAAATTCATAAACACCCCACCCCTGTTCTTTGCACCTGCACCACGATCGGTCCCATAGCCGAGTCCGCAGGCGCGCTGCGGATCGACGCACCAATGATGCAGGTGGCGGCGGACTCCGGTGGCCCGGTGCTCATGGTCTATTGCCTCGACAGCACCCGAGCGCCCAGCCTCGCCCTCCTCACCCGCGCCCTGCACTGCACCGCCAATCCGTACCCCATACACGCCCTCCCTCTCTTGTCTCTCTGGCCGCTTTTCGCTGCGGACAACCACGATGATTTCGCCCGCGCCATCGCCAGAGAAACCCGGATCTATATCGCGCAACATCCTGATATCACAGCAATCGTTCTGGCTCAGGTTTCGATGGCTGGGGCGGCCCGGTATCTCACCGACCTCGCACAGCCAGTGCTGACCTCACCAGAGCCGGCCCTACGCGCCGCCCTCGCCCGGTTGTGATTGCAAATCACCCCTCTTCCAGCCATATAACCCCACGGCAACCGTGGAGACATGACAGCAATGACCAACTACCTCGACTTTGAAAAGCCGCTGGCCGAGATTGAAGGCAAGGCCGAGGAACTGCGCGCGCTTGCCCGCGGTAATGCCGAAATGAACGTCGATGCCGAGGCTGCAGCTCTTGATGCCAAGGCCGCCGAGATGCTGCATGACCTCTATAGAACGCTGACCCCGTGGCGGAAATGTCAGGTGGCGCGTCACCCCGACCGCCCGCATTGCCGCGACTATATCGAGGCGTTGTTTTCCGATTATACCCCGCTCGCCGGGGACCGCGTCTTTGGCGAAGATCATGCCGTCATGGGCGGGCTTGCGCGGCTGAAGGACCGCCCCGTGATGGTCATAGGCCATGAAAAAGGCAACGATACCAAGAGCCGGATCGCCCGCAACTTTGGCATGGCCCGNCCCGAGGGNTATCGCAAGGCCGTGCGCCTGATGCAGATGGCCGACCGTTTCGGCCTGCCGGTGATCACGCTGGTGGACACGCCCGGTGCNTATCCNGGCAAGGGCGCCGAAGAGCGGGGGCAAAGCGAGGCNATTGCCCGCTCCACCGAGACCTGTCTTGCCATCGGNGTGCCGCTGGTGTCGGTCATCATCGGCGAAGGNGGATCAGGCGGGGCTGTGGCCTTTGCCTCNGCCAACCGCGTGGCCATGCTGGAGCATTCGGTNTATTCCGTGATCTCACCCGAAGGCTGCGCCTCGATCCTGTGGAAGGATGCCGAAAAGATGCGCGAAGCCGCCGAAGCGCTGCGCCTCACGGCACAGGATCTGACCCGGCTTGGCGTCGCGGACCGCGTCATTGACGAACCCTTGGGAGGGGCGCACCGCGATTCGCCCGCACCATCGCTGCCGTGGGTAAGACGATTGAGGCAATGCTGTCAGAACTTGCGAAAAAAGATCGCGCCGCCCTTATCAAGGATCGGCGCGAGAAATTTCTGCGGATGGGAACCAAGGGGCTCGCGGCCTGAGCCGCGAGCGCTGATACTTCGCCTCAGGCCGCGTCGCGCCGGTTCGCCTTGAGCCGCGCGTTCACTGTCTCGACGATTCCCGAGAACTCAGCCGACTCGATGCCTTGCTGCTCGGCGATGAGTTTCACCAGCATATCGACCCGCTCGATCCGNTCCGCCCCGCCTTCAATCGCGCGTGCAGCCGAGGACGGTTTGAGCAAGCCATTGGCCGCGTTTGCATATTTGGCAAAAGGCACGGCGTCGTCCGCATCCGCCCCAAGACGGCGCACCACATCATCGACGGTGCTGTAGATCTTCTCGGACAAGGCCACATCGCCATGCACCGCCTCTTTGATCGGGCGCGCACCTTCCGGCAGNACACAGCGGTAATTGCCCGTGAGCAGCATGCTCCACTTGGCAAAGGGCACATAGATCGAGTCGAAGACNCGCAGTTTGACCGGNACNTCCTTGCCATCNACCGTCACCGCGTCAATCGCGGCCTCAAGGTCACGCAGNATGCGATTATGNGCCTCATCCTCGAAAATCGCGGCCTTGAAATTGGTCGGCAGCCCGACATGCAGCGTATTCGCGCCATCCTCGGCNACGCGGTAGGCCTGCGGATCGGGGCTGCACAGGGTCACGGTGCCGGGCTTGAACGCCGCCCAGGCCCGCGGACAGGTATAGGCCGCCTCAAGTTTCGAGGTATCCAGCCCCGGAACCCGGCGCAAATAGGGCAGCGGCGGCATGTTCATGATCGACAGGCACGGCGTGCCCGCCGCCGCGATCCGACCCAAGAGGTCGACGATATTGTCGGCGCAATATTGCGGCTCTGACATGGCAAGCGCCACCATGTCATACTCGGCGGGGTTCACATCCTCGGGTGTCAGCGCGTTGAGCGTGCCGGGCAGGTCATGCGACCGGAACGAGCGATGCTCTGCTTCGTCACGCAGCTTGATGCGCACGTCGGTGCCCTCGGCATTGATCAGATCGGCGGTGGACTGACGGCAGACCAACGTCACATCCTGCCCGGCCATCAGCAACTTGGTGCCAAGCAGAGAGCCATAAGAGGCCCCGAGGATTACGATACGATAAGCCATGTCCGTCCTTTCGATAGAATCTTGCTACTGTGATTGATCCCTCGACTATATAGAACCCCGCCGATTTCACTACGAAATTAATGTCAATGTGTGTATGGTAAACATTACAAATCTAATTTCTGTAATGTTGTAAGGATTCCCATGGCAAAGACGCTCATTGGCCCCCGGCTCCGTCAGTTGAGACGCGACCGGGGCCAGACTCAGGCCGATATGGCCCGGATGCTGAATGTCAGCCCCTCCTACATCAACCTGCTCGAAAACAATCAGCGCAGCTTGTCGGTGCAGATGCTGATGTCACTGGCGGATGCCTATGCCGTCGATTGGCGCGACCTGACCCGCGACGAGACCGCGCGCCGGGTGGCGGATCTGCGCCTTGCGGTGCGCGACCCGGTCTTTGCCTCAGACCGCCCCGATCTTCAGGAATTGCGCGGCGCGGTGGATCACGCGCCACGCGTCGTCGATCTCTTTCTCGAATTGCACGGCGCATATCGCACTGCACTGGAAAAGATCCTGAGCCTTGCCGGCGACAACGCCGCCGATGAATTGCTGCGCAGCTCNCCCGAGACCGTCATCCACAATTTCTTTCGCGACCACGGCAACCATTTCCCAGAGCTCGAGCACGCCTCAGAAAGCGCACGCGAAGGAGAGTTCACCTCGCCCGAAGACCGCTATTTCGATCTGCGCGAGCGGCTTCGGACGCGGCATGGCATCACCGTGCGAGTCCGGCGGATCGGGGATCTGGGCGATGCGCTGCGGTATTATGACGAGGCCGCCGGCGTGGTGCATCTGTCTCAGGCGCTCGACACCTCCAACCGCGCCTTTCAACTCGCCCATGTTCTCTGCCTCGTNGCCTATCCTGACGTGCTGTCGGGGATCGTCAACCGCAGCGGGCTCGATTCACAGCACGCTCTGGCCCGGCTGCGGGTGGAACTTGCCAATTACTTCGCCGCCGCCTTTCTCATGCCCTATGACGCCTTCCTGCGCGAAGCAGAGGCGGCCGCCTATGACATCGACCGGATCGCNGCGGTGTTCAGCACCTCGTTCGAACAGGTCTGCCAGCGCCTGACCACCTTGCAGCGCGAGGGCGCGCGCGGCGTGCCGTTCTTCTTTNTGCGCATCGACAAGGCCGGGAATGTCACCAAACGTTTCAATTCCACCTCATTTCACCTTGCGGAATATGGCGGCTCCTGTCCGGTCTGGAACATTCACACGGCTTTTTACCAACCCGGCGTGATGATGCCGCAATTCGTCGAAATGCCCGATGGCGCGCGCTATTTCACCGTGAGCCGCACGGTGCATCGCCCGGTTTTCAGTGAGGAAACGCAGGACCGCCGCCTGACTCTTGCCTTGGGTTGCGAGGCGAAATACGCACACCGCTTGCGCTATGCGTCGAGCTACAATTTCGACGACCCCAAGCTTTATGCGCCCATCGGCCTCAACTGTAACCTCTGCCCGCGCCAGGCCTGTTCGCAGCGCGCGCATCAGCCCTTGTTGATGGAACTGCCGATTGACGAGAACCGGCGCGGCAGCACCCGCTATGAAAGCTGAAAGGGGGGCCGATTGGCCCCCCTTCCCGATTTTCTCTCGCTAAGGTCTTATTCCGCCGGTTTGGCCCGCCGCGGACGCAGATACTTGAACGCGGGCATCAGGATCAGGATGATCGCCACGATCATGATCGGTGCCGAAATCGGCCGGTTAAAGAAGATCGCCGGATCGCCCGAGGACAGAAGCAACGATTGGCGCAGCGTCGGTTCGGCAATCGGACCCAGCACGATGGCCAGAACCGCAGGTGCCACCGGATAGTCGAACTTGCGCAGGAAGAACGCGCCAAAGCCAAAGATCAGCAGCAGCCAGATGTCGAACATATCCTGCATCGCCGCATAGCCACCGACAACCGAGAGAACAAAGATCAGCGGTGCCAGCACGGTAAAGGGCATGCGCAGCATCCAGATAAACAGCGGGATGAAGGCAAGGTTCACGATCACGGCAAAGAAGTTGGAGACATAGAACGATCCAATCAGACCCCAGACGAAATCCGACTGTTCCACAAAGAGGCGCGGACCCGGCGTCAGACCCCAGATCACCATACCACCCAGCAGAATGGCGGTGGTGGGAGAGCCGGGAATGCCCAAAGTCAGCATCGGCAGCATGGACCCGGTAGAGGCAGAGTTGTTCGCCGCTTCCGGGGCCGCCACGCCTCCGACATGTCCCTTGCCGAAATCATCGGGACGCTTCGAGATCATCTTGGTCACGCCATAGGACATGAGCGAGGCCGGTGTCGCCCCCGCCGCCGGAAGCACGCCAACGAAGAAGCCAAGGAAAGAGCCGATGGACATGCCTTTCCAACCCTTTTTGAACGTCGTGCCGGAGTCCTCGATGATACCCTTTACCGAAATTTTTGCCTCGGTATTGGTCACTTCGCCCCGTGTCGATTCAATGGTCCAGATCATCTCGCCGATGCCATAGACACCGATGGCGAGAACGAGAAAGCTGATGCCCCCAAGAAATCCGTTCATCTCGAACAGAACCAGTCGCGGTGCGCCGGAAATCTGGTCAAACCCGACCGTGGCCAGAACGAGACCAAAACAGATGGAAAACACCGTCTTGGCGATATCGTCACCGCCAAGGCCCACAAAGGTTGCAAAGGCCAAAAGCATCAGAGCAAAGATCTCAGGCGGACCAAAGCTGAGGGCCACCGTCGCCAAAAGCGGAGCAAAGCCGGTGAAGAGCACGACCGACACCGTTCCCCCGACGAACGAGGCAATCGCTGCCGCCACCAGGGCAAGTCGCGCCTTGCCCTGCAGCGCCAGTGGTCGCCCGTCAAAGGTGGTGGCGACCGCCGTCGATGCCCCGGGAATACCCAAGGTAATCGACGAAATAGCCCCCCCATACATGGCACCATAGTAGATGGCGGCCAAAAAGATGATCGCTGATCCCGGCGGGACAAGGAAGGTGATTGGCAAGAGGATTGCCACACCGTTCACCGATCCCAGACCCGGCATNGCGCCGATAAAGAGCCCGAGAGTCACGCCGACAAAGATGAGCAATAGGTTAAGAGGTTGCACTGCGACAAGTATGCCGTCGCCAAGTAGAGATAGAATTTCCATGGATTGGGTCGCCCTTTTGTCAGCTAGGCCGTGACCGGCTCAGTAGATGATTTCGTAGAGGACATTGAACACCGGCTCGGTGAATCCCATGCCGGTCGGCATCGAGATTTGCATCAGCCCTTCAAAGAAGAAGAACAGCCCAAGCGGGAACAGCAGCACCATCGTAGTGGTCAGGAACCAGCCGTGGCGTCCGAGAACNTTGAGATAGTACAGCATGAAGATGGCCACCGCGCCATACATCGACACGATGTCGATCAGCGCCACAAAGCCAATGATACCACCCCCTACGAGCAACAGCGTCTTGAGCCCATAAGAGTCAAGCACCGGTTCATCCGACTGGGACTGCGGAGACGTGCCCCGCACCCAGTTCAGGGCGATAAAGCCGGTTGAGATCAGCATGCCCAGCGATAGCCAGAATGGCCAGAAGCCGCCCTGTGGTCCGGTCTTGGCAACAAAGCCAATCCCGTTCGCCGATGCCTTGTACATCAGGTAGATGGATAGGAGGGCCAGCACGCCCGCCGTCACTATTTCGCCAACCCGCATGGCTAGCCCTCCTTGTTGTGAGTTAAGTTTTCAGATNACTTCATGCCAGCAAGAAGCTTGGTGTGGTTCTCGACCTGCAACTGCCAGTAGGCGCGCTGCTCTTCCGGGTTCATCCACAGCGGAGACAGCGACTCTGCCTCCAGATAGCCCTGCCATTCTTCAGAGTTGAAGATGTCCTCAAAGAGCTTCTGGTAATAGGCTGCTGCCTCATCCGACATGCCCGGCGCACCAACAACGGCCCGCTGATTGTAATAGCTGAAATCGTGGCCCTTTTCCTTGAGCGTCGGAATGCCCGGATACGCGCTCATCTGCTCGTCAGAGAAGACCAGAAGCGGCCGCACGTCGCCCGACTGGAAGAAGCCACGTGCTTCTGCCGGGTTGTTCACTGTCGCCATGATCTGCTTGCCGGCCAGAGCCGCCGCAACCGCGCCGCCGCCGTCAAATGGGATGTA
>JGI25317J35169_1001848_pt1 | contig 10753 bp, 14 predicted proteins | sample AutmiccommunBRH5_FD_35169 | JGI IMG/M metagenome (IMG submission 35169) | reverse complement strand
ACCCCCGGTTTCTTGAAGAGATCCTCGGTGCGCAACCGCTGCACAAAGGCCACGATCTCGCGGCTGAGCACCTCTGCGGCCTCAGGCGCGCGGGCGTGCAGGATCTCGATCTCCCGGTCAAACGTCGGGTAATCCACCCAATGATAGAGGCACCGCCGCTTTAATGCGTCATGCACCTCTCGGGTGCGGTTGGAGGTGAGGATGACAATCGGCGGCTCGGGCGCGTGGATCGTGCCCAATTCTGGAATCGTCACCTGAAAATCGCTGAGCGCCTCCAGGAGAAACGCCTCGAAGGGCTCGTCGGTGCGGTCGATCTCGTCAATGAGGAGCACCGGCGCGCCACCCGGTTGCGGGCGCATCGCCTGCAAAAGCGGACGCTCTATGAGGAACTCTTGGGTGAACAGTTCGTCCTTGAGATGGCCCCGGTCCACGCCCCCCGACGCCTCGGCGGCGCGGATGGCGATCATCTGCCCGGTGAAATTCCACTCATAGACCGCGCTCGCCGCATCCAGCCCCTCGTAGCATTGCAACCGGATCAATCGCCGCCCCAGCGCCTTGGCCAAGGCCTTGGCGATCTCGGTCTTGCCCGTCCCGGCTTCGCCCTCAAGAAAGAGCGGTCGACCAAGCGTCAAGGCCAGATAGGTCACGGTGCCAAGCGCCCGCCCGCAGACATAATCCTGCCCGGCCAGCAGGCTTTGCACCGCGTCAATGGATGTGGGGGTCTGCACGCTCTTGCCTCCGGTTNTCNCTGCGTGCACCAGAACTGCATCGCAACCCCCNGCNGGTCAAGGGCGGCCCGCTCACACAATCGTGGGAGCCTCCCCCGGAAAGCCCTTGGTTTCTCCAAAGTTTTGCCCGATTTCAGGAACAGTCTATATACCAACAGGACCGCAGTCGAACGGTTCCGACACGACCGAGGGCACGAGTGATCATGCAGGACAACGCCGATATTTTTGATGCCGATCTCTCTGGTCTTGGCTGGGCGGAGTGGTGCGAACGTGCCAACGACCTCGCTGGCGACGACGGCTATGCCGAGCGGTTGGGTGACAAACATGTCGCGGTCCTGATCGAGCGCAAGCCGACATTGCTGGTGACGTTCGAATGCTTTTCCCGACTGCCGGACCTGTCACCTCAATCCCAACCGCTGGGCTGGTCGATGACCAAAGCGCTTGGCTGGTCGCATCTCTGCCTGATCAGCGCACAGGACACATGGTTTCGCGACAGCCGGGTCTATGGCTATTTCGACCGGCTGATCGACGACGGATTCTTTGACGAGTTCGAGCAGGTGATCTTTTACGGGGCCGGCCCCTGCGGCTATGCGGCGGCGGCGTTTTCGGTGGCCGCCCCCGGTGCCAAGGTGGTGATGCTCAGCCCGCAGGCGACGCTCGATCCGCGCGTGGCCGAATGGGACGACAGGTTCCTGCGGATGCGCCGGGCCTCGTTCAGCGACCGCTACGGCTATGCGCCCGACATGCTGGATGCCGCCGCCTCGGCGGTGCTGCTCTATGATCCCGAGATCGAGCTTGATGCGATGCATGCCGCGCTCTTTACCCGCCCCAACGTGATGAAGTTCCGCACTCGCTATCTGGGCTATCAGATAGAGCCGGCCTTGTTGCGGATGGGGGTGATCTTTCGTCTGCTGGCGCAGGTCAGTGCCGATAAGCTGACACGCCTCAGCCTCGCGCAACTCTATCGCAAGCGGCGCGAGGATACGCCCTATCTCGTGAGTGTTCTGCAACGGCTGATGGCTGAGGAGCGACCGCACCTGACAATCCTGCACTGTCAAAACGCNATTGCGCGCGGCGTCGGTGGCCCACGGTTTCGCAAGGCATTGAAGCTCATGCAAACGCGGATGCAGGAAGAATAGGACGGGCCCGCGCCGACTCTCTGGTCTTGGGCGGTCCGATTGTGTATGCGCGAGCGCATGACCCAGACCCTGACCCTCCGCCGCCCCGACGATTGGCACCTGCATCTGCGCGATGGCGCGATGCTGCGCGCCGTCCTNCCTGAAACCACGCGCCATTTCGCCCGCGCCATCGTGATGCCCAATCTGGTGCCGCCGGTGGTCACCGGACAGGATGCCGCCGCCTACCGCGCACGGATCATGGCCGCGATGCCCGAGGGCACGGATTTCACCCCGCTGATGACGCTCTATTTGACCGAAGAGACCGATCCAGAGGATGTGGCGGCCGCCCATGCCGCGGGGCTTATCTCGGCGGTCAAGCTCTATCCCGCCGGGGCCACCACCAATTCCGCGAGCGGTGTGCGCGATTTCGACAAGGTGCGCGGCGTGCTGGAAAAGATGGCCGACATCGGCCTGCCGCTCTGCGTGCATGGCGANGTGACGGACCCGAGCGTTGATATCTTCGACCGCGAGGCGGTCTTTATCGACCGCGTGCTCGATCCCGTGCGCCGCGCCACCCCCGGTTTGNGCGTNGTGATGGAACATATCACGACCGCCAATGGCGTCGACTATGTGCGCGCCCATGATCAAGACCTTGGGGCCACGATCACCACGCATCACCTCGTGATCAACCGCAACCATATCCTCGTGGGCGGGATCAAGCCGCATTATTACTGCTTGCCCGTGGCCAAGCGCGAGGAGCACCGCCTCGCTCTGCGCGCCGCCGCCACCTCTNGCGATGCGCGGTTTTTCCTCGGCACCGACAGCGCGCCGCATATCGATCCGCTCAAGGAAAGCGCCTGTGGCTGCGCGGGGTGTTTCACCGCGACCAATACGATGTCCATCCTTGCGCATGTGTTCGAGGNCGAGGGCGCGCTTGAGCGGCTCGAGGGCTTTACCTCGCTCAACGGCCCTGCCTTCTATGGCCTGCCCGCCAATGAGGCCACGCTGACCCTGACCAAGGGCGATGCGGTCACCTACCCCGAAAAGATCGACACCGGCGACGGCCCCGTCACCGTCTTTGACCCCGGCTTCGCGCTCGATTGGCGCGTGACCTGAGTTTCATCGTTCCCTCAATACTCTCGCCGGAGGCCTCAAAACTCTTCGGCGCACTGCTCAACCCAAGGACCACGCCATGATCCCCGCCACCTACCCGCCCAAGGACGAAATCGCCCGCCTCACCGCCCGGATGCTGCTGGAAATCGGCGCGGTGCATTTCAACGCGGCCGAGCCCTTTACGCTGGCCTCCGGCCTGCCCTCGCCCACCTATATCGACTGCCGCAAGCTCATCAGCTACCCGCGCATCCGCGCGACGCTGATGGATTTTCTCACCATCACCGTGATGCGTGAGGCCGGGTTCGAGGCGTTCGACAATATCGCGGGCGGCGAGACGGCGGGCATTCCCTTTGCCGCCCTTGTGGCCGAGCGCATGGCCCTGCCGATGACCTATGTGCGCAAGAAACCCAAGGGCTACGGGCGCAACGCCCGTATCGAAGGCGCCATGACCGAGGGGCAGCGCGTCCTTTTGGTCGAGGATCTGACCACCGATGGCGGCTCAAAGCTGAGCTTCGTGGATGCCATNCGNGAAACGGGGGCCACCTGCGGCCACACAGCNGTGATNTTTTACTACGGCATCTTCCCCGAGACCGAGAAAACCCTTGGCNATCACGGTATCGCGCTGCATCACCTCTGCACTTGGTGGGATGTTCTGTCCGAGGCACGCGCGCAGGCCATTTTCGATGCCGCAACCCTGAACGCGGTCGAGGATTTCCTGCGCGATCCGCGTAAGTGGCAGGCGGCACACAAGAAATAAACTTGTCCTCAGGGGGTGGGGATAACCCATCTCTCGAATCGCAAAGCGCGTCCAGATGTGGTAGGCTAAAGCGATGAGGCCACAGGATGCGGGTGCCCCGTTTGCGGCGCGCGCCTATCCACCGGCTTATCCCGCCAAAGGTCCACAGAGTTATACAAGTGGCGGGCGTCGCGGGATTGGCCTAGAACACGCGAACCAAGACGACCGAAACGATACCGATAAAAAACCGATAGACGGGGACCGCAGGCATGAATGAAATCAGCGCTTTCAATCCGACCGGAGCAGAGATTCAATCCGCCGATAGCGTGCCGCATTCCATCGAGGCCGAACAGCAACTCCTCGGCGCGATTCTGACCAATAATGACGTCTATGATCGCATCGCCGCCATCATCGGGCCACAGCATTTCTACGATCCGGTGCATGCCCGCATCTTTGAGACCGCCGCCGCCCGCATTGCCAAGAACAACCTCGCCTCGCCCGTGACCCTGCGCGCATTCCTGGAGAATGATGAGGGATTGAAAGAGCTTGGCGGTCCCGCCTATCTCGCCAAACTGGCAGGCGCTGCGATTTCACCTTTGCGGTGCGCGACTATGCGCAGATGATCTATGACCTCGCGATCCGCCGCGCCCTGATTGCCCTTGGCCATGATATCGCGGGCAAGGCCGCGCGCGTCAACGTGGATAGCGAGCCCAAGGATCAGATCGTCGAGGCCGAACAAAAGCTCTATCAATTGGCCGAACAGGGCCAGTCCGAAAGCGGATTTCAAAGCTTTCTCAAGGCGGTAACGACGCTGTTAATGTGGCCAATGCCGCCTATCAGCGCGAAGGCGGGCTGGCGGGCATCTCGACCGGGCTGGTCGATCTCGATGGCAAACTGGGCGGGCTGCACAAATCCGACCTTCTGATCCTCGCCGGTCGCCCGTCGATGGGCAAGACCTCGCTGGCCACCAATATTGCCTTCAACGTGGCCAAGGCCTATCGCCGCGGCACCCTGCCCGATGGCACCGAAGGTGCGGTGGATGGGGGCGTCGTGGGCTTTTTCTCGCTCGAGATGAGCGCCGAACAATTGGCAGGCCGGGTGCTGGCCGAAGCCTCGGAAATCTCGTCGCATAAAATTCGTCAGGGCGATATGGACGAAAGCGAATTCCGCCGCTTTGTCGAGGCTGCCAAGACGCTCGAATCCTGCCCGCTCTATATTGACGACACCGCCGCCATCCCGATTTCGCAGCTTGCGGCCCGCGCGCGGCGGCTCAAACGGACCCATGGTCTTGACCTGCTGATCGTCGACTACCTGCAACTGGTGCGCGGCTCGTCCGACAACCGTGTGCAGGAGATTGGCGAAATTTCTATGGGACTCAAGGCGATAGCCAAGGAACTTAATATCCCCGTGGTCGCGCTCTCGCAGCTCTCGCGTCAGGTCGAGAACCGCGAGGACAAGCGGCCGCAATTGTCGGACCTGCGCGAATCCGGTTCTATCGAACAGGACGCAGATGTGGTGATGTTCGTGTTCCGCGAGGAATATTACAAGGAACGCGAAAAGCCGGGCGATCACGAAATGGACAAGATGGCCGAATGGCAAGAGGCGATGTCGCGCCTGCATGGCAAGGCGGACGTCATCATCGGCAAACAGCGTCACGGCCCGATTGGCACGGTCGAGTTGAGCTTTGAGGCTCAGTTCACCCGGTTCGGCAATCTGGTGAAATCCTGGCAACAGGGCGGCAACGCCGACTATTAATCCGCCCGTTGACGGGGGCGCTGCCCCCGGCCCCCCGAGGTATTTCGGGCCAGATGACACCCAATCCAGAAGCAAGCCAAGTCGCACCATGCCCCGCTATGCCCTCAAGATCGAATATGACGGCGCGCCCTTTGCCGGCTGGCAGAGGCAGGTTGACCACCCGTCGGTTCAAGGCGCAATCGAGGCGGCGCTCGGACGCATTGAACCGGGCCCACACACCATCGCTGCCGCCGGGCGCACGGATGCCGGGGTGCATGCGCTGGCGCAGGTCGCGCATTGCGATCTGCCGCGGGATTGGGGGACGTTTCGCCTGTCAGAGGCCCTCAATTACCACCTCAAGCCGCTGCCCGTCGCAATCACTGGCTGTGCGCGTGTCCCCGAGGACTGGCACGCGCGATTCTCCGCAACCGAGCGGCAGTATCTCTTTCGCATCCTGTCACGCCGGGCGCCGGTCACACTCGATCAGGGGCGCGTCTGGCATGTGCGCCCAATGCTGGACATCGACGCGATGCGGGCGGGCGCGGCGCATCTCATCGGCACGCATGATTTCACCACCTTCCGCTCGACCATCTGTCAGGCGGCCAGCCCGATCAAGACATTGGACTCGATAGAGATTTCAGACATTCCACGCCCACCGGAACGGAAATCCATTTCCAATTGCGGGCGCGGTCCTTTTTGCACAACCAGGTCCGCAGCATCGTTGGAACGCTCGAACGCGTGGGGGCGGGATCGTGGCATCCCGATCAGGTGCGCGGCGCGCTTGACGCCCGCGACCGCGCCGCCTGCGGTCCGGTTTGCCCGCCCTATGGGCTCTATCTCGCGCATGTTGTCTACGACATGGAGCCCTTTGGGACGGATTAATCCCCGCGCAACGGTCCCGTGACGCACCCGTGACGCGGTTGACGGAGCGGTGGGCGCCTGCGCATCCGGTCGGAACGAAAAGAGGAATCAGAACAGGTGGCTGGACAGGGGGAGCGTGGTTGCGCACCGTTTTCCGAACCGTTATCAGACTGATATGGCCCCGTAGCTCAACTGGATAGAGCACGGACCTTCTAAGTCTGGGGTTGGGGGTTCAAGTCCTCCCGGGGTCGCCATGTCTGCATCGCATTCTCTCTGCGATGTTCGCTGTCTCAGGCGATCATTTCGATTCGGGTGCCCGGAAACTGTTCGACCGCCACAATCGCATGCTCTCGCCGCATGAGCGCAATCGCGGTGGAAAGCCCGTCGGCCACGGCCGCAGAGGGGGACGAGACGCTGACGATCTTGTGGCGGGGACGATGGCCATTCGGGCAGACGATATACACGCCGTCATCCGATTTTTTAACGCCCATCGGTTTCGTGGTGGCGAGCGCCCGGTTGCAGAGCGCAACATGATGATCGTACTCACCATTAGCAGAGTTAATCCTCGCCTTCCAAGTATTCCCAATTGGGTTCCGCCCAATCGCCTGCAACTCCCCAATGTCAATGAGCACATCGGTCAAACCCTCGGCGCGCAGAAACGCGGCGATCCGGTCTGTCACATACCCCCGNGCGATTCCGTTGAGGGTTAGCGCCATGCCGGCGCGCTCAAAGGATATTTCACGCGCATCAATTTTGACCTTGTCCCAACCAATGAGCCCGAAGACCCGTGCCCGTGCGCGCGCCATCATACCAGCCTGCAAAAGCGGATGCACCGTGGGGTCGAACGCGCCACCTGTGGCCTTGTTCAGACGATCCGACAGGTCGATCACGTCAAAGAACTCGGGCGGTGGGGCCACAAGGCGCCCGGTCTGGTTGAGCTGAACCAAAGTGCTGTCGGGGCGAAAGAGGCTGAACAAGCGATCAAGCCGATCCAATTCGGCCTCAAACGCCGCAAAGATAGGCTGTGCAGCCTCGGGATTCAGTCCTGCCAAAACCAAGCTGGCGGGCGCACCCATTGCCCGACCTTGCCAGCGGGCACTTTGGGACGCCAAGGCAAACGAGGGTGCCGCGATGGCTGTGGCAGCGATGGTCAGAAAGCGGCGGCGGGTCAAATTCATTTATAAAACTCCGGGGCTTGACTATGAGAGCCATGCCGGAGGTACTCAAAGAGGATGGATAAAAAGGGGACTAAAGAACCTCTGAGAATCACACCGAACAAGTGGCCTTAACCACAACCTATGGGCTAGGACAGCGGGGCTTTTTGATCCAAATCAAAGTTTCCGGGGATTGCATAAAAAGATTACTCGAATTGGCTCTTTTACACCCAATGCGAAATCGGTGGTCGCCTCAGAGGGGCCGCCACCGTTGAGAGAGGCGCACAAGGCCGATGCCGCAGGCAGCCCCGAGACCGTCAGCGAAAAGGTCCGCCCATTCGGCGCCACGCCCCACATAGGGCTGCACAATCTCGATCAGGCCGCCATATGTCAGCGCCGCGACCCAGATCAATCGCCAATGCTTGGGATGCCGCGCGGCCATGGGGAGCACAAGCAGGCCAAAGGCCAGCACATGCGCCGCCTTGTCTAGCCCCATAGGTGGCGCAACGCCCGTCGAAGAGGGCATCAGTGTCGTTATGCCAATCGCGAGCGCCAGCAGAAAGGTGAGAACTTGGGCCATCCCTGCCCTTACCCTCCGCACGGGCCCGCTTCAACCCAAAGGCTCAGAAGTCGAAGAGGTCTTCCAGAAATCCGCCACGCTTTTTCCGCCGGGTTGCCCATGGTCCGAATGGCCCCGGTCCGAATACCCACGGCCTCCATGATCCGGAGCGGCCTGCGGTGCCGTGCTGTGCCCGCTGCGCGGTCGATGATCTTGTCCAACTCACCCCGGTCGAGCCAGACACCCCGGCATTGCGGGCAATAGTCGATCTCGACCCCGGTGCGTTCCGCGAGAATCAATTGCGTGCCGTCTATCGGACATTGCATGGGCGCTCTCCTTATTTAGTGCGTCAGAGGGCATGTGGGCATGCCCTGCCCTCTGTGCAACCCAGAGCGCCCAAGGACAGGCTCAGCGGATCACATGCACCGCGCAATTGGCATGGCGCACGACCTTGGCCGCGGTGGACCCGAGCAAAAGATCCTGCATACCGGGGCGGTGGCTCGCAATCACGATACAATCCGGCGTGTACCGCTCGGCCCAGTCGAGGATGGTACGGCCCGAATGCCCCTCGACCACATGACAGGAGCCATTTGGCAAAGTGGCGGCAATATCGGCCAATTCCGCTTCGATTGCCTTGCGCGCCTCGTTGACATAGCCCTGTGGCAGGTAGGATATCGCATAGCCCGGCACCTGCTCGATCACATGCAAAAGGCTGATATGTCCGGTCTCCTCGGCCAAGAGCCGTGCCACCCGAAGGGCCGCCTCCGAATCACGTTCCTGATCGAACGACACCGGAACCAAGATGTGAGAATACATGGCGTTTCCTTTCCTTTTGACTAATCCGATTATGGGACGGTGACGACACAAGCACCATGATCCAGATCAGGACCGGATCAGTTCTGCATGTCTCGCACTTGCGCCGCGATTTGCGCCGCCCATTCGCCAATGATTGGCAGAAACTCGATCTGGCTCAACATCCAGATCATCACCGAAATCAGCACAGTCGCCCCAAGCACGGTGCCCAACCCCGCGGCCAGCCCCCGCGCCAGATTGAAGGCCAGCATGCGCGGGAATGAATTGTGCACCCGGATGAATCGATGCGCATTCAGGGTCTGCAACTCGCGGCGCAGCGCCGCCACTTCGCGCATCAGGTCGTCGGATGGTCCGGTGTCCTCACTCATCCGAAGGTCGCCACCACGTCATACATCACCGGCTCAAAGCTCTTGCAGAGTTCGTTGATCTCGCGGTTGCGGGCGCGCATGTCGTCACTTCGCAGCATCGCCTGAAAATCCGCCCGCGCGCGCCATTGCGAGTAATTGGCGATCCGGGTCTGCGCATCGTTCACATGCAGCCCGGCCGAGATGAAGCCCGGTTGATGCGAGATGAAATCGCGGTANGCGGCAGTCAGGAGATCCATGAGATCCTGACAGGTNCCGGGCGTCACCTCGAATGTCGTGATCACGGTCTGATGGTCNGTGNCGGTACTGATNTGGGGCATGGCGGACCTCCTTTGCAAGGCGAGCGTAACACGCGGTTCCCGAACGGTAAATTCCCCGCCGATCTTAACCCGCGCTTTACCCTTTTTAACGAGGGTTAACGCAGAGGTAGCCATGCTGAGATGTCTTACCCTTGCACTCATGCTGCTGCCTTGGCTGATCACCACGGCAGAGGCGGGTGCCTGGCTGCGTGACAAGGGCCAAATCTTTCTGGCAACATCCGGACAGATGGAGGGGCCGGATGAATTCGGTCTCTACCGACAGAGTTTCACACTCTACGCTGAGTACGGCCTGACCGAACGGGTGACGCTGGGGCTGGATCTTGGGGGCGACACCCTGCGCATGACCAAGAGCATTGCCTTTGCCCGCTGGCCGATAGGCCGGGCAGGACGCAAGCTCAGACTGGCATTTGAGATTGGCCTCGGTGAAGTGGACGAGACTGCGGCGCTGCGCCCCGGCTTGTCATTGGGGCGTGGCCTCACGCTCTGGGGGCGTCATGGCTGGGCGGCATTTGACGGGCGCGCCGTGGTCTTTGGGGACAGCCGGATGACGCTGGAAAGCGACATCACCTTTGGCCTCAATACCACCCAACGCAGCAAGGCGATCCTGCAACTCCAGACCGGGCGCCCGTCCTTTGGTCGCGCCTACAGCCGATTTGTCCCGTCATTTGTCTACGAAACCAAACCCGGCGCGCATCTCGAATTCGGCGTGATCTTACCGTTCTCGGGGGGCGGGGAGCGTGGTGTGAAACTGGGTCTCTGGCGACAGTTCTGACGCGTCGCCAGAGACCGGACCGCCTTACAGCGGATCGTCGATCCGAAGCCGCAAGATCACAGAGCCCGCCACCGGGCTCGGCCAATGCAGATTGATCCGATCCTTGTTCGGTCCCTGCTGCGCCTCGAAATAGGGGGTGGCGTGGATCACTGCCTCCGCCGCATTGCGCAACGGTCCCACCGCCATGACCGACTCGACCCCCTGCGCCCAGGCGCCGAATGGCAAGCGTGGGGCTGGCTCTACGATCCAGGTCGATGCCGCGCTGGCTTGGGTATGTTGCATGACCAGCGGAGTCGTGACGGGGATGTCCACATTGTGAAAGCTGTTGTCGGCAAAGGTGACATTGCGCACCCGGTCATAGTCAAGATCGGCAAAGCTAGTATCGACCGCCTCGACCCGCGTGATGGTCCCGATGGTCCGAAAGGTATTGCCCGTGACGGTCATCCCATCCAGAAAATGCCCCGCCCCATGCGGTTTGAC
>JGI25317J35169_1001843_pt1 | contig 10772 bp, 9 predicted proteins | sample AutmiccommunBRH5_FD_35169 | JGI IMG/M metagenome (IMG submission 35169) | reverse complement strand
TAGGCCCCAGACCAGGTAGACCCCCGTAAGCATCAAATAGGACGCCCCAGAAACCGCGCCGCCCAGCATCGCCGTCGCTGTGGATGCCACGGTGTAGCCAACCGCCGGGATGCTGGCCGCCATCATGGCAAGGAACGCGCAGTGAACGCGCTCCAGCCCTAAGCGGTCGATCAGGCTCCCGGCCCAGGCCCCGGCGATTCCGCCGGCACCGATGCAACTCCACAGGAAGCTCGATGCGGTTATGCCCCAATCCAGGCGCTGTGATATCAGTTGGCTGCCGAAAGACCACAGCGCCGTACTCGCCGCGCCCATCAGGAACGCTGCCGCGACCAGCCGGAACAATTGCCCCGTAATGGCCGGAACCCCGCCCGGCCGCGTACCGCCGCGGGATGCAGGCAACGAGATCACGGCGATTACCGCGAGGATTGCCGCAAGGGCCGCGAAGCAGGCGAAGGCAAGCCGCNACTGCCCTGCCATTGCCAGCGCGATCGGCCCGGACAGGGCGACACCCGCGCTGGTCCCGGCATTGATCGTAGTATTTGTGGCGTCTTGCTGCCTCGCGCGAACGGTTGCCGCCACGGCTTCGGCCATCGGCGGAGAGGCCAATCCGGTGCTTAACCCGGCCACGATCACGGCGACAGCTAAAACCATCGGCGACGGCGCCAGCGCGATGCCTGCCATGCCGACGGCTGCAACGATGGCCGCCGTGGTGGCAACGGCCCGCGCGCCGATCCNCTCGGTCAGCACGGCCGAAACGATGATCGCGACGCAGTAGCCGGCGAAGGACCCACCGGAGATCACGCCGCTCAATTCCGGTCCAAGGCCGAGATCGGCGTCGATCTGCGGCAGAAACAAACCAAAAGCGAAGCGGGCGAACCCGTAACAAACAGCGATCAGGCCAAAGCCCGTGGCGCCGATGCGCAGGGCCGGGCTNATGATCGTGCTTTTTCGACAAAGACAGCTGCCGCCNATCTCGCAGCTGTTATCGCCGCCGCGCCCCGATAAACCGTTGCATGTGTCGCACCCTCGCAAAGCAGAAGCACCTGCTCGGCCAGGTCGGGGTTGTCACGTCCAAGCTCTTCGGAAACGATTTCACGCACCCGCGCCCGGAAGGCTGTTTTGTGCGGTCGCAATGAGCTTGCGTGTCAAATCCATGGGGTCCCCTTTCCAGCGCTCGCGTGTCCTAATGTAAAACGATCGCTTTACATTGCAAGTCCATTGACTGCCAGGGAGCATCCAGCTCTGTCCCGGTTTTCGCAAAACCGGGCATATCGGCTTCGGGATCATTGCAGGAAGAGTAGTCGCCTGCCGTCCTTCAAACCCCAATATTTCGTGTATTTTCGGTGGTCGCCCGACACCCGGACACCCGGTCTATCCGCACAGGTCACAGGGTTGTGTCCCGGATCGCTGCACACAGTGTACCGGCGCACGGCACTATCGCCGCCAGGTGGGAACCGGCAATACCGCCGCAGGCAGACGCGCAGTTTGCGCCCGCCACACTGAGAGAAACCATTGCTGAGTACAGCACATGAAAAGGAGGCACCCATGACCTTTCGCAACGGACTCGACTCACTTCTACGCCCCGAAGACTCCGTCCTCGTTCTGATCGACCACCAGCCCTATCAACTGGCAAACCTGAACAGCCATGATCCCCACATGGTGGTCAACAACTCGACGGCGCTGGCGAAAGCCGCAAAGGCATACAATGTCCCGACAATCCTGACGAGTGTCATCGCCAGTCGGGGCGGAGCAATCTTTCCGCAGATCACCGATGTATTTCCCGGCCAGGAGGTCATCGACCGGACCTTGGTCAACACCTGGCAGGACGAAAAGGTCGTCGACGCGGTAAAGGCCACGGGTCGCAAGCAACTCATCATCGCCGGTCTCTGGACCGAGGTCTGCGTGGCGATGCCAACAATCCATGCACTGGGTGATGGCTGGGACGTGACGGTCGTCACGGATGCGTCCGGCGGCACTTCAGTCGAGGCCCACGAGGTCGCCATCCAACGCATGANCGGCGCGGGTGCGAACATGATGACCTGGCTGGCGGTGGTCGCCGAATGGCAGCGCGACTGGGCCTGGACCGAGCACGCCGAAGAATTGGGGCAACTCCTGATCCAGCATTGCGGAGGCAGCGGCATCGCCCTCCTGTGGGAACAGCAATTGCTGAATACACCGGTTCCGAAAGAAGCCTGACCCAACCGGGATGGCGGCACGTGTCCACGCGCTGCCATCCCACCATGTCGGACCTTCACAGCGTTCAACACGCGGGAACCGATGCCGCCTGAACGGGTTCTTGCGCTGCGCCATCGGCNCCTCCATCATCATGAACACACCAAACCTGCGACGACAGGTTAGTTAATGCAACAGACCCCCTGAAAGTCTGATAGGAAAGGCGCTTACGACACGCTCAAAGGCGAAATCTCTGCGGCCGCAGCACGGTGTTTTTCAACAGAATCCGCCCTCACTGCCCAGATGACTGGCGGGGCACCAAGTCCGGCATAGGGGAAATCAAATTCCTGCCGGTTTGTCCTTCAATTGTCTGGATCAACAGATCAACGGCCAGTTTGGCNAGCTCGTCCAAATGCAGATCCACCGCNGTCAGGGGCGGATCAGCCAACTTTGCACGTGAACCGTCATATCGAGTGGCCAAACGCAAAGTTTCCGGCACAGCCCGATGCAGTGATTTGGCTGCTTTGGTGGCGCCGGAGGCAAATGCGTCGACGGGCACATAGAGGGCATCAAGGTCGGGATGATCCGCCAGCAAGGCAGTACAACATTGTTCGGCTTCAGTTTCCCCTCCGGCTTCATCTACGCGGACAAGAGTTAGCGGGATGCTGTGGTTCTCACAAAAGGCGGTATAGGCCGCCTCGGTCTCCAGATAGGAATTGCGGCGTTGTGTGCCCGTGATCAGGGCGACCTTGGTGGCACCGGCATCGCGCAGGTGGTTCAGGACCATAAGGGCGGTCGCATAAGAGTGTAGATCGACGAAAGGAATGTCATCCCGCCCCGGCACGCGTCCGATTGAAACGACCGGGATACCGCTGTTAAAAAAGCGGTCCACCATGGGGTCGTCCGCAAAGGGTTCGACCAGAATGGCACCATCCATCGCAATGGCATCAAGCTCGCTGTCTGCCTCCATCGGCGGGATCAGGCAAAGTGCCTGATTGCGTGTCAACGATGCGACCGCAGCGGTCGCTGCGATTTCCATAAAGAACCCAAGCCGCGATGGCCCGGCTGCAATCGAGAAGGGCATCGAAGATGCAAGTGCGATCATGCCTGTCCGTCCGGTGCGAAGGGATTGCGCCGACCGATTAGGGCGATAGCCCATTTCCCGTGCCAAGTCCTTAATCTTCTTGCAAGTCTCGGGGTCAACATGCCGCCGACCACTGAAGGCGTGGGAAACAGTTGTCTTCGAGACTGCAGCCAGACGGGCCAGATCGCTTATTGTCGGTTTGCTCATTTCACCCCGAGATCAAGAACGCTTCTCTTTGACCAAAGTTAAACGAATGGCCGAGATTTGCAAATCGATTTGCACGAATCACATTTTCTGCTAGATAAAGCTCGNGCAAACCGATTTGCATCGCCACGTTTCGGGCTGCGTTCCTGAATTTTGCGACAACAGGGAGAAAAAAATGACAACACTTGATGAACCACACGACCCAACCGATGAGGTGCTGCCGTTGCGCAGCCTGATCCTGTTTGGTCTGCAACATGTGCTAGTGATGGCGGCATCGCCGATCACCGCGGTATTTCTCGTTGCAAAGGCGTTGAATTTTGATGATGCGGTAACCGTTTCACTGATCAGCGCGACATTCCTCATCTGCGGCTTTGGTACGATCCTGCAAAGCTTTGGCCCTGCGGGATTTGGTGCGCGCCTGCCTTTCATCATGGTGCCGGGTGGCGCGCCAATCGCGATCTTTCTGGCGATTGCTATGCAAACCGATGTCCAGACCGCTGTCGGTGCAGTGATCATGACGGCGATCTTCTATTTTATCGCATTGCCGGTGTTCCGCAGGCTGTTGGCCTATTTTCCGCCAATCGTCGTGGGAACCATGTTGCTTCTCGTTTCGATCAACCTTGTGCGGATCTACGGAGGCACGATCACGGGAAAACCCGGATCGGAAGGGTTTGCTGACCCCGTGAAGATCGGACTGGCCTTGGCCACCATTGTTTTGACAGTGCTCNTTGCCCGATTTTTCAAGGGCACACTACAACGCCTTGCGGTTATGCTGGGTCTTGTCGGTGGTACGCTGATTGCGATGGCGCTGGGACAGGTCAATCTGTCCGGTGTTCTAACCGGTCCAGCGATTGCCGTCCCTCAGTTGTTTCCCTTTGGCATGCCCACGTTCAACCTACTTGCCGCCCTGCCGCTGATTGTCTTTTCCATCATTTCGATGGCCGAAGCGACAGGGCAGACCATTGCAACAGCTGAGATTGTCGGTCGACGTGGGGATGCGCACGCAATCGTGCCCAAAACGATCCGTGGTGATGCGCTGACATCTCTGGTTGGTGGTTTGTTTGGCACATCCTTAATCATCACATCTGGCGAAAACATCGGTATCGTGCGCGCCACCAACGTGAAATCACGGTATGTGACTGCTGTTGCCGGCGTCATTCTGGTTGTAATCGCCTTGATCGCGCCAATCGGACGATTGGCGTCTGCCTTGCCGGGGCCGGTCGTCGGGGGCACTGCAGTCATCGTATTTGCCATCATTGGTGTTATCGGTATCGATCTGTTGCGCCGTGTCGACCTGCGTGAGCATGGCAATATGTTCACCTTGGCCACAGCCCTGTCATTGGGCTTGCTGCCCATCCTGGTGCCCGGCGTCTACAGCCAGTTTCCACAATGGTCCCAGATGATCCTTGGAAACGGTCTGGCGATGGGAACGATCACAGCCGTGATCATCAACGCCCTGTTCTACCATATCGGCGCAGGGACGTTGAGTGAGACCGAACAGGCCGTGGCCGAAGCGGAGACAGGCGTATGACTGCCCTTCGCGAGCGTCTGGCCGCCCAAGGCGATCTGTTGTTGTTGCCGGGACAGCTCTATGCTGACGGCGCATGTCAAAGCGGGAAAGGGGTGCTTATCCGAAAGGGTAAGTACCACGAAATCGACGATGCAGCGGCGCTTGCCGCCTGTCATCCTGACCTGTCGCCGGTTGACCTTCCCGATCATCTGATGATGCCGGGTTTCATCGACACCCACACGCATCTGACACAGTCTCTTGGAAAGTCGCTGGTGTTTGGCGAGCCGTCCGAGATTTTCCGCCGTATCTGGGTGCCGCTTGAATCCAGCCTCTCCGAGCGGATGGTTTATCTATCGACAAAACTATCTGCGTTGGAGTGTTTGCGCGGAGGCTTCACCACCGCAGTAGATGCAGGTACCCGTTCGAGAGGATGCATCGACGCACTGGCACAGGCGGCACGGGAAACCGGACTGCGCAGTGTGATCGGATTGATCTGCAACGATCTGGGCGGTACTGCACATATCCCTGACCGGGCGGACATTCTGGATCGGGCGCAGCGCCATCTGGACGGGTGGCAAGACGATCCCTTGATCCACCCTTCGTTGGCAATTTCCATTCCCGAAGTCGGAACCGATGAGATGCTGTGTGATGTGTCGCAGATGGCTGGTCAGGCTGGGGCCATTTTCCAGACCCATGTCAATGAACACCTTGTNGCTGTCGAAAGGTCTCTTGTGGATCGTGGCATGCGTCCGCTGGAACATCTGGCGCACATCGGTGCGCTGGGACCGCATGTTCTGATTGCCCATTCGACATTGGTCACACCAACTGAACTGAACCTGTTACGCGACAGCGGAACAGCGGTTGCCTACAACCCCGTCGCCAGCGTCTGGAAGGGAAATGCCATTGCACCGGCCCTGCAGATGGAGGCCTTGGGCATTCGCTTTGGTCTGGGGACTGACGGCACACGGGCAGACGGGTTTCGCCTGATGGATGCCGCCGAAAGCCTTCAGCGTGCAGGCTTCGGTCTGGCGACTGGCGATTCATCCTGTGGCGGCGGCTGGCTTTGGCTGGAAGCTGTAACCAGCCGTGCCGCCGACAGTGCGGGATTGTCTAAGGTCACGGGGGCGGTGAAAANCGGCCTTGAGGCGGACTTTCTTCTGGTTGATCTGGATCGGCCCGAATTCACGCCGACCTATGATTTGATCTGGGAGTTGGTGCGTTACGGAAACCGCGACCAAATCGATGCGGTATTCACCCAAGGCAAGCTTCGGCTGTGGCAGGGCTGGCCTGTCGATTGGGATGCCCGCGCATTGCTGGCAGAGATCCGCGCGCATGCGGGCAACGCGATTGAGAGGTCTGACATCAAACGCATTCATCCGGTTGCCGCAGCACACAAGAAGGCACGCACATCGTGACCGTTGAATTGCTTCTCATTNTATCTTTGATCGTGTTTGCCTCTGCGTTCGTTCAAGGTGCAATCGGCATCGGTTTTGCACTGATTGTGGCACCGATCATCGGCCTGATGCGACCCGACCTGCTTCCTGTCACGTTGCTCATCCTNATGCTGCCGCTGAACAGCCTTGTCGCGTGGCGCGAGCGGCCACATGTGGACTGGAACGGCGCAAAGTGGATCACCGTNGGGCGGTTTGCGGGCACATTTGCCGGGCTCTGGCTGTTGGCCGCACTGTCTGCAAGTCAACTGGATCTGGCCGTTGGCTGGTTCACTATTATTGCGGCTGGTGCAGCGCTGTTTGCACGCCCCTTTGATCCAAACAAGCCTACCGCGCTTGGGGTCGGTTTGTTTACCGGCATCACCGAAACCTCGACAGGAATCGGGGGGCCACCGCTGGCCCTGCTATATCAACATGCGTCAGGACCGGTTTTGCGCTCGACCGTTGCCGTGTGCTTTCTGGCGGGCGAGGTTCTTTCTTTGATTGTGCTCGCAGGCGCGGGACGGATCGGTCAGGAGCAACTTCTTGCCGCCTTGTATCTGTGCCCCGCTGTGCTGCTTGGAAGTGGCCTGTCGCGGCTGACCCATAGCCGCATCAGCGGGCCGGGGCTTCGTCTGGCCGTGCTTGTCTTTGCAATTGTCAGCGGTCTCTTTCTGATCTTCAGGTGAGGCCGCACAGCACCCGGTATCGTCGTCGCCCGGGCTATGAAGCCGGGCGATGGCTGGCTTCATAGCTTGCGCGTCGAAAATAGTAGTGGCCATTGGCGCAGAGCGCAGCGAACTTCCACTCTCCGCCGTCGATCGACTTCAACGGCCCTAACTGGACCTTCGCGAGGTTTGTCATCGCTGCTGCGCAGCTTCCCCGAACCGGGCCTTCGCGGCATCGTGCAGCATTATCGGCACCGTAAACTTAATGCACGGCCTCCATTGATGTGCGATGGGGCCGCATGATCACAACCAACACCGCACCGCTTTATCACCGCCACCGATTTCCACCTGAGGTGATCGCCCAAGCGATCTGGCTGTATTTCAGGTTTCCGCTCAGTTTGCGGATGGTCGAGGATATTCTAGCCGAGCGAGGTATCATTGTTTCGCACCAGACGATCCGAACCTAGGCTGAGAAATTTGGACGTCATTTTGCCGCCGACATTCGCCACAGATCGGCCGGTAAATTTGATGGCAAGTGGCACCTCGACGAGGTCGGGATCACGATGCGCGGCAAGAAGCATTGGCTGTGGCGCGCGGTTGATAAGGACGGATTTGTTTTAGACGTTTTGGTACAAAGTCGTCGCAATCGGGCCGCAGCTAAGCGCATCATGCAAAAACTTCTGAAGCGGCAAGGGGCAGCCCCGCGTGTCATGATAACGGACAAACTCCGGTCATACGGAGCGGCAAAACGCGAAATCATGCCCAGTGTTGAACACCGATCGCACAAGGGTCTGAACAACCGATCTGAGAATTCGCACCAACCGACGCGACAACGGGAGCGAGGGATGAAGACGTTCAAATCACCTGGTCATTTGCAGCGGTTCCTGTCCATCCACGATCCCATAGCCAACTTGTTCCATCTTCCGCGCCACGAAATGCCGTCCACCGACTTCCGCGAAATGAGATCGCTCGCCATGCAAATTTGGCGCGAAATCGCTCAGGTTGAAGTCGCGTAAGGATCAAACTGCTAGATTCCCTTGGCTGGAGTCAGTTAACTTTACGATACCCGCGTCGTCACTCTGGCTGGAGCGGCCTTGTCTGCACGACAAGATTGGTGACAAAGCGCTGAACGGGATCTTCGTTCTGGTTCAGAGTCACAACACGCGCCTTGATCAGGCCTTGCGTCGAACGCGATCTCGATTGCCGGGCCTCAAGAATCTCGCTGTCGGCGCGCAACGTGTCGCCCGGTCGAACCGGCCGCAGCCAGCTGAGCTCGTCGACACCNGCGCCGATGATTCCGCCGGCGGGTGACATCTCCGATCCGATCAGAAGACGCATCGTCAGTGCCACGGTGTGCCAGCCGCTGGCGGCGAGACCGTGAAAGAACGTCGCAGTCGCGGCCTCTGGATCTAGGTGAAAAGGTTGTGGGTCGAACTGAGTGGCGAAGGCGATGATGTCGTCTTGCGTCACCGTCAGGCTGCGCGTTGTGAAGGTCCGGCCGGGCGTGAAATCCTCAAGGTAAAGAAGTGTCATTGCGGTCTCTCCTGCCAGCGNTTCAGTTTAATGGCGATCCCGATGACCAGCCCGTAGACCAGCATTGCGAGGCCAATCGCGGCAAAGACGCCGCGGACNCCGAGCGGCGTCACTTGGATTAGAACGAATGCGCCAAGTACCGCGANGGTTACGCGGGTCAGGCTGCTGATGATGGGCCAGAACATGCGGCCAGCACCTTGAGATGCGAAATAGAGCGCGAGGCCTACGCCGAAAAAGGCGTAGAAAGGGGCTACGATGCGGAAATAACTGCGCCCGACGGCGAGCGCGGCCTCGTTTGACGGATCAAGGAACAGGCCGAGCCAGAGGTCCGGAACGATCGCTAGGATCAGCCCAATACCCCCGACGATGACTGCCGCTGCCAGTGATCCAGTCCACGCCACCCGCAGNGCACGGTCGGTCTGACCTGCGCCTACATTCGCCCCGACCATCGCGGTCATGGCTGCGCCGATGCCGAAGATCACGGGGATCATCAAGAACTCAAGACGGGCCCCGAGGCCATAGCCTGCGAGGGCCGCTTCGCCGAACTGCCCGACGAGGCCGACCATGACCACCGTCGTGAAGACAGTCAGAACCGTGTTCACCGATGCCATCATTCCAACGCGCAGGATGTCGCGGAACATACCGACGTCAATCCGTTGTGCCGCGCCAGAGAAGATCAGTCCGGTCCTGCCCGTGGCAATCAGCGTGATCGCGACAAGCGCCCCAATACTGTAGGCCACGATCAGGCCCATCGGCAGCCCGACGATGCCAAGGGCGGGGAACGGGCCCCAACCGAACGCGAAGGCGCCTGTCAGCGGGATGGATCCGGTTGCAACCAATAGCAGCATGAGGGAAGGCGTCTGCATGTCACCAGTCCCGCGAATGACGCTGAGGGCCGTGTTGAAGAGCCAGATGGCGAGACAGCCCGGAAAGAAGACGGCGGCATAGGTAGATGCTGCCGTGATGGCGTCAGAGCCACCGCCCAGACGGGCGAACACCGCTTGCCCAGCTGTCGCCATCAGCGCCGCCGACACAAGCGCAAACCCGACGGCGATCAGGCCGGCGGTCAACGCTAGCGTCGCGGCGCGCTGCTGCTGCGATGCCCCGAGGGCGCGCGCAATCGCGGCGGAAACCGCCCCGCCGATTGCCCCCGCAGACAGCATCTGCGTTAGCATGACGAGAGGAAACACCAGCGCGAGCCCCGCAAGGGCCGTAACCCCCAACACACTGGCATAATACGCCTCTGCGACGCTCTGGGCGGCTTGAACAAACATTGCCAAGACGTTCGGCGCGGCCAGTTTCAGCAAAGTCGGTCCGATCGGGGCAGTCAAAAGCGCGCGCGTGCGAGAGGCCCGCAGCGTGGCAGCGGCACTTGGAGCTTCACTGTTTTCCGAAAGAGAAACCTCGCTCATTGCCGCTCTCTCACGCGAAAACAGGATGCAGGCGAGCCGCATAAGGCATGTTGCCTCGCGAGGCAGAACCGTTCTTTTATTTGCATGCTGCCCTCTTCAGACGCGCCCAATACGGCTTTTCAGCCAATAAGTTCCAAAAGGGAACTCTATATGTGTAAGTTCCCTTCCGGAACCTGTCAATTCCTGATACGAGAGGGGTATGAAATGGAACGAGCTTCACTCAGATGCATGCCCAGTTGCCCGCGGATTGTCCGTCATTGGCGACCGTTGGACGATGCTGGTTGTTCGGGAGTGTTTCTTGGGAATTCGGCGCTTCGATGCGATGCAGAGCCGCTTGGGCATTACGCGTCATGTCCTTGCAGATCGTCTAAGAACTCTCGAGGCCGACGGCGTTCTGCGGCGCGAGGCCTATCAGGATCGCCCTGTGCGGTACGAATATCGGCTCACGGACAGAGGCAAGGCGCTTTATCCCATACTCGTTTCTCTGATCGACTGGGCCAATGCGCACGTTCCTTTGGAAGGTGAATCGGCGGTGACCCTTCTGTCGCGCAGCACCAATCAGCCGATCGCACCGATGCTGATCGACCGGAACACGGGCGAAGATATTACGACCCGCACCGTGCGCGCCGTCATGAACGAGCCTGTCCCGCCTCAAGATGGCTGAGGGCGGGGCGGCACCGTAAAGTTAACTGACTCCAGCCAAGGGAATCTAGCAGTTTGATCCTTACGCGACTTCAACCTGAGCGATTTCGCGCCAAA
>JGI25317J35169_1001842_pt1 | contig 10777 bp, 10 predicted proteins | sample AutmiccommunBRH5_FD_35169 | JGI IMG/M metagenome (IMG submission 35169) | reverse complement strand
TGCTGGTGCCCTGTCTGAATACCCACGAGGATTGGGTAAAGGCGCTGGTGACACTCTGCGGTCGCGCGCCTCTGGCGCTCTGACCGCAGGCTCGGGGACGCATCGCGCGGTGATGCGTCCCACGTCAGGCTGTCACGCCGTCCTCGTCGGTGCTGCGAACCAGCTCCTCGAACGCATCTGCCGATAGCGGTCTACCGAACAGATAACCCTGATAGCGATGGCAGCCATTGGCGAGCAGCATCCCCCGTTGTGGCTCGCTTTCGACGCCTTCGGCGATGACCTCCAGGCCCAGNCCGGTCGCNAGNGCGCAGATGGCCCGGACGATGGTCAGGCTGCTGCTGTCGTCCGGCAGGCGGCGAATGAAGGTNTGATCGATCTTCAGCTGATCNAGCGGCAGCTGCTGGAGATAGCTCATCGAGGAATAGCCGGTACCGAAGTCGTCGATGGCGAAACGGATGCCGTGCTGCTTGAGCCGCGTCATGCGGGCGATCGCTTCGGGCATGTTGTCCAGCAGCAGCGTTTCGGTCAGCTCCAGCTTCAGCCGGGCCGGATCGGCACCGCTCCTTTCCAGCAGCTCGAGCACCCCCTCGACGAAATTGTCCTGGTACAGCAGGTGTGCACTGAGGTTGACCGAGAGGCTGAGGTGGGCGAATTCCGGCGTTTCGGCCCAGCGCGCCAGTTGTGCGCAGGCCTGGGCCAGCACCTGTTGATCGAGGGTGTGGATCAGACCGGCGTGTTCGGCCTGGGCGATGAATGCCGCTGGAGTGAGCAGACCGCGCAGCGGGTGCTGCCAGCGCACCAGCGCCTCGGCGCCAATGATGCCTTCGGTCTGCTCCAGCTGCGGCTGGAAATTGAGTATGAATTCGCCGTTCTTCAAGCCCAGGCGAATCTCTTCCTCCAGACGCAACCGTTCCTGCACGGCCAGCTGCATGCGCGGATCGAAGAAGCGCAGGGCGTTCTTGCCGGAAATCTTCGCTTCGTACATCGACATGTCGGCGCGCTTCATCAGCTCGTCGCTGCTGCTGGCTTCGGCACCGAACAGCACCACGCCGATACTGGCGCTGCTGTACAGCGCGAGATCGGCCAGGCGATACGGCCGGTCCAGCGAGTTCAGCAGCTTCATGCCGATGTGCTCGGCCTGGCCCGCCGCGCGTAGCGGGTCATCGCCGAGGTTCTCCAGCATCACCACGAACTCGTCGCCACCCAGGCGCGCCACCGTGTCGCTGGCGCGCACCTCGGCGTGCAGACGTTCGGCGGCGATGCGCAGCACCTGGTCGCCGGTCTGGTGCCCGTGCAGGTCGTTGATGTTCTTGAAGTTGTCCAGGTCGATGAACATCAGCGCGCCCAGCTGATTGCCGCGGCGGCTGGCGGCCATGGCCTGGTGCAGGCGGTCGAGCAGCAGTCGGCGGTTGGGCAGACCGGTCAGCGGATCGTAGAACGCCAGATTATGAATTCGCTCTTCGGCCGCCTTGCGATCGGTGATGTCGGTAAAGGCGGCGACATAGTGAGTCACTTCTCCGAGCGCGTTGCGCACCGCGCTGACGGTCAGCCATTCGGGAAAGATCTCGCCACTCTTGCGCCGGTTCCAGATTTCGCCTTCCCATACGCCGGTGGTTTCAATGCTCGACCACATGCTGCGATAGAACTCTGGGCCGTGCTTGCCGGACGCGAGCAGAGCGGTGGTCTGACCGATGGCTTCGGCGGGGCTGTAGCCGCTGATGCGGGTGAAAGCCCGGTTGACCCGCAGGATGCGGTTCTGCGCGTCGGTAATCAGCATGCCCTGCTGCGATTCGAAGGCGATGGCGGCGATCCTGCGCTCCAGCTCGGTGTTCACCCGTTCCGTGATATCGCGGCTCAGCCAGACCACCGCACGCTTCTGTCCTTCCGGCTGCTCCAGCGGCAGCGCGCGGCCTTCGAACACCTTGAGGCCACCCTGTGTCGGCAGGCAGTATTCGATCAGCTGCGGTACATCGCTGTTCAGCGTCAGCTGGATGAAGTCGAGGAAGCGACGTTCTTCCTCTTCGGGCATGACGTCGTGCAGGCGGCGACCGAGCAGCTTGCCCGGATCGTCATACAGCAGGCTCCGTTCGGCGCAGAGGATTTCCAGGTAGCGGCCATCCTCGTCGAGCACCATGAGCAGGTCGGGCATGGCTTGGGTGATGGCGCGCAGCCGGGCTTCGCTGAAGCGCAGGGCCTGCTCGATCTTGTTGCGCTCCAGCAGATCCTTGAGCAGGACGCCGAGGGTTGCGGTGGCGATGGGCAGCGCCAACAGCGCTGGCAAGGCGGCTTCCCGTACGGCGGCGGCGCCGAGCCCGTTGGGCAGCATCAGTGCAACCAGCGCCAGCGCGCCAAGGTGCAGCAACACGCCGAACGCGAGCAATTGCCAGAAGCCGATGCCGACCAGGCGCTTGCGATATGCACAGCAGTAGGCGAGTCCGAGCGCGATCGGCAACACCACGTTCGCCAGCCCCGGTACCACACCGGGCCCGCCCAGCCAGAGGCGGTAGGCGCCAGCCAGGGTGCCGGCGATCGTGGCCACCAGCGGCCCGCCGAACAACCCGGCCATGCTCAGCACCACGGTGCGCGCATCGAGGATGATCCCGGTGTGGCCGACGCTGGTGATCAGCATGCCGATGATGCAGGCGCTGCCGAACCAGAGTCCGGCGAGCAATTGAGCGGAGAGCTGACCGCTCCGGTTCCAGCTGCGGGTGGTAAAGGCCAGCAGCCAGCACAACGCGAGCAGCATGACCGCGTTCTGTACGACGGCATTGAGAGTCAAGACAGAATCCTAGGGCGCAACCGCCCACTGCAGGATGGTGAAATGGCGATTTGCCAGTATCCCATATCCACCGCTACCGAGTAACGGCACTTAGGTAGGGTTGTCCGGGGTACTTGAGGGCGCAGCGCTGCCGCATCGTTGAGCCAACGGCCCGCCGGACGCGGGCCGGGCGGCGTGCTCAGTTCTGCGCGAGCTTCNCCTTCAGTTCGCGAATCTCGGCTTCCAGCGCTTCGACGCGTTGCANNGCNTCGACCTCGGCGGTGACGTTCTTCTGGATGCCGATGAAGTAGGTCAGCTGATCGGCCTCGTTGAACACCGGCGTGATGGAAAGCTCGTTCCAGAACGGTGTGCCGTCCTTGCGGTAGTTGCGGATGATCTGGCGGCACGGCTGGTTGTTCTTCACCGCCTCGCGAATGGCCTGCAGGGCCGGCTGGTCGCGGTCCTCGCCCTGCAGGAAGCGGCAGTCGCGGTAGAGGATGTCGTCGACCGCATAGCCGGTCAGCCGCTCGAACGCCGGGTTGGCGTAGATCAGGATGTTGTCATCGCCTTCCTGTTCGGCGACCACGATTCCGTCGTTGGAGGCTTCGATAACCAGTTGCAACAGCTTGGCATTGATCATGTCACGACATCCTGAAAGGGCATGCCGCGCATTCTAGAACAACTTGGTCCGCTCGGTGCCTGCAGGTGCCATCAGTGGCCTGTTTGGCAAGTTCAGTTGGTCAATTTCGGCGCCCATGGCCCCGATACTGCGTTGCTGCTCCTCACCATGGCCCGCTATGACTCGTCGCAGCGCCTTGTCTTGGAACCATGGTCATCCGAACGTGCCTCAACCAACTCACCGCACAGGCCACCCGCTCATTCGTTGCGTTTGCGGAAGAACAGGGTGACCTGTCCCACCTCGACGCCAAACTTGCTCATGAACGAACGGTTGGCCAGGGTGTTCTCGTCGATCAGGTACATCCAGTCGTCCAGGTGTACGTCGTAAACCTTGTCATCCACCGGCAGGCTGAGCACGTAGCGCCAGCGCAGGGCATTGCCGGCCACTTCGCCAACGGCCTCGCCGACCACGTCTGCAGCCGTGCCGCGCCAGTGCCCCGGGCGTTCCTCGGTCAGCGTCCAGACGCGTTGCTGGGTAGTGCCGTCGCTGTAGCGAAAGTGTTCGTCGAGGATCAGCTTGTCGCCATCGAGGCTGCCTTCGATCTCGACATGAAAGCGCTTGACGACCTCGCCGGAGCGCTTCTGGAACATGCCCCAGGCATCCACCGTGCCGACGAAATACTTGCGCAGATCAAGCTGCGGCTCCTCGTCTCGGTAATGCTCGACATCGACGGCGGTGCAGCTGAGCAGCAGCAGGCAGCAAGCCAGGATCAGTACCTTTTTCATGATTTCGTTTCTCCGCAGGGCAGGGAAGTGAGTAGCCGCGCTGCCAGTAGCTTCAGCAGGCAGGGCAGGCCGGCGTAGACCAGCGCAAGGTTCCAGCCGGCCGCGTTGCCCGGTTGGTAGTCGCTCAACGCCAGCAATGGCAAAGCCAGACCGGCGAGTGCCAGCGCCAGCTTGGCGAGAAAGCTCCACAAGCCGAAGTAGGCGGCAGTGGAATCACGCTCCTCGACTGGGATGATGTCGGCCAGCAGCGCTGGTGGCAGGGCCAGATCGGCTCCGAGGGCAAGGCCGGACATCATGCAGACGCCGGCATAGGCCCAGGCCGAGCCCGGCTCCAGCAGCACCGCCCAGATAAAGGCGGCGCAGGCGGTGAGCATGCCGATCCGCCAGCTGCGTCGTTTGCCGATGCGATCGGCCAGACGGGTCCAGAGCGGCAGACCCAATGCGCCGCTGATGAAGTAAAGCGCCAGGAACAGGCCGGTCAGTCGCGCCAGTTGCAGGCGGTCGGCGATGAAGAACAGCGCCAGGGTGGCCGGAATCGCCACCGCCACGGCATTGATGAAGTAGACGCCCGCCAGGCGCCGGAACGCCGGATTGCGCAGGGGCAGTCGCCAGCTGCTGGCTTCGCTACGCACGGTGCGGTGGGGGCGTGGGGCGCCGAACAACAAGGTCGCCGTGCCGGCTAACAGCAGCACGGCGAAGGTGGCAGCAAAGGTTGCCAGCGCCGTCGCCATGCCGTATCGGGTCGCCAGCACGGTAGGCAGCACGCTGGCGAGCACCACGCCGAACAGTCCGGCACCTTCGCGCCAGGCGGCGACTCGGGTGCGGGTATCCGGCTGGTCGGAGAGGCGCGCGCCCCAGGCCAGATAGGTGATGTTGATCAGGCTGTGCAAGGTATAGGTGAGCGCCAGCAACGCGCCGAGCCACGCGGCCAGGCCGAAACTGCCGAAGTTGCCGGNTGGGATCAGCAGTGCCGCCATCGCCAGGCTCAGCAACACGGCCGCNCCGCCGAGCAGNATNGTCCAGCCNCGTGGTGAGCGGCGATCGATAAGGCGGCCAAGCCAGGGGTCTTGCACGGTATCCGCCAGACGGGCGAGGAACAGCACGGCGCCGGTCAGCGTCAGGCCGAGGCCGAGATCGGCCGCATAGAAATTCGGCACCAGCACATAGATCGGCAGCATGGCCATCGCCAGCGGCAGGCCGAGCATTCCATAGGCTGCCAGCGCCGGGCTTTTCATCGCTGGCCCAGCAGGTTGCGCCGCAGCTTCTGGTCGCGGCTGCGTGGGTCGAGCCAGATGGCGAAGAAGGCGTCGGCGAACGCAGCGTCGGCGACCTCATGCTGCAGGCGATCATTCACGTAGAAGCGGCAACCGCGCCCGGGCAAGAAGACGCCAGTGATTCGGTCACCCGCCTCTACATCGACGAAGGCCTGCTGCATGTCTGCGCGCCAGCGGCGCAGCTGTTCGGCATCGAGCGGCTCGCCGGAGAGTCGCTGAATCTCTTCCAGGCTGGTGCGCACCAGGTCGTCGCGGCTGATGGAGCGGTGATAGGTCAGTTCCAGCGCGAACGCCGTACGGGCTTGCAGCGGCGCGGTTTCGCTCCACAGGCGCGCGTCATAGATGCGCAAGCCGAAGAAGCGCAACTGGCCTTCGCCAATCAGTCGCGCCTGTGGCACGGCTTCGCGCCAGCTCGCTGCTGCGATCAGCGGGATCAGCGAAAGCAGGCTGGCGAGCACGACGCGGCGGATATTCACGACATCGTGCTCAGCGACTGCCGGCGAGGGTGATCGAGACCGAGTCGGCAAAGCGCAGCGCGTGGGGCTTGTCGACTTCCACCTCGGCGTAGCTCACCGCGGGATGTGCCATCACCAGGTCGAGGATTTCCTGGGTCATGCGCTCGAGCAGGGCGAAGCGGTTCAGCTCCACATGGCGAATGATCGCCTTGGTGATGGTTCGGTAGTTGAGTGCCTGCTCGATGTCGTTGTCGCGCACCGCCTCGACCGCCGGGTAGAGGATGCTTAGGTTGATCAGCACGTCCTGGCGGTTGAGGATCTCGTCCTCGTTGATGCCGATGTAGGTGCGCAGGCGCAGATCCTTCACCCGGATGCGCGCCATGCCAGGTTCCAGGCGCGGCATTACTGGCCCCTCCCGATCAGCTGTAGAAATTCCATCCGTGTGTTGCAGGAGCTGCGGAAGGCGCCGAGCATCACCGAGGTGTTCATCACCGAGTTCTGCTTTTCCACGCCGCGCATCATCATGCACATGTGCTTGGCTTCGATGACCACCGCAACACCAGCGGCGCCGGTGACTTCCTGAATGGCTTCGGCGATCTGGCGGGTCAGGTTTTCCTGGATCTGCAGGCGGCGGGCGAACATGTCGACGATTCGCGCAATCTTCGACAGGCCGAGCACGCGCCCGGTGGGGATGTACGCCACATGGGCCTTGCCGATGAAGGGCAGCATGTGGTGCTCGCACAGGGAGTACAGCTCGATGTCCTTGACGATGACCATCTCGTCGTTGTCCGAGGCGAACAGCGCGCCGTTGACGATCTCTTCCAGGCTGCGGTTGTAACCGCCGCACAGGTATTGCATCGCCTTCGCCGCGCGTTGCGGCGTGTCGCGCAGACCTTCACGCTCCGGGTTTTCACCCACCCCGGAGAGTATTTCGCGGTAATGACCAGGCAGATCGTTCATGACGGTTCCTTTTGTGCGCCGGGCGCTGTTGCGTGGAGGGGAATGCTGTTGCATCGATGAGGGATGCGATAAAGCTATACGGATATTGCTTCTTGTACAGGTAAATGTACAGGAATATTCTGCTGCATAAGAACTCCTTGGCCCGAGGCCGCCGTTTGGCAGGCAGGTGGGCAATTGCGGGGCTATGCGGCCAACTGAATCTGTACAGGTATCCGAGTATGAAACAGGGCGTGTCGAGGCTTGGGCTGCGTATTGCGCTATTTCGCGGCCGAGTAGAGCGGGTCGAGCTGCATGGTCTGCGCTGCTGCGGGTACAGCGCCTGGGTGGTCGAGCGCAGCGGTCGTCGCCGGCAGTTCGCCGATGGCCAGCGCAANGTCTGGAGCGACCAGGGCAGCCTGAAGCGGGAGCTNNGGGCGTGCGGTGTGNGTGAGGTCTACTGGCGGCAGCCGGTCAGCCATGACGAAATGATCGGCCGCCCGGCTGCTGCGGAATCCGGGTTTGGCCTGCGCATGCCTCTGCTTGCCGACAACTAAAGGCGATCGTCGGTTGCGGCGCTGGTCTTCGACGGCTTTTGCGGCACATTGCACCCGGTTGTGCAACGACTCGCACCGTCGGGATGCGGCAGCCAGTCAAGATGCGGGCGCAGCACGGCGAACAGCTGGTAACCGAGCAACAGCAGTGGCCGCAATGGACGCCAGCCGAGCGGTGCGGCCCAGCGACCGTGGCCCGCCAGTCGCCAGCTCCAGTAGGTGGCGTCCACGCCGGTCAGCCAGGCACCGCTGGCGCTGCGGGCGTGCAGACGCCGTCGGAGCTGCGCCAGATCCCGGTCGAGCCCTTTAGGATCGAAATCGGCAGCGCTGATATCCACCAGCCGCAGCCTTGCCGGATCGGCGCTGCGTTCCAGCCAACGAACTTCTCGGGCACACAGCGGACAGGCTCGATCAACATACAGCGTCAGGGGCAAATCAGGCGTCATTTCATCGCACCTTGCATTTGTACAACGTTTGTAGAGGGTATGCTGCGAAACGCTGGGTTACAATCTCGGCATTCTTTTCCAGCGAGCCGCCCCATGACCGATTCTTCCGGCGCTTCGAACCTGGCCTCGAGCGCCTTCGAGCAGCAGGATCTATTCCCTATCCGTGAAGTTTCCCGCCTGACCGGGGTCAACCCGGTCACCCTGCGAGCGTGGGAGCGCCGCTACGGGCTGATCCGGCCGACCCGGACCGAGAGCGGCCATCGCCTGTACTCGATGGCCGACGTGGAGGCGGTTCGCAGCATTCTTTCCTGGACCGAGCGTGGCGTGGCGGTAAGCAAGGTCGGCAGCATACTGGCGCGCAGCGCAGCGACCCGCGAGGCAGAGGAACCGACCGCAACCCCCAGTAGCGAGTGGAACGAGTGGCAGGGGCAACTGCGTGATGCGGTGAATGGTTTCGACGAGGTGCGACTGGAGCAGCTATACGGCCAGATCTTCTCCACCTATCCGCTGGCTGTGGTGTTTCAGGATGTCCTGTTGCCGGTGTGGCAGGAGCTGCTGCTGCGTCAGGAGGAATTTGGCGGTACCAGCGAGTGGCTGTTTCTCGATGCCTTCCTTCGTGCCCGGGCGCTGCAGCGGCTGCAGCTGGCCCGTATGCCGGCTGGCGAGCGCGTACTGCTCGCCGCGATGCCGGGGCAGTGTCGCGAGCTTGAATTGCTCGTGGCAGGCCTGATGCTCAGTGGCGACAGCCTGGCCGTCAGCGTGTTGCCGATCGGGCAGCCGCTGGAAGAACTCGCGCTGGTCTGCGACAAGATGAAACCGCAGGGGCTGGTGCTGTTCTCCAACGTTCCCCATGGCGAGGCGCAGTTGCGCCAGCTCAACAAGCTGTCCCTCGCGCTTGATTGCTCCTTGGCTTTGGCCGGGGAGGCGGCCGAACTGGGTCGTGAAGCGCTGGCGGGTACGCCGATCGCCTGCCTCGGCAGTTCCGGCAAGCTGATGCAGCGCCGTCTGCGCCAGTTCCTGGCCGGCCAGCTGGATACCTGAGTCATGCGCACAGCTGTCCGGCAACAGGAGATCGATCCATGACGCCAGACAGCGTTCCGCCTGCCGTGTTGCCGCAGTGGCACGTCCTGCCCAATGGCCTGCGGCTGGGCTTTATCCAGCTCCCAGCGGGCAGCCAGGCAGCAGCCCTCGTTCGCGTGAACGCCGGCGCACACGATGCGCCGGGCGAATACCCAGGGCTTGCGCATTTTCTCGAGCACCTGCTGTTCCTGGGCAGCCAGGCCTATGCGCCAACCCAGAGCCTGATGCCGTTCGTGCAGGGTTGCGCCGGGCAATTGAACGCATCGACCCGTGAGCGTCATACCGACTTCTTCTTCCAGGTGCCTGCCGCTGCCTTCGGCGAAGCCCTCAAACGCCTGCTCGACATGCTCGCCCGGCCGCTGCTCGATCCTGCGGCGCAGTTGCGCGAACGCGAGGTGTTGCAGGCCGAATTCCTGGCTCGGGGGCGGGACCGGGAGACTCTGTGCGACGCCGCGATCGGTACGGCACTGAGCTGCGCGCATCCCTTTTCAGGGTTTCACGCGGGCAATCGCGAAACGCTGCCGGTAGAGGCGCCAGCGTTCCAGAAAGCGCTGACGGGATATCACCAGCGCTTCTATCAAACCGGGCAGATGGAACTGCTGGTCGCCGCACCCTGCAGCCTTGAGCAGGTGCTGGAACTGCTGCAGAGCGATGAATGCCAGCTACCGATCGCACCGAACGTCGTGAGGCCGATACAGCCACTGCGCGCCGATGATGGCGGCACCTTGCGTCTGAGCGTCGATGGCGCGCGGCCGTATCTGGATATCGCTTTCGCCCTCGACGGGCTGCCGGATGAAGCCTGCGTGGCGCTGGATGTGCTCGGCTCATGGTTGAGCTCGCAAGCCGACCGGAGTCTTTTCCAAACCCTCAGCGACGCCCACTGGTGCGATGCCGTCTCGTTGCGGGTGCCGTACTGGCATGACGGGCAGGGTGTGGCCGTCTTCGAGGTGCAGTTGACCGAACGCGGCATGGCGGAACGCGCGCAGATTGTTGCCGCAGTGCGTGACTGGCTGCATTTCATGAGCACGCAGGCAGCCTGGTCAGAGCTCTGGGGCGAGTACGCGCAGGTCCGTCAGCGCGGGCTCATGGGCAAGGAGCCGCTGGCCCTGTTGCGCTACTGGATTGACCCGGCTGCCTGGACGCCGTCGATCGATACGAATCGTGTGCAGCAGGCGCTTGAGATGCTGGGTGCGCAGCTTCATGCGAGCAGGCCGATCGTATTGACGGTGGACGGCGAAGGTTGCGCTCGGACTAAGCGCATCGAGCCGGTAAAGGCTGGGTTCGAGCTGGACCTGGTCGCCGAGCAGTTGCCACCGTCAGACAGGACTGGATGGCAATGGCGCCTGCCGGAACGCAATCCTTGGCTCAGTGAGCGCATGCAACCGGGCGTGGTGCCGTTGCAGATGCCATCCCTGCGCTGGGTCGAACACACCGATGCTGCAGGGCAGGGCGCGCTCTACCTGCGTTGGCGGTTTGCCGCTGGCCAGCCACCGGCAGGGCTCTGGCATACGCTGCACGCGGCGCTACGCAGGCATGCCATCGCTGCGGCGCAAGCCGGTGTCGAGCTGCATTTCGATGACCATGGGCACAGCTGGTGCCTGAGGCTGTGCGGTTATGCCGAAGCGTTGCCAGTAATTCTTCGTGACCTGACCGACATCCTCAAAGTGCCGTCGCCGGCTGCTTTCAATGAAGGACACCGCCTGTGCTACGAGTCCGTGACGTCAGGTGCCGACGAGATACTGATACGGCAACTGCTGCGCCGCCTGCCGCTCCTGCTCGCGGGAGCCGCACGAGACGGTGATGCATCGCTGGACCAGCACGCGCTCGATCAAGCCTGGCATCAGTCCCATTGGGATGCATTGGCAGTGGG
>JGI25317J35169_1001832_pt1 | contig 10830 bp, 12 predicted proteins | sample AutmiccommunBRH5_FD_35169 | JGI IMG/M metagenome (IMG submission 35169) | reverse complement strand
CCCCGGTCACCGCCGACGCGCAGCTGCTGGTCAACCTCGGCCTCGTGCACCGGAGCGGCGAATGGCAGCCCTATTGGGAAGGATGGGTGGAATGGATGCGCACCTCTGGCTGGCGGCGGTTTGGTTGGTATGTGTGGGACCAGGGGCCGGGCCTGCCGGGCGACTGGCAGGGACGCCTGGCCCCGTCGCACGAGTTCATTTTCCACTTCAACCGCGCGCCCCGCAAACCGCACAAGACCGTCCCGTCCAAGCACGCGGGCGAGGTCCTCGGCGGCGGTGGGCTGCGCGGGGCCGACGGCAGCGTCCACGCCAAGACCGGCACCGGCAACGCGATCCAAAGCCACCGCATCCCGGACAGCGTCTTCCGCATCATGCGTCACAAGGGCGGGCTGGGCGCGGCTGGATCGCACCCGGCGGTGTTCCCGGTGGCGCTTGTCGAGGCGGTGCTGGCGGCATTCTCGGATTCGGGCGATCTGATCTACGAGCCGTTCTGCGGCTCCGGAACCCAGCTGGTCGCCGCCGAACGCGCTGGGCGACGCTGCTGCGCGATGGAACTCGATCCGGTTTATTGCGACGTCGCGGTGCGGCGGTGGGAGATGACGATGGGGAGGAAGCCCGTGATCGCTGCGAATTGACGTCCCTGCATCTTGCCGCCAAGGTCTGCTTTGCGGACCTAGCGGCCAGTGATAGAGTGTCCGCTCAGCCATGCACCGCCCACTCCAATGCCCCACGTGGTGCGGGTCTGCCAGTGGTACGGCTGTGGGTTTTACGACGCTTCGGAGACTGCGCCGATAACCGCTTCAACGAACCGGACGGCACCTTCCAGGATCAAGTCTGGAAACTTGGGAAGCGTATCGTCCAATCCGCCAATGGCGAGCTGAATTACGATGTTCAAAGGGGCACGGGGCAGTCGTTCAGCCCCTTGATAGAATTCAAATGTATCTTCGCTCAAGAAGGCATCTGGCGGAACTTGAACTATTTGCTGGCCCGAACCCGGCACATGCCAGGCAACCGCGAGCGCAGAGGCTTCCGCGACTATCAGCTCCCAATGCTTCCCTGAGTTGGCAATCTCCTTTGCCGAGGCGATATGTGGTATCTCGTTTCGGTGCGCCGCGCGGGTCTCGGTAAGAACATTGGCCATTTGTTCGCCAAGTCTGCTTGTGGCGCTGCCCAATGATTTTGCAAAGTCGTCGTCAGTCACGCCCAACGGAAAATAAAGATTTCGGTGCCGTCCACACCCATTGGCTCTCGCTATCGCGGCAACCACATGGTCCAGCGCCGAGATCAGGTTGTTCGCGCAATCGGCGATGATCGGCTTGGCTGCGACGAGCCCCGCCCGATTCAAGTGGAGGTGGCAGGACCATTCGCCGGTAGCGGAATCCTGCGATTCGGCTGTTTGCCAAAGATTTCGAGGACTTGTCTGTTCCTTAAGCTCGGCAAAATGTTTGCGCGCACGGCTAAGCAGGGCGCGCGAATCGTCCAAGTTGGGGCGACCGTCCCCAGTCATGTTGATTGGCCCCCTGATCTTATCGGCTAGTTGCCAGAATACCCCGTGTATCCTTGATATGCACCCTGCGGGGCCAAAATAATCGGCCCACCCGTGGCATAGGGATTGTTTGCACTTTTGGGGCTATATGGAGAGCCATACTGGCCGTAGGGGTTGTTGATGCTGTCTGGGCTATATTTGCTCCCGTATCGACCATATGGATTAGCAACGCTATTCGGGTCATAGGGGTTGCTGTTTAGATTCCCGATGTACTGTCCAGTTGATGGATCCGCCAAGATGAGTCCTTGGCAGGTGGCGGAAACAGGCGCGATCGCCGCGACAAGAAGCGTGATTGCTCGTAGCAAAACTAAACTCCACAATAGATCAGCCGCCTGCACGCCTATATCACGAGTACGGCATAAGTTGGGCTAGGTGTCCCATCCCGGATGATCACATTTCCCCTCGGCGATCTGCCCTCTTCATGGCAAGATCGGTGCTGATCAGGCTGCCATGGCGGCCAGCCTGACGTTGGGACTGTCGAAGTCCGCTCTGGGCTCCTTGCGTCGTCAGCCGATCCGATACACGGCACCCCTGCCATCTTCCTTGGTCAAGCCGACAACCAAGCCGAGCTTTTTCTTCAACACCCCCGAGATCAAGCCTCTAGCTGAATGAGCCTGCCACAACGTCGCCGCAACGATCTCGGCAATGGTCGCACCCTCGGGGCGTTCGAGCAAGGCGATGATCTGTGCCTGCTTGGTTCCGGCACGCTGGGTCGGTGGCTTGGCAGCGGGCGTCTTTGCGGCATGTTCACGGATCGCCGCCACGGTTTTCACCACCACCGGCTCGATCCCGATGGCCAGCAGCCCCACCTCGGTGACCACCAGCGTGGTGCCGTGCCCATCGCCGGTTTCTCGCCAGGGCAACACGCGCGAGATCGGGCTCGACCGAATACTCGCGCAGGGCGGTGTGATCGTTGCAGCCTATGGTTTCATACGCCGTCTTCGCGCGCTCAATGCGCGCCTTGAGCGTTTCGTTCCGCCGCAGGACCGCGGCAGCCTGGGGGTTTGACTGGCGCGCGGGATCGGTGCTCCCGCTCAAAACCGCTGACAGGAAGACCAGAAGGTATTCTTCGTCCTTCGAGAACCCGCTGTTGCAGTCTTCACAAACTTCGACGACCGGGAGGTTTGCGGGATAGGGCCTGTAAAGAAGGCTTTTGGATGGCACGTGGTCGCGGTTGACTTTCACGTCGCTCAGCCATCGCGTGCAGTGAATGCACCATGATTGGTTTCGCTCATCGGCGAATGGTTCGATCTGTTGCATAGGTCGAAGTTGCCACCCTATTGCGTCCTAGTCGAACATATAGTGAACGAACAGATGTGGACAAAAGATAGGACGTTTGGAGGTCCGTGGTCTGCCAGCTATGCCGCCGCATGCTTTTCCATCCACTAAGAAATTTGGGCCAGCAGTCTCAATATGGAGCACCGGGTTTTCGTACAACGTTCGAAGGGAGATGGCAGGCGGCTGAATTTCGACCGATGGTGCGCGCCAAACTCAGCAGCCGCCGGCATGCGGGGTTATCGTTCCGCGCGGACCAGACCATGCTGAACGGCAAGACCTCACCCGCGAGCTCCCGATAGGTGATTCCGGGAAATTTCGCGACGATCGTGGCTTCGCTCGTTAGCGTGATGCCGCGGCCGACAGCGACGAGCGACAGCATGTTATCGCGGCCAACGTGGTGGGACTGAATGTCGGGGTGAGAGCCGAGATCGGACAGGTGCGCGACCAGGAAGTTGTGGACCTCTTGGCCCGGCGCCACATCGCTTACGATGAACCGTTCCGCCGCCAGGTCGGGCCAACCGATTTCGGCCTTGTCCGCCAACGGATGATCGGCAGGCAGTACAACGAAGACCCTCTCGCACCACAGATGCTCGGTCTCACAGTCATCCCAGGTCCTCGTTCCGGTAATGAAGGCGACGTCGAGGTTCAGTGTCCGGACAGCGGCGACGTGCTCAGCCGGATTTCCCTCGACGGGATCGACCCTGACGTTCGGATGAAGCTTCCCGAATTGCCGCAGGAGGTCGAACAGAAAGCCGGATGCGAGCGACGAGAAGACACCGACCCTGACGTGCCCCTCTTCCGATCGCCCGACCGCAGCGACATCGCTGGCGCCCGTGTCGATATGCCGGAGCGCCTTGCGCGCCGGCCCCAGGAATCTCTCGCCGGCGATCGTCAAGCGGACACCTCCCGGGTGGCGCTGGAACAGCGACGCGCCGAGTTCGTCTTCCATATCCCGAATGCGGCGGCTGATCGCCGATTCTTCGATATCGAGTGCTCGGCCTGCCTTGCGGAAGCTGCCATGCTCTACGGCCGCCACGAAATACCGGAGGTGGTCGAGCTTGATGCGACTGCGCGGCAGCTCAGGTATCAGGATTTCATCTGGAGCCTTGTTGCTCCGGCGCGGATCGATGTCATCCGGCCCATCCACGATCAACTGTTCCCGTCTGCCCGTCGCGCCCCATCCGACGCCTGAGGAGGCCGAGCGCCACCGTTGATGCTGACCGAGGCTCCAGCCGCGTCGTTATCCCTGCGCCGTGTCGTCATGGTTCGCTCACGCAAGAAACTTAACAGCATTCAGTTTATGGCATCGTGCCGGTTGACAGCGCAGTCGTCAATGAAAATTAATGTCATTAAGTAAACTCCGGTCAGCCGCGCGCCAGCAGGAGAGCAGCAATGTGCCTTCCGAAACGATGATGCCCTGGTCCGTGGAACCGCAGTCGGCACCCGGGGCAGCCCGACCGCAGCGCGGGCGGCACTGATGGCCCGCCCGAAAAAGGAAGACGCACTCGATATTTCCCGAAGAGCGGTCGAGGAGACCATCCGACTCCTTGGCGAGAGGGACGATTTCGATGTGCCGCTGGCGGCGGTCGCCGAGGCGGTCGGCTGTACCGCGCCCGCTCTCTACGGGCATTTCCGCAACAAGGACGCATTGCTGCGGGCGGTGCATGATGCCGGATTCCGGCGGCTTTATGAGGAGAAGGTTGCGCTTTCGAAGCGCTTGCGCTCCGATCCGCTCGCATATCTGCGTGAAGGCACTCGCGCCTATGTCCAGTTCGCCTTCAACAATCCGACGCTGTACCGACTGATGTTTTCTCCACCGCCGGGCGTCGCCGCGGATCAGGATCCACTCTCGTCCGATGCCGGAGCGTCCGTGCTGGAACTGGCTGTGAAGGCGATTAAGGCCTGCCAGAAGCAGGGCTTTCTCACGGGGATGGATCCGAACCGATACGCTTTCACCTACTGGGCGGCGGTTCACGGCGCGGTCACCCTTGCGCTGCAGAACCGAGCGCCGGGTGACGAAGCCCGGTTCGACGCGGCGCTCGTCGTCATTGATACGCTTCTCGAGATCATCGCGGCCACCGCTCCTGATCGCAGGTAGTACAGGTCATTGGTGGCCGCCCGACCTGCTCCGCTTCTCCTTCGCGAAACCCCGGTCGGTGGCGATGAACCGCTCCAGCATCGGCACGATCAGCTTGGCCGGGTCTGTGGCGGGTTGACCGGACTCGCGCGCCAGGACATCGGCATAGGCGACGAGGTCGCGATGAAGCGGTCCGGGCAGTTCCACCGTCACCTTGACCGCTCTGTCCTCGACGATGGGTCCGAGTTTTAGCTTCGCCATGGTCAACTCCTGTAGGGTTCGAGAACGAGGTCGCGGGTGACGATCACCCTGACCGGGAAGCCCGGCCGGACGGTGAGCGTCGGCGCAACCTGCAACTGGCGCTGGATGATCTGCTGACCCGCCTGGTTGATGGTGTCCTGCGCCCCGTCGCGGATGGCGCGAACCAGGCGATCTTCGTCACTGGTGGCGAGTTCCGTGCCGACCGCGAGCAGCGTGGAGAGGCCCGCAGCCTTCATCAAATCCCACCAATGATAATCGACGCCATCCTCGAGACCGGCATAACCGCTGGCATCCGCGCCGGGCTGGCGTTCGAGCACGATGGAGCGGCCGTTGGGCAGGATCAGACGATTCCAGACGAGCAGGACACGGCGCTGGCCGAAGGTCACGCCGGCATCGTATTGCCCGATAATCCTCGTGCCTTGCGGGATGAGGAGCAGCGATCCGGTCGGGCTGTCATAGACGTTTTCCGTAACCTGTGCGGTGATTTGTCCGGGCAGATCGGACCGAATGCCGGTGATCATCGCGGCCGGGATCACCGCCCCCGCCTGGAGGACGTAGGGCGACGCCGGCGCCACGATGCGATCGAGCGCAACAGTCTGGCGATCCACAGGGCCGTTGAGGAAAGCCGTGTGCCGATCCTGTCCGGCCGTCGCGCCGGTTTGCGAGCCAAGGCCGAGACCGGCTAGACCCGGACCTCCGGTAGTACTTGCTGTGCCTGGAGCGGTCTGGAAGAAAACGCGGCTGAGGCGCGCCGCTTCTTCCTCCGCAAGCCGGCGCTGCTCCTCCGGATCGACGGCCGGCGCCGCCACGACAGGCGGTGCGACCGGCTGTCCCCGGTTTTGCGCGTCGAGGATCGGGCCGCCGAGATCACCTGGCAAAGGCGGTCCAAGGACCGGGCCGGTATAATCCCTTGGCAGGCCGGACAGGCCATCGGCGGTGGGCCGGTTCTCGGTTGAATAGAGCTCGTCGCCGCCCTGCCCCGCGTCCCGGGTCTGGAGCGCATAGATGAGCGCTCCGCCGATCCCGAGCAATGCAACGGCGCCGACCCTCGCATTGCGCCGCGTTGAACACGGTGAAGCGCTTCAGGAACGGAATGCTGCTGGCTTCTTCGCCCGACTCCCGGGCGCGGCGCTTCTCGTCCTCGGGGGTGAAGCGGTCGGCATAGACGACGGTGGTGCCGCGCTCGCCCTTGCGGACATTTCCGCCGAGCGAGAGCGCTTGACGGTAGGTAAGCCAATGCTGGCTGGGATAGCCGTGCTGGACCACGGCGCCCCAGAGGATCAGGACGTTGATCCCGGAATATTGCCGCGCGGTCGCGGCGTTTCTCGGCATGGCGAGCGGCGCCTTCGCCGCCGCCGTCCCCCAGGGCTGGACCCAGGGAAGCCGGCCTTCCTCCAGCTCGGCGATGATCTTGTCGGTGATGTCGTCATAGAGATTGCTGCGGGCGCCGCCTGGGCGGGCGCGGTCCTGTCTGGCCATCGGGATGATCTCCGCGACGGGCGCCGGAGGCCACTCCTCCAGCCCTCAACCCGTCACGGAAAACCCGTCCGCACTCTCCCTCTCCGGGGGTGTTGCGGGGGAATCCCCCGCTCGAAGGGGGGGGTGTCGGCAACGCAGTGCCGACCAGGGGGAAGGCCTCCCCACCAAGCAAACCCTGTACCAGATATGTCGCACCGTCGTTACAGCCGGGTCTTGCCGCAGGAAGGACACCGAATGGCGGCGCGGCGACAAACCGGTATACCCGTAGTCCCCGACCGGCTCACGGCCAGCAGGCATCGCCCTCTGCGCGATCGTCGGCTCATCGAGTTCCGGAACGGTCGGATTCTCCCGTTCCGAGGAGGCAAAGGGCGGTATATCCTCGTCGCGCAGCCCCTTGACGGCCCATCCCCCCTCGCGGTGCGCCGGCCCACCTCACTCCGCTGATACGCAAAATGGCGTGGTAAGCTGGAACGCACCCATTTCGGAAACTTCTGCCAGACCGTCAGCGATAAGTTCTTCGCCGATAGCGCGGAACTCCTCATCGCTGAGCGCAAGGCCGTCGAGGATCTCGTTGATGTTTGAGCGATCGAGAACACAACCGGCTTCCTCGATCACGGCAACTGTGCGATCTTTCGGGGTCCCGGCATGCGCGTTGAGGGGTGCGGAAGGGCAATTTGGCGAGGTGAGCCGGAACACGCCCATTTCTGAAACATCGGCCAACCCTTCGGCGACGAGTTCCTCGCCGATAACGCGGAACTCCTCATCGCTGAGTCCGAGACCGTCGAGGACTTCGTTCACGTTCGAGGCATCGAGGACACAACCGGCTTCTTCGATCACAGCCACCGTGCGGTCCTTCGGGGTCTCGGCATGAGCGGCGAGCGGCGCAAACATGCAGGCTGCGAGCAGGATATGTGAAAGTTTCATCGTCGGGTTCACCTTCCCATGCGCTATGGTTGAAAGGTCTCCACTCGCCGTCACGCGACGGCATTCCCCAACCCTCGTGCCGGAGCCTATAGCACTGCGCTACGCACTCCGCCCCGTTCGTTCAAACGGGCTGAAGCCGGCATGAACTGAAAAGCGCTCCCGGCCACCTTCGGTATCATGGGAAGGCTGCGGGTGGGGCGGTGTCGAGGCAGGCCGTTAGCCGGAAGATACCCCGTGGCATGGCGTCACGTTCGGCTCCCGGATCGTCGGTCAATGCTGGCAAGTGATACCAAAGCGCTGTGTTCAACTCCGGCATCAGCAGCCAAGGTGGTGCCGGCTGCCCCTGTTGCGGCTGCGCCAAGGTAAAGCCCAGTTCCGCATCCAACGCATAGAAGCGCAGCAATGACGGCAGTTCATCCATCGGCGCATCCGGCCAGCGGGAACGAAAGGCCTCGATAGTGTTTGCCGGACCGGTTGCACGCGCTTCGGGCGCGTAGGGATCGCCGACCGGATTTAGCGTTATGTTTCCCTGCGACGCGGCGACATCGAATACAAACCAATAGTCGCGTTGAGGCGTGGTGAGCCGCAGATACAGGTCCGAGGAAAACCCGGCCCGCGTCCGTGCCGGGACGAGCGTGATGGCATACTCATCGCCCTCGGTCCCCAATGTATAGACAGAGCGTTCTGCTGGACAGCCCGCTAATGCGATCTCAGATTGGGCCGCCGCTGCCGCGGGGAAGATCAACGCAGCCAACAGAGTGGCGAGATACCGTTTCACAATGCCTCCTATTCGCCGGCCCGGTTCAGCCAGACCACACGCCGCGCGACGACATACTGGCCCTGGGCGGCGCCCTCGATCTCAAGGATGGCGTAGATCGTGTCCATGTCGACGGGCAGCATGCGCAGCGTCATGTCCATGACCGAGCCCGCCATGGCCACATGGCTCTGACCGATGAGACGCGGCAGATCCTCCTGATCGCAGTCTCCGGCCCATGCCAGCACGGCTTCGTCCGGCGTCATTGCCGGCTCGGGAATCTCGGGATGGTTGGCCTCGATCACCCAACGGCCTTCGTCGGCAAGGGTGATAACCATCGGCTCGGCCATCTCCGCATGGTCGAGCAGCAGATCCTCGCCCAGTACCCAGATCGACATGATCTCTGTTTCGGGGGAAGGCTCCATGGGGATGACCATACTGCCGGCATGGACGTAGCCGGACAGGTGATCAACGCGCCAGTCGCCCACAAAGTGTTCCCGCAGCCCCTGCCACGTTGCCGGCGAGGACGTTCCGCAAAGGTCCGAAATGTCGTCCGCGCGCTGCGCCAGCGCGGGAACGGCGGCGCAAGACAAAATGGCTGTCATAACGATGACCGGTCTCATTGGATTTTTCCTCCCTGCCGCAGAACGCTAGTGCCCGGTAGCAGTGATCCGGCCTCCATCCACATCCAGAACCAACATTAGTCGTTCGCCGGCAGTTCGGTCTGACATCGGGTAGGCCATCAGGCCTGCCTCGATCATGCCGGTGAAGTGAAGTGAACCGTCATTGTTGTGGTCGATGTCGAGCATTGCCTGCCCCCCGGCCTCGCTTGACAGTCCAAGTGCGGGATTTCCGTCTTCGTCCTCGAGCCGCAGTTCGAGAAGACTTGTGGTCCCATCGGCCACCATCACCATCAACCGAACGGAACCGATGCCCGATGGCACCTCCTGCGGTTCGGCAAGAATCCGCAGAGAGCCAATGCCTTCGCTCTCGAAATGGTATTCTGACCGCTCGGCGTCGATCCGCCATGAAACAGGCGTCTCTTCCAGAAACCCAGTCATATCCCCACCCGGCTGATCGGCCAACACAGGCGCCGACAGGCAGATCGCAATTAGGGAAAGCGCCGCGGTCCTCACTGCAACTCACCCAATACGGCTTCAAACGTCAGGCTAACGCTGAGAGTATCGTCGGGATCAGGATTTCGAAGGGCAATCCGGTCCACACTGGTTAGAACACCTTCCACCTCGCCCGCGATCGCCAGCACACCGCCTTGGTGCGAGGCGCTCGTAATTGTCAGGGAGAGTTCATCGTCCAGGTCCGCACGGTAAATGCGATACGGATCGGTATCGAGAATTGGGATATCGATTTCTGCGGAAAGGAAGTCACCATCGAGATCGCCAATCCACTCTGCGCCGAGGGACAAGCTGCCCAGGCCGCGCTCCCTCAGTGCCGGTGCTTGAAAATAGATTGAAAAGCTTGAAGACGTGAAGTCGGACTGCTCTGTCCAGACCGACAGTTCTATCTCTTCGCCTGCGATCGTCCCTGACGCGGCTCCCCCCGGCTCTGCAGCCATGACGGGAACGGCAAGGGCGAGTAAGCCAAATGCAGTGATGACTGATCTGAGCATGGTCTTGGGTTCTCCGGATTCTTTGATGTGTTCGTAGTTCATTCGCCGAGCGTGATCATCGCGCGTCCGAGAACGCTCTGGCTTTGAAGGTCGAGAAACCGCACTTCGTATTGTCCCGGCTCGTCCGGGAGCTTGATTACCGTTTCGGTTTCGTCGCCCACGCGATGGACTGTAATCCAGGTAAAGTCGGGCGCATCAGCTCGTGCCAGCGCCACGCGCCGGTCGGCATCGCCAGCTTCGATTGTCCACGAAACCGTAACGATGTCGCCCGGCCTTGCCGTACCAGGAACCATTAGCCCGGCCCCCTCGTCTATCGGCGCGTCCGCCGCCAGCACCTCGAGCGGTCGCCGGGCCATGACCCGATCGCCGCGGTCCAAATGGTAGCGGATTTCATAGGCACCAGGCTCCGCGGGTGCAGTGAACGTGGCCTGATCTTCGTCCTGAATGCGGCGATAGCCACTTTGCTCGCCGTCGGGCGTGCCGCCGGGAACGATGGCTATGTAGTCGCGCGGATGTATGGCGCCGGTCCAGGAAAGCGTGATCTCGGCGCCGGCCCGCGCCCTGTCCGGTCCGTCGAGCGAAACATCACCATCCATCACCTCGACCGGGGTGCGGGCAAGCACGCGATCCCCCGCGTCCAGTTGCAGGCGCACCTCGTAGAGGCCGGGTTCGGCAGGCGCGCGAAGCTCGCCCTCGCTCCGACCTTGCATGCGATCGTAATCGGCATAGGTGCCGTCCGCAGAACCGGCGGGAACGATCGTCACGTAGTCGCGCGGGTGCAGGCCCTCACCCTGCCAGGTGACCGGGAAAGCCGACCCGACAACGACCTGAGCCGGCGCGGAGACAGTAACCTCGGCATCGACCACCTCGACCGGGGTGCGGGC
>JGI25317J35169_1001823_pt1 | contig 10900 bp, 8 predicted proteins | sample AutmiccommunBRH5_FD_35169 | JGI IMG/M metagenome (IMG submission 35169) | reverse complement strand
GACTTCGAAGTCCAGGGGCCGGCTCCTCGCTCTCCTGGCCGAGCAGAAGTCCTGCTCGCCGCTTGCCGCAAGGAAAACGTCGAAATTCGTGAGGCAGCGCTTGCGCTGGCGGGACTCACTGCCAAGGTGGTTGACGTCGAAGCCTATGCGCTTGAGCGGTCTTACGGGCTACTTGCTCCACAGTTGGGTGCGGCGCATGGAGAGTTGACCGTTGCCGTGGTGGATATCGGTGCCACCATGACTACCCTTAGTGTTCTGCATAACGGTCGTACTATTTATACCCGTGAACAGCTTTTCGGCGGGCGTCAGCTGACGGAGGAAATTCAGCGACGCTACGGCCTCTCACAAGAAGAAGCTGGTCTAGCCAAAAAGCAAGGCGGCCTCCCAGACGACTACGACAGTGAGGTTTTGCTTCCGTTCAAAGAGGCAGTTGTGCAGCAGGTTTCTCGCTCGTTGCAGTTCTTCTTTGCGGCAGGACAGTTCCATGATGTCGACTGCATCCTGTTAGCGGGCGGGACGGCATCGATACCTGGGTTGGATCACATGATTCAGCAGAAGATCGGTACTCAGACTCTAGTTGCGAATCCATTCGCCGATATGGCTTTGAGCAGCAAAGTGAATGCTGGAGCGCTGGCTAGCGATGCGCCGGCCTTGATGATTGCTTGTGGCCTGGCGCTGAGGAGCTTCGACTAATGGCGCAAATCAACTTACTTCCGTGGCGTGAACAGCTGCGTGAAGAACGAAAGCAGCGTTTCCTAGCGTCTCTGGTCGGTGTGCTGGTCATAGCGGCTGGTCTGGTCTTTCTTGGAGATCGTTATTTCCAAGCTGCGATTGAGCAGCAGAGTGCGCGCAACGAGTTTGTCAAAAAGGAAATTGCGGTTCTTGATGCTCGTATTAAAGAAATCAAGGAATTGAAAGAGCGTCGTCAGCAACTACTGGAGCGAATGAAGATCATCCAGGACTTGCAAGGTAATCGACCTATTATCGGGCGAGTTTTTGATCAGCTTGTAAGAACTCTGCCGGATGGAGTGTATTTCACTTCGGTAAAAATGACCGGAAAGAACATTGCGATCATTGGTGCTGCCGAATCGAACAATCGTGTCTCCAACCTTATGCGCAATCTTGATGCCTCTGACTGGCTCGAAGCGCCGAATCTGAACGAGGTGAAAGCCGTCACCGCCGGTGCCGTGGATCAGGAAAATGTGTTCCAGCTGACGGTTCAGCAAACGCAGCCGATTGCCGCTACGGAAGGAGCAAAGCCATGAGTCTGGCTGAATCGTTAGATAGTTTTCGCAAGATAGACTTCGCTGATCTCGATCTTAATAACCTCGGTTCTTGGCCTGCGCCGGTCAAGTTCATTGCTGGCGTTATGCTTCTCGCAGCGGTGCTTGCTCTAGGTTATTACTTTCATTTGCAGGATATGCAACTGCAATTGGAGCAGCAGCGCGCTCAGGAAGAAACCTTGAAGCAGCAGTTCTCGACCAAAGCCTTCCAGGCCGCCAATTTGGAAGCTTATAAAGCGCAAATGGCCGAGATGGAAACGTCGTTTGGTGCGTTATTGCGGCAACTGCCAAGCGATACCGAGGTCCCTGGGCTTCTGGAAGATATCACTCGAACGGGTCTCGGTAGTGGGCTGGAGTTCGAGGAAATCAAGTTGCAGCCAGAGGTGGCTCAGCAGTTTTATATCGAGTTGCCTATAAATATTAAGGTCGTTGGGGGGTATCACGATCTGGCAACTTTCGTGAGTGGTGTGGCAAGCCTTCCGCGTATCGTCACGCTACATGATTTCGAGATCAAGACNGAAAAGAACGAAGCTACATCAAAATTGCGTATGAACATCGTCGCTAAGACTTATCGTTATAACGACAAGGGGCTGCAGAAATGAATCGCGCGAGACTTACTGCGTTGGGCTTAAGTCTGGTTGCGCTGACTGGCTGCGGCAGCAGCAACGACTTCGGCGATCTGCAGCAATATATGAATGAGGTCAGGGCGAAGCCGAAAGGGACAATTGAGCCGCTACCNGCATTCATTCCCTACGAAGCCTTTACCTATAGCGCTGCCGCCCTGCGACANCCGTTTCAGCCTCCCGTCAAGCTTGATTTAACCCAGCGGCAAAAGGGCTCAAAAGATATCCAGCCCGATGAGTCGCGAGTTAAGCAGTTTCTTGAGGGGTTCAATATCGAGAACTTCACGATGGTAGGCACGTTAGCCAATGGTGGGGGGCGGTACGCCTTGATCAAGGGCGGCGACGGGGTTCATCGCGTCAAGATTGGTGACTATTTGGGGCGCAACCATGGCCGTATCGTCGAGATCAGCGATGCGGGAGTGGATGTAGTGGAAATCGTACCTGATGGAGAGGGTGGGTGGCTCGAGCGCCCGCGCAGTCTGACCTTGAAAGAGCGCACCTAGCGCGGGGCAAAAGCATGGAAAACCTTTACCGGTCTGCACAACGGAAGCAATTTATGAACACTACCCTTTCACGCCTAGGTATCTCTTTGCTGGCGGCGTTTATTTCTCCAGCCCTGCTGGCGGCCAACCTGAACGCCCTCGATGTCGCTGCGCTGCCTGGCGACCGTGTTGAATTGAAGCTTGCGTTCGACGAACCGGTGGCTACACCGCGTGGTTATACCCTCGATCAGCCTGCGCGGATCGCGCTCGACCTGCCCGGCGTATCCAATAAGCTCGGAGCGAAGAATCGCGAGCTAGGAGTTGGCAATGCGCGGAGCGTGACCGTCGTTGAAGCCCAAGGCCGTACCCGACTGATCGTTAATCTCAATACTCTGGTGCCCTACTCCACTCGCGTAGATGGTAACAATCTCTTTGTGGTATTGGGCGAAAGTTCGGGTGCTGTACGTGCCCCAGCTGTTTCAGCTGCGCCCGTTGCTCCAGTGGCTGCGCCTGCCAAGGCGATGGCTGTAGGTAAGGCGATCGAGAACATCGATTTCCGTCGGGGTGAAGACGGTGCCGGAAACGTCGTTATTACGCTCTCTGACCCATCGGTAGGCTCGACCATTGAGGAGCAGGGCGGAAAGATTCGTGTCCTCTTCGACAAGGCTCAACTGCCAGAGGCGCTGCGTGTTCGTCTTGATGTTCAGGATTTCGCTACGCCCGTGAAATTTGTCGATTCGTCCGCTCAGGCTGGTGGAGCTAGTGTCGCCATCGAGCCGACCGGTCGATACGATTATCTGGCGTACCAGACAGACAACAAACTGACCATCAGCATCAAGCCTCTGACCGAGGATGAAGCCGAGAAGCGCAAGGCTGAGCGNTTTGCTTATTCGGGCGAGAAACTCTCGCTCAACTTTCAGGATATCGACGTTCGTTCCGTACTGCAGCTGATCGCTGACTTCACCGATCTGAACNTGGTGGCGAGCGATACCGTCGCTGGCAACATAACCCTGCGTCTGCAAAACGTGCCTTGGGACCAGGCNCTGGATCTGGTGCTTAAAACCAAAGGTCTGGATAAGCGCCAGGTTGGTAACGTGCTNCTGGTCGCGCCTGCCGACGANATTGCTGCCCGTGAGCGTCAGGAGCTTGAGTCNCAGCGGCAGATCGCCGAGCTTGCTCCACTTCGTCGCGAGGTCGTTCAGGTCAATTANGCAAANGCTGCCGATATTGCGCGGCTGTTTCAGTCGGTGACCAATTCCGAGGGGCAGGCAGACGAGCGTGGATCGCTCGCGGTTGATGACCGTACGAACAACATCATTGCCTACCAGACTCAGGAGCGNTTGGACGAACTTCGGCGCATCGTGGCGCAGCTGGATATTCCAGTCCGACAGGTCATGATCGAGGCTCGAATCGTCGAGGCGAACGTAGATTATGACAAGGCGCTGGGCGTACGTTGGGGTGGGACGCAGCTGTTCGCTAACGGTCGGGGCGCTGTTTACGGCAGCGACGATTTNGGCGATGAGGCTGGTGAAAGTGGCGAAGATGGCAACGGTAATTATCCGTTCGTTGACCTCGGCGTAGCGAATCGGACTGCCGGAATCGGAATTGGCTATATCACGGATAATCTGATTCTTGATCTCGAGCTTTCGGCGATGGAAAAGTCGGGTAATGGCGAAGTGGTTTCTCAGCCAAAGGTCATGACGGCTGATAAGGAAACGGCAAAGATTCTCAANGGGTCGGAGATTCCTTATCAAGAGGCGAGTTCAAGCGGTGCTACTTCCACAACCTTCGTGGAGGCCGCGCTTTCGCTGGAGGTGACGCCCCAGATTACCCCTGATAACCGGATCATCATGGAGGTGAAAGTCACCAAGGACGAGCCGGANTTTGCAAACGACGTCAACGGCACTCCGACCATCCGCAANAATGAAGTGAACGCGAAAATCCTTGTGAATGACGGCGAGACTGTCGTTATTGGTGGGGTTTTCTCCAACACGCAAAGCCGGTCGGTGGATAAAGTTCCGTTCCTGGGTGATCTGCCTTATCTTGGGCGTATGTTTCGAAGGGACGTCGTGGCAGACTCAAAATCCGAGTTGCTGATATTCTTGACTCCCAAGATTCTCAATCACCAAGCTGTTGCTGTGAGTCGCTGACCTCATTGAAGAACACTATCCTCGTAGGCCCGATGGGGGCTGGCAAAAGCACCATCGGGCGTTTGCTTGCCAAAGAGCTTCGTCTCCCATTCAAGGATTCCGATAAGGAGATCGAACAACGGACCGGTGCCAGCATTCCACTGATCTTTGACGTGGAGGGTGAGGGCGGCTTTCGTGAGCGGGAGCGGGCGGTGATCGCCGATCTCTGCCAGCTCGAGGGAGTGGTGCTGGCCACTGGCGGTGGTGCGGTGTTGCGAGAGGATAATCGGCAGGCCCTTCGTGCGGGTGGGCAAGTCGTCTATCTTTGCACGTCGGTCGACCAGCAGCTCGAACGCACCGCCCGCGACCGCAACCGGCCGCTATTGCAGGCTAGTGATCCCCGCAGCGTTCTGTCCGCCCTCATGGCCATTCGCGATCCGCTATATCGCTCGATAGCGGACGTCATCATCGAAACCGACGAACGTCCGCCGCGGATGGTTGTGACGGAAATTCTCGACCGGCTCGCGTCTTTGCCGCCTCGTGAAAGCCGGGATGAATCTGCGCTATCCTAGACCCCTTTATTGTTGGGGGCCCCATGCAGACTCTTCAGGTCGATCTCGGTGAGCGTAGCTATCCCATTCATATTGGCGAGCGGTTGATTGATCGCGCCGAGCTGTTTTCCGACAGGATCCGCGGGCGGCAGGTGGCCGTTGTCACTAATGAAACTGTTGCGCCGCTGTATCTCGATCGACTGACTCAGACCCTTTCCGACTACACCGTTACTCCGGTGATTCTTCCCGACGGGGAGGAACACAAGAATTGGCAAACCCTGCAGCTGATCTTCGACGCTCTGCTCGGAGCTAGGCACGATCGCAATACCACGGTCATCGCGCTGGGTGGCGGCGTCATTGGCGATATGGCGGGCTATGCAGCGTCCAGCTATCAGCGTGGCGTGGACTTCATTCAGGTTCCCACCACGCTATTGTCGCAAGTGGACTCCTCGGTCGGCGGCAAGACCGGTATCAATCACCCTCTAGGCAAAAACATGATCGGGGCGTTCTATCAGCCCCGAGCGGTCATCATTGACACCGCGACCTTGAAGACATTGCCGCCTCGTGAGCTTTCTGCGGGGCTGGCTGAGGTGATCAAGTATGGGCTTATCTGCGACGAGCCCTTCCTTGGCTGGCTTGAGGCAAATGTTGATCGACTTCGAGCGCTTGATCCTGTGGTGCTGACGGAGGCGATCCATCGCTCCTGCGCTGCAAAGGCCAAGGTGGTGAACGCTGATGAGCGCGAGTCCGGCGTGCGCGCGATTCTCAATCTAGGTCACACATTTGGCCACGCGATAGAAACACATATGGGCTATGGCGTCTGGTTGCATGGTGAGGCCGTGTCGGCGGGAACCGTGATGGCGTTGGAGATGTCTTGTCAGCTGGGCTGGATCACGCGGATGGAGCGTGACCGGGCCATCAGGTTGCTGCAGCGCGCGGCGCTTCCGGTCGTGCCCCCCGCGCAGATGAAGCCGCAGGACTTTCTCGAGCACATGGCCGTCGACAAGAAGGTTCTGGACGGTCGGCTGCGCCTCGTTTTGCTGCGGCGAATGGGCGAGGCTGTTGTGACCGGGGACTTCCCTCGCGACGTGCTGGAAACCACCTTGAGCGCCAGTTACGGTGCAATGACGGAACACCTTGGAGCATAAGAAAATTTCCATGACCAGTTTGTCTGCGGACGACGCGTTTCTGAATCACTATGGCTTCAGCCATGACCCCTTTGCGGCTCGCGTTCCGGGCTTCAAGTTCTTTCCCGCGCAGCGCAAGCCAGTGCTTGGACAGCTTCATCATCTGGCGCGCTACAGCCAGTTGCTGCTGCTGGTTACCGGGCCGGAGGGAAGTGGAAAAACCCTTTTGCGTCAGGCACTGGTTGCCAGTAGCAACAAGCAGGCGGTTCAGAGCGTAGTCATTACCCCTCAGGCTACGATGGATGCGAGCGCGCTGTTGGCACAGATCGCTCAAGCACTGAACAGCCAGGAGGCCGATTTCGACGGCGTGATGGCTCAGGTCATCCAGCTGGCGTTGACAGGTCAGGAAGTCTATCTATTGGTAGACGACGCTGAGCAGTTGACGGGTGCTGCGGTGGAAACCCTTCTGCGTCTGGCTGCGGGCACCCCTGAGGCCAGGCCGCATGTGTTCCTGTTCGGTGAGTCTGCGCTTGGCGGGCGGCTCGAGGCCTTGAGTGATGGCGAGGAGCGCTACCATGCCATCGCGCTGCAGCCGTATGAAGAGGACGAAACCAGGGAGTACCTGGCATTGCGGCTGGAGGGCGCCGGTAGCGGCCTAGAGTGTCTGAGCGAAGAGCAGATTGGTCGTATCCATGAGCAGTCTGGTGGTTGGCCGGGGGCGATCAATCAGTTGGCCCGAGACGAGCTCATCGCCGCGATGCAGAGCAAGCGCGGGCGGCGGAAATCGGGCGGTATCGGATTTCCGCTACCCAAAAAACATTTGGTTGCTGTAGTCGCAGTCCTTGTTCTTATAGCGGTCGGCTTTCTTTTCTTGCGTGGCGGCGATTCCGAGCGCCCTTCGGCCCCCGAAGTGACNTCCCTGCCGCTCGATGGTTCGTCTGNCTCGGGGCCGNCTGCTGAGACCGNGGAGCAGGACCCNGCTGCCATCGAGTTCGATGGACAAGAGCGGCCGTTGTCCCTGCCACTGGGTGGCGACGCACAGCCGGTGGTGCGCGAGCCGCTGGCGGCCGCTGCTGGTGGCGAGAGCGAGGACGAGAATGGCGGGCCCACCGCGAATGCCGCAGTCCCTACAATTCCTGCACCTGCACCTGCACCTGCACCTGCACCTGCACCTGCACCAGCGCCAGCACCGAGCGAGCGTGTTCAGCCCGCACCCGCTCCGCAAGTTGCTGCTCCGGCTCCCGCTCCGGCGCCTGCGTCACCCCAGGTGCGGCCGAATGCCGCAGAGCGTGCGCCTGCTGCAGCAACTGCCTCGAGTTCAACCAATAGCTCTTGGTATGCGAGCCAGCCGGGAAGCAATTATCTGGTTCAGATCCTGGGGACCCGTGTCGAGAAGAACGCTCAAGCAATCGTCCAGCAGCATGGCGGTAACTACCGATACTTCGCCAAAGTGCATGAAGGCAAGCCGCTCTACGTCGTGACTTACGGCAACTTCGCGAATCGTGCTGCTGCGGTCGCAGCGGTCAAGACGCTGCCCGTCTCGTTGCAGGCTGGCAAGCCGTGGGTACGAAATTTGGCAAGCGTGCAACAGGAAATCAAACAGGCTCGATAGAAAAATGCCCCAAAAAAGTGCGCAATGCACCTTTTTGGGGCTTGCAAAAATAAATTGTGTCGCTCTAGCTGGCTTTGTAAACTGCTCCCCCTTTTGCCCACGTGAATGACGGGGTGAGTCTCTGCCCGTCAATAAGGGGTTGATTTACAACGCATTTAGCTGGTGGAGTGCCTATGAGAGCAGGTCTTTTTCGTCCTGAAGAGTTCAAGGATAACTGCGGCTTCGGTCTGATTGCCCACATGCAGGGCGAGGCTAGCCATCACCTGCTAAAGACTGCCATTCAGTCCCTGACCTGCATGACTCACCGCGGTGGCATCAACGCTGACGGCAAAACCGGTGACGGATGCGGTCTGCTGATGCAGAAGCCCGACGCATTTCTGCGTGCCCAGGCTCTGGAGCATTTCAACGCCGAACTGCCTGCGCAGTATGCCGTCGGGATGATCTTTCTGGATCAGGACGCCAGCAAGGCGGACCAGGCCCGCGCTCGTCTCAGTGAAGAGATTATCGCCCAAGGTCTGACGCTGGTCGGCTGGCGTGAAGTGCCGGTCGATACCAGCGTGCTGGGCCAGCTTGCTCTTGAGCGTCTGCCGCGGATCGAGCAGGTCTTTGTCTCCGGCGATGGCTTGGACGAACGCGAGTTCGGCATCAAGCTGTTCTTCGCACGCCGCCGCGCCGAAGTCGCGCTCGCCGACGACAGCGCCTTCTACGTTTGCAGCCTCTCCGACAAGGACATCATCTACAAGGGCCTGATGATGCCCGCCGACCTGGCGCAGTTTTATCTGACCTGGGCGATGAGCGTCTCGCCACTGCGATCTGCGTATTCCACCAGCGTTTCTCCACCAACACCATGCCGCAATGGCGCCTGGCTCAGCCGTTCCGTTTCCTCGCGCACAACGGTGAGATCAATACCATCACCGGCAACCGTAACTGGGCGCAGGCACGTCGCCTGAAGTTCGCCAACGAGCTGCTGCCCGACCTGGAAAGCCTGTCGCCGCTGATCAATCGCACCGGCTCGGACTCTTCCAGCATGGACAACATGCTTGAGCTCTTGGTCACCGGCGGAATGGATCTGTTCCGTGGCCTGCGTATGATCATTCCGCCGGCGTGGCAGAACGTCGAGACCATGGACCCCGATCTGCGGGCGTTCTATGAATTCAACTCCATGCACATGGAACCCTGGGATGGCCCGGCTGGCGTGGTGCTGACCGACGGTCGCCATGCAGTCTGCCTGCTCGACCGCAACGGCCTGCGCCCGGCGCGCTGGGTGACCACCAAGAACGGCTACATTACCCTCGCCTCCGAAGTTGGCGTCTGGGATTACAAACCGGAAGACGTCCTGGCCAAGGGCCGCGTCGGGCCGGGGCAGATCCTCGCCGTGGACACCCACACCGGCAAGGTGCTGCACACCGACGACATCGACAACCGCCTCAAGGCACAGCAGCCCTACAAGAAGTGGCTGCGGCAGAACGCCCTGCGCATCCAGTCGACCCTGGACGACAACGACCATGGTTCGGCCTTCTACGATGCCGACCAGCTCAAGCAGTACATGAAGATGTACCAGGTCACCTTCGAGGAGCGTGACCAGGTACTGCGTCCGTTGGCCGAGCAAGGCCAGGAAGCGGTCGGCTCGATGGGTGACGATACGCCCATGGCGGTCCTGTCGCGTCGTGTGCGCTCGCCCTACGACTACTTCCGCCAGCAGTTCGCGCAGGTCACCAATCCGCCGATCGACCCGCTGCGCGAAGCCATCGTCATGTCGCTGGAAACCTGCCTGGGTGCCGAGCGCAATGTCTTCGAGGAAACCGCCGAGCACGCCAACCGCGCGATTCTGACCACTCCGGTGATCTCGCCGGCCAAGTGGCGGACGATCATGAACCTGGAGCGTCCGGGATTCGAGCGTCTGGTCATCGACCTGAACTACGACGAGGCCGTCGGCCTCGAGGCGGCGATTCGCAATATTGCCGATCAGGCCGAGGAAGCCGTACGTGGCGGCAAGGTCCTGCTGGTACTCAGCGATCGTCATATCGCGCCAGGCAAGCTGCCGGTGCATGCTTCGCTGGCCGTGGGCGCGGTTCACCATCGTCTGGTGGAAACCGGCCTGCGCTGCAGCTGCAACATCTTGGTCGAAACCGCCACCGCCCGTGATCCGCACCATTTCGCGGTACTGATCGGCTTCGGCGCGACTGCGGTCTACCCGTTCCTTGCTTTCGAAGTGCTGGGCGACCTGATCCGCACTGGCGAAGTGCTGGGCGACCTCTATGAGGTGTTCAAGCACTATCGCAAGGGCATCTCCAAGGGGCTGATGAAGATCATCTCCAAGATGGGCATCTCGACCATCGCCTCCTACCGCGGCGCGCAGCTGTTCGAAGCTGTTGGCTTGGCNGAAGAAGTCGTGGACCTCAGCTTCCGCGGCGTNGCCAGCCGTATCAAGGGNGCGCGCTTCGAGGATCTGGAGGCCGAGCAGAAGGCNCTNGCCGCCGAAGCCTGGAGCAGCCGCAAGCCGATCCAGCAGGGTGGCCTGCTGAAGTTCGTCTACGGTGGCGAATACCACGCGTACAACCCGGATGTAGTCAGCGCGCTGCAGGTGGCGGTGCAGAGCGGCGATTACAGCCGCTTCAAGGAATACACCGCGTTGGTCGACCAGCGTCCGGTGGCCATGCTCCGCGACTTGCTCAAGGTCAAGGTGGCTGAGCAGCCGCTGGCGCTGGAAGAGGTCGAGCCGCTTGAGGCGATTCTCAAGCGGTTTGATTCCGCTGGTATTTCGCTGGGCGCCCTGTCGCCGGAAGCCCACGAAGCCATCGCCGCGGCGATGAACCGCATCGGCGCGCGCTCGAACTCTGGTGAGGGCGGTGAAGACCCGGCTCGCTACGGCACCGAGCGCAGCTCGAAGATCAAGCAGGTAGCGACCGGTCGCTTCGGTGTCACGCCGGAATACCTGGTCAACGCCGAAGTGCTGCAGATCAAGGTCGCCCAGGGCGCCAAGCCCGGTGAAGGCGGCCAGCTGCCCGGTGGCAAGGTCAATGGCCTGATCGCGCGGCTGCGTTACGCGGTACCGGGCGTCACCTTGATCTCCCCGCCGCCACACCACGACAT
>JGI25317J35169_1001793_pt1 | contig 11037 bp, 9 predicted proteins | sample AutmiccommunBRH5_FD_35169 | JGI IMG/M metagenome (IMG submission 35169) | reverse complement strand
GGTAAACGAAGAAGAATAGTTTTCATTAGGGGTTGCGTTGAGATTGATTTTCATTGATTAGTCGATTGGTCGACAAAGTTTGGCAAAAGACGTCCTGCATGGCAGTATGCGCCGCTTTCAAATAGCGCTTACCTCGGAGGGATTCATGCAGGAAACAGGAAGCTACGCTTCACGCGCGCGCGAAGATGAGATTGATCTGATCGAGCTGCTTAAGGCGCTCTGGGCTGAGAAGATCATCATCGTACTGGCTACTGTTGCTTGCACGGCTCTGGCTCTGGCGTATGCCTTGCTGTCCACTCCCGTTTATGAAGCCAAAGGCACAGTTCTTCCGCCTCTTCTTTCAGATATCGCTGGCTATAACGTAGGCAGGACAGAATCGACGTTTTCTTCGACTAACAGGGATCAATACCCCGCCTCCAGAGTGGAGCTTAAGCCGTTCACGATCAACGATGTATATGAAGTGTTTAATCGCAACCTGAGATCCGAGTCGCTTCGAAGAGAATTTTTCAAGAACATATACTTACCTTCCTTGTCCGCAGAAGAGCGGTCCGGGCCTCAGGATAGGCTTTGGTCCAAGTTCAATGAGTTAATCGCGATAAGAATGCCGGACAAGCAGCGCCCCGAGTTGATTGAAGTCGTGGTAAAGCAGGCGTCACCTGAACTTGCCGCCAGCTGGGCTAACCAATTTATCCAGAATGCGGCATTTGCAGCCTCCAGCAATATGCAAGGCAACGTTGCAAGCGAATTGAATACTCGAATCAATTCAATCGAGCGCCGGATTGCATCCCTTCGTAGCACGGCACGGCAGCGGCGAGCAGACCGTATCGAGATGCTGAAGGAAGCGCTGACGGTTGCCAATGCGGTAGGGATGAGCGGACCACAGGTAACCGCGGGACGTACATCCTCAAACGATGAGCTTTCGGAGTTCATCGACGGCAGCCTTACATATATGCGTGGCGCTAAAGCAATTGAAGCCGAGTTAAACGTATTGGAGGCTCGTCAGTCAGATGATCCGTTCATCCCCGAGCTTCGCGGCTTGCAAGAGCAGCTGTCGTTTCTGACCGCGATAGATGCGCAGCCCAAAAACGTATCGGTGTTCACTCTGGATAGCGAAGCCGAAGTTCCCGAAACGCCGATCAAACCAAAGAAGACGCTCATCGTTGCGCTCGGGCTGGTGCTCGGAGGCATGCTTGGCGTATTCATTGCGCTGGTTCGTGTGCTCATGCGTCGCAGTAAATAAGGCAAGAGGAGCATCGAAGCTGCTTAGGCAGTTTCAATCCCAACAGCCCGAATGAATGCTGCGTTAAAGGAATGGCCGTGCGCTATCCAGATATCGAACACCACGGCGCTAAGGATGGCGTAACCGGTTCCTGTCATCAGCTACACATGGATGCCAGCCATAGCTTGCTGATCGGTTGCGGCCTGTTTCAGGGTAACGAGACTTCGAGCGATGGGCGTGCTGCTACAGGACGGCTGGATATCGAGTTCTCGCTCAGGACCGTCCAGGCGCTTGTCGTCACCCATGTGCATATCGACCACGTGGGGCGAATTCCCTATCTGCTTGCTGCCGGCTACAAAGGCCCGATTTACTGCAGCGAGCCTTCGGCCAAACTACTGCCTATCGTTCTTGAAGATGCCTTCAGGCTAGGCTTCAGTCGTGATCAAAAAGCCGTCGAGCGCTACCTCAAGCTGGTCGAGCAGCGGTTGCGGCCGTTGCCGTACCAGCAATGGTCAACGCTGCTGGAAACCGAGGGGCTCATCGCGCGCGTGCGACTACAGCGCGCCGGGCATATTCTCGGCTCTGCCTATGTGGAAGTGGACCTGACGTACCCTGCCAGTGGCGACAACAGACGCATTGTCTTCTCCGGCGACCTTGGGGCAGCACATGCCCCGCTACTGATGCCGCCCGAATCACCCGAGCGAGCCGATATCCTCGTGCTTGAAAGCACGTACGGCGACCGCCTGCATGAAGACCGCGCCAGCCGCCGTCAGCGTCTTGAAGCCGTCATCGAACATGCGCTGCAGGATCAAGGCACCGTACTGATTCCAGCCTTCAGCATTGGCCGCACGCAGGAATTGCTGTACGAGCTGGAAGAGATCATTCACAACAAACTGCAGGCCCATATAAATAAGCCACCTCTCAACGTTGATGAGGATGGTAGCGAGTTTGCAAATAACGGGAGCGCCCCGCACAGCCAGTTCCCTCTCCCCTCCGGGGAGAGGGCTAGGGTGAGGGGCAATAACGACAGCTCCGAATATGGCATCGAAACAAACTGGCCCAAGCTCCCGATCATCCTCGATTCGCCCTTGGCCACACGCTTCACCGAAGCCTACCGAAGCCTGCAGCCATACTGGAGTCAGGAAGCCCGCGAGCGCGTCGAAAGCGGCCGCAACCCGCTTGCCTTCGACAACCTGGTCATGATCGATAGCCACGCCGATCATATTGCCGTAGTCAACCACCTAACGCAGACCGCGCGCCCGGCGATTGTCATCGCGGGTAATGGAATGTGTTCCGGTGGGCGTATTGTCAATTACCTCAAAGCCATGCTGCACGGTCCCCGGCACGATGTTCTATTCGTTGGCTACCAAGCCCAGGGCACACCAGGCCAAGCGATTCAGCAGTACGGGCCGAAGGGCGGTTACGTTGATCTCGACGGTGAGCGCTTCGATATCCGGGCGAAGGTGACCAGCATTGGCGGTTACTCGGCNCATGCGGATCAGAAGGGNTTGGTAGAGTTTGTGACGGGGATGCGGGAGTGGCCGACTAAGATAGGAGTGGTGCATGGGGTGCGAGGGGCTAGGCAGGCGTTGATAAAGGTTCTACAGCAAAGCTATTACGCTGCTGGTAACGCGCTCGTGGTGAAGTCATGACAATGATGTGGCCGCAGGCATACAGAACGCGCATCAGTGTCTGTGCATCGCTTCAGAGCTTTCCGTATGCAAGAGCGCTTTTGTATGACGCCCGGATCTAAATGCTGATGCCTACGCACAATTTTCAGCGTTTGTTGAATGTAGCGCTGCGTGGCATCACCCTGGTCAGCAAGTTTCTGCTGATTTTCTTCCTGGCGCGTTTTCTCGAGCCGGCGGAGCTGGGGCTTTATGGGCTAATCACTGCGACCATTGGCTACGCCCTCTACCTGCTGGGGTTTGACTTTTATGCTTTTACAACCCGCGAGCTGGTCAGGCGCGAGCGCAGCCATTGGGGGCGACTATTGAAGGGGCAGGGCGCGCTTACGGCAGTGCTTTACTGTGTGTTTTTACCGTTGTTTTGCCTGATCTTCGTTCAGAAACTACTGCCTTGGAGTCTGGCTGGCTGGTTTTTCGCCCTCTTGATACTTGAGCACCTAGCCCAAGAGTTGAGCCGCCTGCTTATCGCTATTTCCGAACAACTAATGGCGAGCTTGGTGCTATTTCTGCGTTCAGGCGTCTGGGCGGTTGCTGTGGCAGGTCTGATGTTCATCGACCCGGAGTCACGGACACTTGATTTCGTTCTAGGGGCTTGGACGCTTGGCGGGTTGTCGGCACTGCTACTCGGCATCTACAAGGTTACCCAGTTGAAAATGGGGGGGTGGCACACAAGCGTGGACTGGCGATGGATTCGCAAAGGACTGAAGATTGCGATTCCTCTGCTCATCGCTACCTTGGCGATACGTGGGGTTTTCACGCTTGATCGTTACTGGTTCGAAGCGCTGGCAGGGTTGGAAATATTGGGCGCTTATGTGTTGTTCATGGGGGTTAGTAACGCGCTGATGTCTTTTCTGGATGCCGGTGTCTTTGCTTTCAGTTACCCGGGGCTCATCGCCGCGCACAGCAAGCAGGATGCTTCTGCATTCCGCCAAGGCTTGCGGAGGCTGTTAGGGCAAACCTTGCTGCTCACTGCTGCTTTTGCCGTGATCGCACTCCTGCTGATCGGGCCCTTGTTGCAATGGCTAGACAGGCCGCTTTATATGGCCCAGGAAAATCTGTTCCCATGGATACTTCTAACTACTGTTCTTTATGCCATTAGCATGGTTCCGCATTATGCGTTGTACGCTCAGGGTCATGACCGCCCGATCATTCAGAGTCACGTTGCAAGCCTTCTGGCCTTCATTCCGGCGACCTGGCTGTTCTCATTCTATTCACCGCTGCTAGCCGTACCGCTCGGCCTGTCTGCAGCGTTTACTCTGGTATTGCTCTGGAAGTCCTGGTTCTTTTTCCAGCTGACGCCGGCGCACTATCGTTCCACTCGCGTCAATCAGACACCGGTCTGAAGAAAAAGGAATGTATTAATGTTTAGCGACAAGACCATCCTCGTTACTGGCGGTACCGGCTCCTTCGGCAATACGTTCGTGCCGATGACACTGGCCAAATACAACCCGAAGAAGATCATCATTTTCTCCCGCGACGAAATGAAGCAGTGGGACATGGCTAAGAAGTTCGAGTGCGACAAGCGTGTGCGCTTCTTCATCGGTGATGTGCGCGATAAGGATCGCCTGTACCGTGCGCTGGATGGTGTCGATTACGTGGTGCATGCCGCTGCCACCAAGATCGTCCCGACCGCAGAATACAACCCCTTCGAATGCGTCAAGACGAACGTCGACGGCGCCATGAACCTGATCGATGCCTGCATCGACAAGGGCGTAAAGGGTGTGGTTGCCCTGTCCACCGACAAGGCGAGCAGCCCGATCAATCTGTATGGCGCCACCAAGCTGGCTTCCGACAAGCTGTTCGTTGCCGGCAACTCATACTCCGGTGAGCACGGTACCCGTTTCTCGGTGGTGCGCTACGGCAACGTGATGGGCTCGCGCGGCTCGGTGATCCCGTTTTTCATGTCCATCAAGGACAAAGGCGTGCTGCCGATTACTGACGAGCGCATGACGCGCTTCATGATCTCGTTGGAAGAAGGCGTCGAGCTGGTCTGGCATGCCTTTGAGGACATGGAAGGCGGTGAGATCTACGTGAAAAAGATTCCGTCGATGAAGGTTACCGATCTGGCTCGCGTCGTCGCTCCCGAAGCTCGCCAGGAAATCATCGGCATTCGCCCTGGTGAAAAGCTGCACGAGCAGATGATTAGTGCCGAGGACGCTTACTACACCTACGAATATCCTGAGCATTTCAAGATCCTCCCGACTATTCACAGCTGGTCCACTTGCCCGAAGCGCATCAAGGACGGCAAAAAAGTCCCAGAAGGCTTTGTGTACGCTAGTGATAACAACAGCGAGTGGATGAGCGATAGCCAACTCCAGGCATGGATTGACGCCAACCGCGAAAAGATCGGGAGCATCTGACGATGATTCCCTACGGTCGCCAGGACATTACCCAGGCTGATATCGACGCTGTCGTGAGTGTGTTGCAATCCGACTTCCTGACGCAGGGGCCGATGGTGCCGCGCTTCGAGCAGTCCGTGGCGCAGCATGTCGGCGCCAGCCACGCTCTGGCAATGAATAGTGCTACCTCGGCGCTGCATGTTGCCTGTCTGGCGCTGGGGCTTGGTAATGGCGACTGGCTATGGACAACGCCTATCACGTTCGTTGCTTCGGCAAACTGCGGTTTGTATTGTGGCGCGCAGGTCGATTTCGTCGACATCGATCCNCAAACCTACAACCTCTGCCCGCNGGCGCTGGCGCGCAAGTTGGAGCAGGCCGAGCGGGACGGAAAGCTGCCTAAGGTCGTGGTGGCAGTGCACCTGTGCGGCCAGCCCTGCGACATGCTGGCCATCCATGCTCTCGCTCAGCGCTACGGCTTCAAGATTATCGAAGATGCCTCACACGCCATCGGCGGCAAGTATCAGGGCGGGTTCATCGGCAACTGCCGTTACAGCGATATCACCGTGTTCAGCTTTCACCCGGTGAAAATCATCACCACCGCCGAAGGCGGCATGGCGCTGACCAACGATGCCGAGCTGGCCGCCAGGATGGAACTGCTGCGTAGTCACGGTATCACCCGCGATCCGGCGCAGATGACCCATGAAAGTGACGGCCCCTGGTATTACCAGCANATCGATCTCGGCTTCAACTACCGCATGACCGAACTGCAAGCGGCTCTTGGTGTTACCCAGATGGAGCGNCTGGACCAGTACGTCGCGCGTCGCCACCAACTGGCGCGGCGCTATGACGATCTGCTGGCCGGCTTGCCGGTCACTACGCCCTGGCAGCATCCCGACAGCTACTCTGGCCTGCACCTGTATGTGATCCGCCTGCAACTGGGCAAGATCACCAAAACCCACAGTCAAGTGTTCGAAGCCCTGCGCGAGCGGGGCATCGGCGTCAACCTACACTACATCCCGGTGCATACCCAGCCGTATTACCAGCGTATGGGCTTCGGCGTTGGTGACTTCCCCGAAGCGGAGCGCTACTACGCCGAAGCGATCAGCCTGCCGATGTTCCAGACTTTACGTGAGGAGCAGCAGCGTCAGGTAACTGCCGCTCTGCAAGCGGTGCTGGCTTGAAGAGCGTGGCGGTGTTGCAGGCTCGTACTAACTCCTCGCGATTGCCTGGAAAAGTACTGCTCCCAGTTAACGGTGTTCCGCTAGCGGTCCTTGCTGCGAAACGTGCTTCCAACACGGGTAGAGAAGTGGTCATCGCAACGTCTTGGGAGTCGACAGATGATGCGCTGTCTGAGCTAGTGTCCGCTCACGGCATCCGCTGTTACCGAGGTAGCCTGGAAAACACCCTAGGCCGAATTGTCGCGGCGCTCGATGAGTATCAAGACGAAACGCTCGTTTTCCGCTTGACGGCAGACAACGTATTTCCAGACGGACCGCTTCTGGATGAAATGGAAGAAGAGTTCGTTAAATACGGTTTGGACTATCTTTGCTGTAATGGTGAAAAGTCGGGCTTGCCGTATGGTATGAGTGCTGAGCTGACGCGGCTTTGCCACTTACGCGAAGCTGCGATCTCCGCATATAGTAAGCATGACTTGGAACATGTTACGCCCTTTGTTCGTCGCAAGTTTGGTGAGAATTACTTCGAAAAATATAAGGCTCTTGGCAAGGGAGATTTTAGGTGTACGGTTGATTGCCTAGATGATTATGTTGCCGTTACGAAGGTGTTTTCTGCTGTAGACGATCCTGTGCAAGTCTCGGCTTTTGAGTTGGTACGGCGGCTAAGCTCTGTTCAGTATCAGCCAATTCAATCGAAACAAGTTAAAAAGCTGGTTCTAGGTACTGCTCAGCTTGGTCTAAGCTACGGCATTGCTAACCAGTTAGGGAAGCCAGACCAAGCAACAGCAGAAAAGCTGGTGAAAACTGCAATTGTCAATGGTGCAAGCTATATAGATACGGCGCGCGCTTATGGTGATAGTGAAGAAGTTATAGGTAATGCTCTTAAATCTGGATGGGAAGGAAGAGCACGGGTCATTACAAAGCTGTCTCCATTGGCCGATTGCCCGCCCGATGCCGCTCCACAAGTTGTTGATGCTTTCATTGATGCAAGCATCTATAAATCCTGCACCGCCTTGCGCATGCAAAGCCTAGATGTGCTGATGCTGCATCGGGCTGCACACATGAGGAGCTGGAATGGTCGGGCTTGGGCTAGGCTTTTGGAGTACAAAGCTTGCAGTGCTGTGAAGGCGCTTGGTGTGTCTGTTCAGGATCCCCAAGAACTGAATATGGCCCTAGATGCACCTGATGTTGAATTTATCCAAATGCCATTCAATGTGCTTGATTGGCGCTGGGATCATCTAGTACCCAAGATCAGAATGCAAAAAAAGCAGAGGCNTTTATTGATCCATGCTCGCAGCGCCTTATTGCAAGGTTTGTTACCGAGTNGAAGCGTAGATGATTGGCAAAAAGCAAATGTTTTGGNGCCGGAGCTATTCATCAATTGGCTTGATGAGCAATGCAGAAGAACAGGAAGGAGCTCTATTGCAGACTTCTGTTTGAGCTTTGTTAAGTCTCTCGACTGGGTGGATGGTTTGGTTGTTGGAATGGAGTCATTGGGACAACTACAAGAGAACATTAAGATACTTGATAGTGCNGATTTCTCTCGAGAAGACCTTGAAGCTATTCTGGCTGNTCGCCCGAGCCTCGGGGTGGAGTCATTGAACCCGGCCTGCTGGAGATAGATCGAATGAGCAAAGGTGTGGAGATATTTTCCCTTNATGGAAAGACCGCATTGATCACTGGCGCCGCTGGATACTTGGGTTCCGCAATGGCATTCATCTTGGCCGAGGCTGGNGCGAACGTGCTAATAAATTCACGCTCGACGGAACGTAGCCAAGATTTGGTAGCTCGTTTGCGCGNCCAGGGCCTACAGGCGGAAAGTGCTGTTTTCGATGTGACCTCTCAAGATGCGGTAGATAGCTTNGTGTCCAGCATGCACGGGCGAGCGCTACATGTTCTTGTAAACAACGCATATGTGGGAAGATCGGGCAGCATCAAACTGAGCGAGGCCGGAGTTTACTCAGATACATATGACGTAACCGTAGTGGCGGCACATAGGTTGCTGAAGTCGTTGCTTCCCAATTTACGTAAAGCGGTACATCTAGATAATGATGCTTCCGTCATCAATCTTGCTTCTATGTATGCTTTGGTCAGCCCGGATCAACGTATTTATGAAGCAGAAAGCGGTGTTAATCCGCCTTTTTACGGTGCTGCCAAGGCTGCCTTGCTGCAGTGGACGCGCTATGCCGGGTGCGANTTCGGAAAAGAAGGAATTCGAGTCAATGCGATTTCGCCTGGTCCGTTTCCGTCTGAAGAGGTACAAAGGACCAATCCTGCTTTTATCTCATCCCTGAGTAATAAAGTTCCAATGGGACGAATAGGTTCCGCCGAAGAGCTCAGAGGTCCAACTTTGTTCTTAGCCTCTAGTGCATCCTCTTTCGTGACTGGTGCCAATCTCGTCGTCGACGGCGGCTGGACTTGCTGGTGAGACGATGAATCGAGTTGTTGTTTTCCGAGTCGATGCTTCGCTTCAGATGGGTACGGGCCATGTGATGCGCTGCTTAACCCTGGCTGATGCGCTCAGAGTTGCTGGGGCTAAATGCGAATTCATCTGCCGGGCACATCCCGGCAACCTACTTGATCTGATCCGCAGCCAGGGCTACATCACCCATGAACTGGCTGTTGTTCAGGATCGGTCAGGAGCGGACGTGTCCGGTTACAAGGCGGAGAGCGGCGAGCAGTCTACCGCTCATGGTGATTGGCTCGGTGCCAGCCAGGCTGAAGATGCTGCAGCTTGCGAACCGATTGTCGCGAAACTGCACCCCGATTGGCTGGTTGTAGATCACTACGCGCTGGACGCGCGCTGGGAGCAGGCGCTCAAGCACCACTGTCACAGGCTGATGGTCATCGATGATCTGGCCGACCGGTCGCATGTGTGCGACCTGCTTTTAGACCAGACGTTTGGTCGCCAGGNCAAGGACTACCGCGCGCGAATNCCTGGCGACTGCCAATTGCTCTGTGGTTCGCAATATGCGCTGCTTCGCCCGGAGTTTGCCGCACAGCGTCCCTATAGCTTGCAGCGCCGCGTGAAGCCGCAGTTGCGCCAGCTGTTGATCAGCATGGGCGGCGTCGACAAGGACAACGCTACAGGCCGAGTGCTGGACGCGCTTCGCGGCTGTCCGCTCCCAGACGATTGTCGAATCACCGTGATCATGGGGTCGACTGCCCCTTGGCTGAGCGAAGTGAAGCAGCAGGCAATCAGCATGCCTTGGGCTACCGAATTTCTGGTTGGCGTCAGTGATATGGCCCGCTTGATGGCTGATAGCGATCTGGCGATTGGCGCGGCAGGCGCGACTTCCTGGGAGCGCTGCTGCCTCGGGCTGCCAACAATCATGCTAGTGCTAGCCGACAATCAGCGGCAGGTCGCGCAAGGTCTAGAACAGAGTAAGGCGGCCCGGATTATCGAGAAGTTGCAAGATATCGGCTCGTGCCTCCCCGACTTGTTACGGCACCTGACTCAGCATCCGGCGTCCCTGCAGTTCATGAGCCGATCGGCTAGACGGATCGTCGACGGGAGGGGCGTGAACACAGTTGTCCATCTAATGGAGTCACTGCCGTGACGTTGATTTTGCAACCACGGGTACGGCCGATGGCTGCTACCGATCTCGCAACCATCCTTGCTTGGCGCAACCACCCGGATGTGCGCCGTTATATGTACACCCAGCATGAAATTTCGCTTGACGAACATCGGCGCTGGTTCGAACACGCTTCGCTGGACCCAAGCCGCCACCTGTTGATATTTGAAAACGAAGCCACCCCAATGGGCTTCATCAATCTTCACCAAATAGCTGCAGGCGGAATAGCAGACTGGGGTTTCTACGCGGCGCCAGATGCCGCAAAGGGGACCGGGAAACAGCTGGGGCAGGCTGCCCTGCAGTACGCGTTCTCGGTGGTGGGCGTACACAAGCTCTGCGCCCAGGCCCTCCACTTTAACGAACGCTCCGTCCGCTTCCACCTGAATCTGGGCTTCCAGCAGGAAGGCACCCTCCGTGACCAACATTTTGATGGCCAGAATTACCACGATGTAGTGTGCTTTGGCCTGCTTGCTAGCGAATGGCAAGCGAACCTATGAGAGAACCGATCATGTCGAATGTTCCTAGCATTAGCATCGCCGGACGCCGTATCGCGGCTGACGAACCGCCTTACATCATTGCCGAACTTTCCGCCAACCATAACGGTAGGCTGGAAACTGCGCTGAGGATCATCGAAGAAGCCAAAAAGGCCGGCGCCGATGCGATCAAGCTGCAGACCTACACTGCCGATACCATCACCTTGAACTGCGATTCAGAAGAATTCCAGATCCATGGCGGCTTGTGGGACGGTAAGACCCTCTATCAGCTCTATCAAGAAGCCCATATGCCCTGGGAGTGGCATAAGCCGTTGTTCGAGCATGCCAGGACGCACGACATCACCATCTTCAGTTCGCCGTTCGACAACACGGCCGTCGACCTGTTGGAGGATCTAAACGCTCCGGCCTACAAGATCGCCTCTTTCGAAGCGGTCGACCTACCGCTGATCAAGTACGTCGCCGGTACCGGCAAGCCGATGATCATCTCAACCGGCATGGCTGATGCCGAAGAAATACAAGAAGCGATCGACGCTGCCCGCGAAGGCGG
>JGI25317J35169_1001791_pt1 | contig 11039 bp, 10 predicted proteins | sample AutmiccommunBRH5_FD_35169 | JGI IMG/M metagenome (IMG submission 35169) | reverse complement strand
CCGAGGCGCAGGATCAGGTGCTGACCTCTGTCTCACTCCGGGCCGAGGCGCTGGGGCTGAGGCCGGGGCAGCCACTGCGCACAGCGCAGGCGCTGTGTCCCGATCTGATCACCCGCCCTCAGAACCGCGCCGCAGAGGCGGGATTCTTAGACGCGTTGGCTCGCTGGGTCGAACGGTTTTCACCGCTGGTGGGGATTGATGGCACGGCGGGGCTGTTGCTCGATGTCACCGGCTGCACGCATCTCTTTGGCGGCGAAGAGGGGCTGATCGCCACGCTGCGCGAGGCCGCGGCGGATCTCGGGCTGAGTGTGCGCTGCGGGTTGGCGGATACGGTCGGTGGCGCTTGGGCGCTGGCACGTTATACCGGACAAGGGGTGGCGGCGCATCGTTCGGGCGATGCCATTGACCAAGAGGCCCGCGCCACCCGGTCGCGCGCTGCCAAGCGGCGGCATTGGGAACGGGGNGGCGCGGCACCTGCGGTGGCGGTCACGGCGCAGGCGGATGAGATTGCCNCGCCGGGGCATCTGCCCGAGAGGCTGGCCCCCTTGCCGGTGGCGGCCCTACGGTTGCCGCCNAAGATGACAGAGGATCTGGCGCGGCTCGGGCTGCGGCGGATCGGCGACTTGGCGGATCAGCCGCGTTCGACCCTTGCCCGCCGTTTTGGGCCAGAGCTGATGGTGCGGCTGGATCAGGCCTTTGGCCATGTGCCGGAACCGATGTCGCCCTCTGCCCCCGCCCCGCGCTTTGCCACCCGGCTGAGCCTGCCGGAACCCATTGGATTGCGCAGCGATCTTGAGGCCGCATTTTCCCGGCTGACCGAGCGGTTGTGCGTGCTTTTGCAGGCCAAGGCCCTTGGCGCGCGGCATCTGCGCATCGAGGCGTTTCGCGCCGACGGTAGCCTGCAATCGGTCGAGGTGCGGTTGGCGCGATGTGTCGATCGGCCCGAGGCGATGCTGCCACTGCTGGAGATGCAGCTTGACGGGATCGACGCCGGGTTTGGCATCGACATGCTACGGCTCGAGGCGATCGTCACGGCCCGGATGGAGACCCGGCAGGGAGAGAGCGGCATCGGCCGCGGGCGGGGTGCAGCGGAACAAGAGGCGGCGCTGGCGGATCTGATCACCCGGCTGGGGTCACGGATCGGGCTGGAGTCAATCACCCGCCGTCATCCCGCCGAGAGCCATATTCCCGAGAAATCCGCGCTGACCCTTGCGGCGGCATGGTCTGTGCCCGCNCGCACGCCCTGGCCTGCNCCAGAGAGACCACGCCCCCTGTTGCTCTGGCGNCCAGAGCCGGTCACCCGACCCGAAGAGGGTTGGTCCACGCTGCCCTTTCGTTGGCGGGGACGGCTGCATGAGGTGGCAGGCGTCATAGGTCCCGAGCGCATCGCGCCGGAATGGTGGCTCGACGATCCGGATTGGCGCAGCGGTGTCCGCGATTACTGGCAGGTGGTGACGACGCGCGGCGAACGGCTCTGGCTGTTTCGCGCCCATGGTGGGCAAATCTCGGGCGGATGGTTCTGTCAGGGGCGCTTCGGCTGAGGCGCTGTCAGGAAAGCGCTTGATTTGGGGCGGGATTGGCGCAACTCTGAGACTATGAGTTTGCAAAGCCTTGGCCCGCTCGCGGGCGCGCATCCCGCACCGTCGCAGGTGGCGTTCCAACGCAATGAACTGGGCGTGATCCTGTCGCTCTATGGGCGCATGGTCGCGGCGGGGGAATGGCGCGATTACGGCATTTCCTGCCTGCGCGAGGTGGCGGTGTTCTCGGTCTTTCGACGCACCGCCGAGCATCCGCTCTACCGGATCGAAAAGCGGCCAAAACTGCAGGGCAANCAGGGGCAATATGCGGTCATCGGCATGGATGGTCAGGTGCTCAAGCGGGGCCAGGATCTGCGCACCGTGCTCCGCGTGCTGGAGCGCAAGCTGATCCGGTCGGTGGACTAGAGCAACTTCAGAACAGATTGATAGACGTTCTGGGTGCGAAATTGCGCCGAGCCAAACGCTGCAAGACCTAAGCCTTGGAGCGCGCCATCCGGGCGACCGGCTCGTGACAGGCGCAGGTTACGACGTGATCGTTGACCATGCCCACCGCTTGCATAAAGGCATAGGTGATGGTGGGGCCGCAGAATTTGAAACCGCGTTTCTTCAAATCCTTGGAAAGTTTTACGGAAATATCGGTCTGCGCCGGCACGTCCGAGAGGGATCGCCACTGGTTCTGGATGGGGTGCCCGCCGACGTAATCCCAGAGGTAGGCGGCAAAGCCCTGCTCGACCTCGATCGCCTGCCACGCCCTGGCATTGCCGATGGTCGCCTCGATCTTGCCCCGGTGGCGGATAATGCCCGGATCGGCCAACAGGCGCACCACCTCGGTCTCGCCCCAACCGGCGATCACATGCGGGTCAAACCCTTGGAATGCCGCGCGAAAACTTTCGCGTTTGCGCAGGATGGTGATCCAGCTCAGCCCCGCCTGAAACCCATCGAGAATGAGCTTTTCCCAGAGCGCGCGACTGTCATACTCAGGCACGCCCCATTCGGTGTCATGGTAGCTTTCATAGAGCGGATCGGCACTGACCCAGCCACAACGGTCCATGGTTTTCCCCTCTTGCCCGGCACAGAGACACCGGATCGTTCAAATGCGCGCTTTAAGTGATCCTTAAGCCATCCGGCCCAGTTTGAGAACAGGCGTTCCGGAGGGGCAGATGGGACANAAACACAAATGGGCCGATATTCCGGCGGGCTTTGACACCCCGCTCTCCTATGCCGTCTCGGCGCGGGACCGCTCCGTCGTCGATATGGTCAATCAGGCGGTGCGCCATAAACAGGTGCTCTTGGCCTATCAGGCGGTGGTGCCCGCCCGACAACAGGACAAGCCCGCGTTCTACGAGGCGTTGATTCGGGTTCTCGATGCCACAGGCCGTGTCATTCCCGCCAAGGATTTCATCACCCAGATCGAGGTGACGGAAACCGGGCGNATCATCGACTGTCTGGCGCTGGAAAAGGGGCTGCGCACGCTGATCAACTATCCCGACCTGCGGCTGGCGATCAACATGTCGGCTCGCTCCATCGGCTATGCGCGCTGGATGCGCACCTTGAAAAAGGGGTTGGGCGATGATCCCACCATTGGCGAGCGGTTGATTCTGGAAATCACCGAAAGCTCGGCCATGCTGGTGCCGGAATTGGTGACCGGCTTCATGAAGGATCTGCAAGCACGGGGAATCAGCTTTGCCTTGGATGACTTCGGCGCAGGCTATACCTCGTTCCGCTTCCTCAAGGAGTTCTATTTCGACATCCTCAAGATTGATGGGCAGTTTGTCCGTGGCATCGCCACCGACCCCGACAATCAGGTTCTCACCGCCGCACTGGCGAGCATCGGCCAGCAATTCGACATGGTGACAGTGGCCGAAAGCGTCGAGAAACCCGAGGATGCGGCCTATCTCGCGGCGCTCGGGATTGACTGTCTTCAGGGCTATTACTTTGGCGCGCCCACAGTGCGTCCGCCTTGGCTCGATACCACCCTTGACCGCGCCATCGCTTGAATGTGACACTCCGTCCGTTGCCGCAGCGCGGCACCTACGATATGACGCCACGTAACGGCGGAGGCGGCGCAGGAATAGCCACATGAATGTGACATCCCTACGCCACACTCGCGCACGGGCAAATCCTGGTGGAGGACACAGATGACCAACGTAGTAATCGCATCCGCAGCACGCACCGCTGTCGGTTCATTTGGCGGAGCATTCGCCAACACGCCGGCGCATGATCTGGGCGCGGCTGTGCTCGAGGCGGTTGTCGCCCGTGCAGGCATTGAAAAGGGCGAAGTGTCGGAAACGATCCTCGGTCAGGTGCTGACCGCCGCACAGGGCCAGAACCCGGCGCGTCAAGCNCATGTCAACGCCGGTCTGCCGCTCGAATCCGCGGCATGGAGCATCAATCAGGTCTGTGGCTCGGGCCTGCGGGCCGTGGCACTGGGCGCACAGCACATCCAATTGGGCGATGCCGCGATCATCTGTGCCGGGGGTCAGGAAAACATGACGCTCAGCCCGCATGCCGCTTATCTGCGCGCCGGTCACAAGATGGGCGATATGACCTATATCGACACGATGATCCGTGACGGGCTCTGGGATGCGTTCAACGGCTATCACATGGGCCAGACCGCCGAAAACGTGGCCGATCAATGGCAGATCACCCGCGACATGCAGGATGAATTCGCCGTCGCCAGCCAGAACAAGGCCGAAGCGGCGCAAAAGGCGGGCAAGTTCGACGACGAGGTGATCGCCTTCACCGTCAAGAACCGCAAGGGTGACATCATCGTCGACAAGGATGAATACATCCGCCACGGCGCGACCATGGAAGTGATGCAGAAACTGCGCCCCGCCTTTACCAAGGATGGCTCGGTCACGGCGGCCAACGCCTCTGGTCTCAACGATGGTGCCGCAGCCACCCTTTTGATGAGCGCCGATGAGGCCGAGCGTCGTGGCATCGAGCCGCTGGCGCGCATCGCCTCTTATGCCACTGCTGGCCTCGATCCGTCGATCATGGGTGTCGGCCCGATCCATGCCAGCCGCAAGGCGTTGGACAAGGCCGGTTGGACCGTCGCCGATCTCGATCTGGTCGAGGCGAATGAGGCCTTTGCCGCGCAGGCCTGCGCGGTCAACAAGGAAATGGGCTGGGATCCGGCCATCGTCAACGTCAACGGTGGTGCGATTGCCATTGGCCACCCGATTGGGGCCTCGGGCTGCCGCGTGCTCAACACCTTGCTCTTCGAGATGAAGCGCCGTGGCGCCAAGCGCGGGCTCGCCACACTCTGCATCGGTGGTGGCATGGGCGTTGCCCTATGCGTGGAGCGTCCGTGAGCTGCTCCGACGCGGCGTGATACAGGATCAAGGGCACCTCAGGCGGTGCCCTTTTTCTTGATCCGATCCCCTTGGCCGCATCGCAGAAATTTTATCGCGCAACAATATTGCGCATTGCGGCGCAAACCGATAACCAAGTTTCAACACACCAGCCATATTGGAGGATATCATGGCAAGAACCGCACTCGTCACCGGGGGCTCTCGTGGAATCGGCGCCGCCATTTCCAAGGCGCTCAAGGCTGATGGCTATACCGTCGCCGCCACCTATGCCGGCAATGATGAGGCCGCCGCCAAATTCACCGAGCAAACCGGCATCAAGTCCTACAAATGGAACGTGGCGGACTATGACAGCTCCAAAGAGGGCATCGCCCGTGTCGAGGCGGAGTTGGGCCCGATTGACATCGTGGTCGCCAATGCCGGCATCACCCGCGATGCGCCGTTCCACAAAATGACGCCGCAGCAGTGGAAAGAGGTCATCGACACCAACCTCACCGGCGTCTTCAACACCGTGCATCCCGTATGGCCGGGCATGCGCGAGCGCGGCTTTGGCCGGATCGTGGTGATCTCCTCGATCAACGGGCAAAAGGGCCAGTTCGGTCAGGTCAACTATGCCGCGACCAAGGCCGGTGATCTGGGCATCATCAAGTCACTGGCCCAAGAGGGCGCAGCGAAAGGCATCACCGCCAACGCCATCTGCCCCGGCTATATCGCCACGGAAATGGTCATGGCCGTGCCCGAAGCGGTGCGCGAAAAGATCATCGGCATGATCCCGGCGGGCCGTCTGGGCGAACCCGAGGAAATCGCACGCTGCGTGAGCTTCCTCGTCTCTGACAATGCCAGCTTCATCAACGGCTCGACCATTTCGGCCAATGGCGCGCAGTTCTTTGTCTGACTAAGGCGACGTAGACACACCTCAGAGGCTCGCCCCGGTGTTCCGGCGGCGGGCCTTTTCACGCTGATGGGGCCGCCAGAGTGCCGCGTGGGCAGAACTCTGTCTCAAGACAGACCGGCGGCGGCGACCCCGCTCCGCCCACCATCGCCACCAAGAGGCGCGCAGCCTCGCGCCCCATTTCGCGGTGCGGGACATGCACGGTGGTCAGGGCCGGATCGACCACGGTTGCCAGTTCGATATCGTCAAAGCCGGTGATCGACACGTCGTCCGGCACCCGCAGCCCCAGTTTGCGTGCCATCTGCAACGCCCCCACCGCCAGCACGTCATTGCCGCAGATCACGGCGGTAGGGCGCGCGGGCAGGGCCATCAACTTTGCCATTGCCTCAGCCCCGTTGGCGATGCTGTAGGGGGTCTCGATGAGGTGCAGCGCCGTGGGATCAAGCCCGTGGTCGCGGAGCGCGTCGCGTACCCCCGAAATCCGGTCGCGGGCACGGTCATTGCCCTCGGCCAAGGCCGAAATCATGCCGACGCGCTGATGCCCGAGGCGCAGCACCTCTTTGGCCAATGCCGCCATTGCCCGGCGATTGTCGAACCCGATCGCTGGGCGCGCCTGCGCCGGATCAAACGCCCAGGACACCAACACCGGCACGCCGCGCTGTTCGAGAAAGGCGTAAATTCCGGGATCGCGGTCATGCCCGATCAGCAAGAGCGCATCCGCGCCGCGTGCCACAAGGGTGCGTATCTGGTCGGCCTCGTTTTGCGGGCTGTAGGATGACGAGGCCACCAGGAGGGTCACACCACTGAGATGCAATTCCTCCTGAAAGGCCTGAATGGCGCGGGCAAAGATCGCGTTTTCCATCGTCGGAATGATCGCACCAATGGTGCCGGTGCGCCGCGCCGCCAAAGCCCGCGCGCCAAAATTTGGCGAATAGCCCAAGGCCATCACCGCCGCCAGAACCCGCTCGCGGGTGGTCTCTTGCACCTGTGACGGAGAGTTGAGGCAACGCGAAACAGTGGCGGTAGACACGCCCGCCGCGCGGGCGACATCGGCCAGCGTGGGCAGGTTCAAGGCGTTGTCAGGGACACGTCGGTTCATCCTGGGACCCGGAGCAAGAGTGTTTCGATCTACATGCCTGTAACGACATTCGGGAAATATAACAGCTTGCGTGAAAATATGTAAGCGCTTACATTTATCTCGAATCGTCGAAAGACCCGACGAAGAGGAGGGCATCATGTTTCTGTTCGCAGCACTGATCCTGTTCGGAGCCTTTGGCCTGAATGTCGCGATGGGAGCCTTTGGGAACGCGGCATTTCTGACAGGTGTGGGTGAAATGCTTTTGCTGCTGGCAGCGGTCGTGACCTTTGTCGTCGCCACGTTGAGGAGCGAGGCGGCGCGCAAACGCGGAAAATAAATCAGATCTCAGGGAGGAGACAAGAATGACTGAAGAAGCAAAAGAGCTTGCGTCCGAAGAGCGGCGCAATTTTCTGAAACTGGCCACCACCGGCAGCTTTACCGCAGCGGTTGTTGCGGCGGCGGCGGGCACGCTCTGGTCGTCCGAGGCCTCTGCGCAAACCGCCAATGAAGAGCGCGAGCGCGAGGCGGCGGCAGAGCATGTGATGACGCTGGCCACGGAATATGTGGTGGGCACCACACGCAGCTATCCGATGATGCAGCTTGATGTGAAAGAGAACCTGCAAAACGCCTCGAACGGCAAGATCTATGTCAAGCTGGCCCCCGGTGGGCANTTGGGCGTTGGATCGGCACTGGCGCAAAAGGTGCAGGGCGGNACGATCAATGCCGGGCAATTCTCGCTCTCGAACTTTGCCCCCTTCGCCCCGGCGGTGGACCTGATCAACATGCCCTATTTCTGCGGGGCCAATCAGCGTTTCGTCAATCTCGTGACCTCTGACATCTGGAAGAAAGAGGTGAATGCGCTGGTCGAGGCGCGCGGCTTCAAGCCGATGTTCTATTTCTGCATCGACCCGCGTGTGATGGCGGTGCGCAAGGGCGGTGGTGGGCCGATCATGACCCCGGCCGACCTGCAAGGGGTCAAGTTCCGGGTGCCCGGTTCGCAGATGCTGCAACAGTTCTACAAGATGGGCGGCGCCAATCCGACGCCAGTCGCCTGGGGGGAAACACCGTCGGCGATCAAACAGGGTGTGGCCGATGCGCTCGACCCGGCGGTGGGCGCGCTCTATGCCTTTGGCTTCAAGGATATCCTGAGCCACGTCACCTTTACCCAGGCGGTGCCGGATAGCCAGACCTATGCCTGCAACCTCGAATGGTACAACACCCTGTCCAGCGATGTGCAGGAGGCGATTGAATGGGCCTCCGAAATGAGCTTCCATCAAAACCTTGCCAAGGTGCCGTCGTCGCGCACCTATGCCATGGCCGAAATGGCCAAGTCCGGCGTGGAATTCCATTCTCTGAGCGCCGATCAACTGGCGGAATGGCAGGAAACCGTGGGCTATCAGCGCTCTGAATGGGACAGTTTCAAGACCGAACTGGCCGGGTCGATGGAGACCTTTGACAAGCTGGTCGAGGCGGCAGGCACGTCGGGCAAATACTACGTCCACGACGCCTGATGCTGAACACGCCGGGCGCGCGCATGACTGCCGCGCCCGGAATTTGCAAGGACGCTAACGAGAGGGACAGGACCGCAGCGCGCGCCCTGAACCGGAGAGGTTTGACATGCTCAGCACACTGGACCGCAATCTGGAGCGATGGGCGCTTCTGATCTTTTACATGATGCTGGTCGTCACCATGGCGATCGAGGTTATCCGGCGCGAGGTGTTCGCCTATTCCTCGGTCTGGGGCGAAGAGATCGTGCGCTATGCGTTCATCTATCTGGCATGGATCGGGGCGGCGGCGGCGGTGCGCGAACGCGCGCATATCCGCATCGACGTGATCATGCATTACGTGGGGCCGCGCCTGAAGGCGGCGCTCTATATCCTTGGTGATCTGGTGATGGCGGCGGTGGCCATCGTGGCGCTCTACTGGTCATGGGAGACAGTGCTTGTCTCGGCCAAGTTCGGCTCGGTCAGTGCCGGCCTGCGGGTGTCGATGGTATGGTTCCTCTTGGCGGTGCCGGTGGGGTTCGGCCTTATGCTCTTGCGCCTTGTGCAATCCTTCCTGCGCGATCTGCGCGCCCTTCGTGACGGGACACCCGTGCACGAAGGCAATCAGCTGTTCGATTGAGAGGCGCGCGTCATGTGGAATACATTTTCGCAAACCGTCGATCTGGGCTGGGATTTTTACGGGCCGGTGATCCTCTTTGTGGTGTTGGTGGCGCTGGCCGTCCCGATCTGGGCGGCCATCGGCTCGGCGGCGATTGTCATGCTGATCTGGTCGGGCGCGCTGCCGCTCAGCCTTGTGGGGGAGAGCCTCTTTGACGGGATCGACGCCTTTGCGTTGACGGCGGTGCCGCTCTTTATCCTGACCGGCGATGTGCTGGTGCGCACCGGCCTCAGCCGCAAGTTTCTCAACGTGGCCGAGGCGCTGACGCAGTTTGCCAAGGGCGGGTTTGGCTCGGCCACGGTGCTGGTCTGCGGCATGTTCTCGGCGATCTCAGGCTCGGATGCGGCGGGCGCTGCGGCGGTGGGGCGGATGACCATCGACCGGCTGGTGGAATCGGGCTACCCGCGCCCCTATGCCTGTGCGCTGGTGGCGGCAGGGGCCTGCACCGGCATCCTCATCCCGCCGTCGATTGCCTATATCATCATCGGTCTGGTCTTGGGCATTTCCGCCTCGACGCTCTTTATGGCGGCGCTCATTCCGGGGATGCTGATCCTCTTGTCGATCCTGATCACCAATATCGTGGTCAATCGCATCTATGGTTATGAGGGCGGCGGCAATGTCGGGTTCGCCGAATATTTCGTCAATCTGGGCCGTGCGCTGGCCTCGGGCTGGTATGCCTTCATCGTGCCGGGGATCATCTTCTACGGCATCTTCTCNGGGCGNCTNACGCCGACCGAGGCGGGGGCCACGGCGGTCATCGTCACGGTGATCCTCGGNTTTATCCTAGGCACGCTCAAACTGGCGGATTTTCCCGCCATGCTGATCAGTTCGGCCAAGGTCAACGGGGTGATCCTGCCGATCATCGCCTTTTCCCTGCCGTTGGCACAGGCGCTGGCGATCATGGGCGTGCCGCAGGGGTTCGTGACCGCTGTGACGGGCCTTACGGATGATCCTGCAACGCTCATTCTCTTGATGATCCTGATCCTGATCGCGGCGGGCTGCGTGATGGAAACAACGCCGAATATCGTCATCCTCGCCCCCATTCTGAAACCACTCGCCGACAATATCGGCATGAATGAAATCCAGTTCTGCATCATGATGATCACNGCCCTGGGCGTGGGATTCATCACGCCACCGCTTGGTCTCAACCTCTTTGTTGTGTCCGGCATCACCGGCGAATCCATTCTGCGGATCGCGTGGCGGGCGGTGCCCTTCGTCTTCTTCATGCTGATCGTGGTGCTGCTGATTGCCTATATCCCGGCGATTTCGACGACGATGCTTCCCGATGTCTACAAATAGGACCCTGCCATGACCCGTGAATACCTGAAAAAAGCAACCCTCACATCGACCTCCAATGCCGGTGATGTGCATGAAACCGTGCAGGGGATTTTGGCCGATATCGAGGCGGGCGGTGACAAGGTGGCGCTGGAGTATGCCGCCAAGTTCGACCGCTATGAGGGCAAGATCATCCTGACCCCAGAAGATATTGCCGCCGCCTCGGCGCTGGTGCCGGAAAAACTCAAGCGCGATATCGAATTTTCCCATGCCAATGTGCGCCGCTTTGCGCAGGCTCAGCGCGAAACCTTGCGCGATATCGAGGTTGAGGTGGTGCCGGGGCTGATTGCGGGGCAAAAGAGCATCCCGGTGCGGGCGGCAGGCTGCTATGTGCCGGGCGGGCGCTATAGCCATATCGCCAGCGCCATCATGACCGTGACCACCGCCAAGGTGGCGGGTTGCAAGCATATCGTCGCCTGTTCGCCACCCCGCCCCGGCGTGGGTGTGGCCCCGGCAATCATCTATGCGGCGCATGTCTGCGGCGCGGATGTGATCATGGCGATGGGCGGCGTGCAGGGTGTTGCGGCGATGACATTCGGCCTCTTTGGTCTGCCACCGGCGAACATCCTTGTCGGTCCCGGCAATCAGTTCGTGGCCGAGGCCAAGCGCATCCTCTTTGGTCGCGTCGGCATCGACATGATCGCAGGCCCGACCGACAGCCTCGTTCTGGCGGATGCGACCGCTGATCCGATGGTGGTGGCGACCGACCTCGTGGGACAGGC
>JGI25317J35169_1001790_pt1 | contig 11042 bp, 7 predicted proteins | sample AutmiccommunBRH5_FD_35169 | JGI IMG/M metagenome (IMG submission 35169) | reverse complement strand
AGCAGGCGACCGCGTCGGTAACAGCCAGCGGACCTGCCATGTCGATCCGGGCAAGCGTCGCGTCCCACTGCTAGGACCGGACTACGGCAGAAGGGTTGCGCATGAGGTGTCATATTTTTATGTACGAATACTATACAAGCTGTATTATCTGTACAGCTTTGATGGCTTATTGATATGTTGCTTGGAAAAGCCGACCGGCGGAGTAGGACTTCAGTCGCATTGCCAGTCGAGACTGATGATATCAATCTGATATCAGTCTCCAGGCGAGGAGACTTGCTGATCGGACAGGACCACGGGCCTGCCGACTGAAGCACCATCAGGGGCCATCCAGAGGGGTGGATCAATGCTGGCGCTTTTTTCGTGCCCGTCTTCGGCGCTACAAAACCGATACAAACGACCCGCTGGGCCGTCCGCAGCAAGGAGCGATCACCGCAGGGTGGCGATATTGGCAGGGAGTGCACGAGGTACCGAAAAGGTGCATCGACCGAGACGTCCGTGGCGGAGAAGAACAACACGCTTTGCCTTGTTCACGAGACCACCATGCGCATGAACCTGCCGGTCACTGGCCGCGACGTTTCCATCAGCGACACCGCCAATATTCTCTCCACCACGGATCTCAACGGTGACATCACCTATGTGAATCCGGACTTCATCAAGATCAGCGGCTTCGAGGAAAGCGAGCTGCTTGGTCAGCACCACAACATCGTCCGCCACCCGGACATGCCCACCGAGGCCTTCGCCGACCTGTGGTCGAGCGTACGGGGCGGCAGCTCATGGATGGGCATGGTGAAGAACCGCTGCAAGAACGGCGATCACTACTGGGTCAGCGCGTTCGTCACGCCGATCAGCCGCAACGGTCGGGTCGTCGAATACCAATCGGTACGCACCAAGCCCGCGCCGGCTCAGATCGCAGCCGCCGAGCAGCTGTACGCGCAGTTGCGCAACAAGCGTCCGCCGCCTGCGTTGCGTCGTGCACCGCTGAGCGCCCGCAGTCGCGTCGCGCTTCTGGCGGCGCTGGGTGCCGCGCCGTGCGTGGTCGGCGCGCTGCTGGCTGGAGCGGGTCTGATCGCTGCGCTGGCCACCGCCGCTGCCGCCGTGCTGGGCGCAGGTGCAATGGCCTATGTCGCGCTGGCACCGCTGCAGCGCCTCGCCGAGCAGGCACGCAGGGTCGGTGACAACCCGGTGGGGCAGCTGGTCTATGCCGGCCGGCGTGATGAATTCGGCCAGATCGCCTTTGCCATGAAGATGCTGGAAACCGAGGCCGGCGCCATGGTCGGCCGTATCGGCGATGCCTCGCGTCAACTCAGCCAGCATGCCCACGAACTGCTCGGTGCGATGGACAGCAGCACGCAGAGCGCTGCACGCCAGCAAAGCGAAACCGATCAGGTCGCCACGGCGATCAACCAGATGGCGGTCAGCGTGCAGGAAGTGGCAAGCAACGCCCAGCGCACCGCCGAGGCAGCCAGCCGCGCGGACAGCGAAGCGGCGACCGGCACCGAGGTGGTCAACCGTACCGGGGCGGCCATCGGCCGACTGGCGCAGGACATCCAGCAGGCCGGTGACGTGATTCATGAGCTGGAGGCGCACAGCAATGACATCACCAAGGTGCTCGACGTCATTCGCGGCATCGCCGAGCAGACCAACCTGCTGGCGCTGAACGCCGCCATCGAGGCGGCGCGGGCCGGCGAGCAGGGCCGTGGCTTTGCCGTGGTCGCCGATGAAGTACGCAGCCTGGCATCGCGGACCCAGCAGTCGACCCAGGAGATCAACAGCATGATCGGCGCGCTGCAGGGCGGGGCACGGCAGGCGGTGGAGGTCATGCAGCGCAGCCGCGAGCAGGCCATGCAGAGCGTCGAACATGCGGCCCAGGCGGCGCGCTCGCTGCAGGGCATCAACAGCCGGGTCAACGAGATCAGCGCGATGAGCATACAGATCGCCGCGGCCGTCGAGCAGCAGAGCGCGGTCAGCGAGAACATCAACCAGAACATCGTCAGCATTCGCGGCGGCTCCGATCAGCATGTGGAGAGCGGCCTGCGCAGCCGGCAGAGCGCGTCGGGCGTCGCCGAGCTGGCGAGCAGCATGGAGATGTTGGTGCAGCAGTTCTGGACGCGGCGGCGCGGCTGAAGGCTTGCCGATGCCTCGAAATGGTGCGTGCTGTAGAGGGCGCGGCGCGTTGCCCGCGCCATCTGCGCCGGGCTTGTTACGCTGCGCGCGTAAAGGCAAAATGCCACTAGTTTCGCATGCTGCGAAAGCTGCTTTACCGCTCAGGACAACCGGACCTGATAGCTAAGGCGCCAGCCGTGACATTCCCTTGGGGGTGCACCACGGCTGGCGCCTTTTTTTTGGGCTCGTTTCGCTGCAAGGCGCGCCCTGACAGAGATCGGCACTCAACCTGCATGTGCTTGCACGAAAGATGAATCAATGCTGACCGAAGAGACGCTGCGCACTGCGCTGGAAGAAACCATTCAGGTACTGGAACGCACGCGACGCTCGTTCAAATCGCGCGAGCTCGGCCAGCTGCGCCGGCGCCTGATTGAACTGCTCGAGCAACTGGAAACCGACACGGGAGAGAAGGGCGAGCGCTGATCGCCAAACCGTAACCGGCCCCCTGTACAAGGATGTCCGCCGCATCCATGCGAGCGCTGCCAACAGAAGCGGCGCCGAACCTGCCTCGCGTACTCAGACCCCATTTCCAAGGAAGATCTGTTTATGCGCACCAACCTCCCCGTCAACGACCGCGAAGTCACGGTCGGCGAGACGGCGAACATCCTGTCCACCACCGATCTGAACGGCACCATCACTTACGCCAATCCGGATTTCGTGGCGATTTCCGGCTTCAGCGAAGACGAGCTGCTCGGTGAGCCGCACAACCTCGTGCGCCACCCCGACATGCCCGAGGCCGCCTTTGCCGACCTCTGGCAAACGCTGCAGGCGAACAGGTCGTGGATGGGCATCGTCAAGAACCGCTGCAAGAACGGCGATCACTACTGGGTCAGCGCGTTCGCCACGCCCGTCGGCCGCGACGGCAAGGTCGTCGAATACCAGTCGGTGCGGACCCGCGCGCAGCCCGAACAGATTCGCGCCGCCGAGGCGCTTTACGCACGCCTGCGCGAGGGCCGTGCCGCAGGCGNATTGCGCGCTTCGCGGCTCGGGTTGCGTGGCCGGGTGGCGCTGCTGGCTGGCCTCGGCAGTGCCGCAGGCGCGGCGCTCGGCGCGTTGCTGCTCGGTGCGCCGCTGGCCGCCGNTGCCGCCGCGGTCGTNCTNGGCGGTGCGGTGGCCACTGGCTTGGCGGCGCTGGCNCTCGCACCGCTGACGCAGCTGGCGCGCCAGGCGCGACGCATCGGCCACAACCCGGTCAGCCAGTTGATCTACACCGGACGCCGTGACGAGATCGGCGAGATCGCCTTCGCCATGAAGATGCTGGAAACCGAAGCCGGCGCCATGGTCGGGCGCATCGCCGACTGCAGCCGCCAGCTCAGCAGCCACGCCCGCGACCTGCTCGGTGCCATGCATGGCAGTACCGAAAGCGCCTCGCGCCAGCAGCAGGAAACCGATCTGATCGCCACGGCGATTCGGCAGATGACCGCCAGCGTGCAGGAAGTCGCCCTCAACGCGCAGCGCACGGCCGAGGTGGCAGCCCGCGCGGACAGCGAAGCGGCTAGCGGCCGGGAGATCGTCGGCCTCACCGGCAGCAGCATCACGCGGCTGGCCGGTGACATCCAGCAGGCCGCCGAAGTCATTCATCAGCTGGAAAGCCACAGCCAGGAAATCAGCCGCGTGCTCGAGGTGATTCACAGCATTGCCGAGCAGACCAACCTGCTCGCGCTCAATGCCGCCATCGAAGCGGCGCGTGCCGGCGATCAGGGCCGCGGCTTCGCCGTGGTGGCCGACGAGGTGCGTCAGCTGGCATCGCGCACATCCAGCGCGACCACCGATATCCAGAGCATGATCGGCTCGCTGCAGGCCGGTGCGCGCCAGGCCGTGGACGTCATGCAGCGTAGCCGCGAGCAGGCGCAGCACAGCGTCAGCCATGCCGACCAGGCCGAGCATTCGCTCGGCGGCATCAACAGCCGGGTCAACGAGATCAGCGCCATGAGCAGCCAGATTGCCGCAGCGGTGGATCAGCAAAGCTCGGCCAGCGAGGAGATCACCCAGAGCATCGTCAGCATCCGCGGCAGCTCGGACAATCACGTTGCCACCGGTCTGCACAGCCAGCGCAGCGCCTGCGGCGTCGCCCAGCTGGCCGATGGCATGCTCGAGCTGGTGCAACAGTTCTGGGCGCGGCGGCGGGCGTGATCGCTGCAGTCTGTCGCTTGCACGGGACAGACTGATATCAAGTGGCATCATGCGCTCGTCGGCGCTTATTAAATGACGCCGGTTGGCTGGCACTTCGCTGGCCATTGCCGCGCCGACGAGGCATTTCCACATGATGCGCGCCTTACTGCTGATGGTCGCCTGCCTGACGTTGCTGCCCTGGACCGGCAACGCGATGGCGGCTGAGCCATCGCCGGTGCTGCAGACGAGGGGGGCGGCGACGCTGCAGGTCGGCGCAGTGGAATACCTGCTGGGCAGGCCGGACGCGGATTTCACCCAGATCGCCGCAGCGGATCTGCCCTGGCAGCGGCTGAACANACCCAACCTTGGCAAACAGCGCGACGGTGCCTGGCTGCGCCTCCGGCTGCATAACACGGGCGACGCCGCGAAGCGCTGGTANCTGCTGCTGAAATGGCCGGTGCTCGACCGCGTCGCGGTGCGCCTGTATTACCCNGACAGCGACNGCTGGGGNCAATCCATGCTGGCCGGGGATGCCGTGGCACTGAGCAGCCGACCGCTGGCCGANCATCACTTCGTCTANCCACTCGAGCTGCCGNCGGGCGAGCGAGCGGTGGTCTATCTGCAGCTGCAGGCCAGGGAAACCCTCGCCCTGCCGCTGGAGCTGATCGACGAAAAGCAGCTGATCGAGGGCAAGCTTCGCGACGTCACGCTGGTCAGCCTGTTCTTCGGCGGCATCCTGGTGATCGTGCTGTACAACTGCAGCCTGCTGATCTTCACCCGCGACGGCAGCTACTTCCTCTACGTGCTTTACCTGCTCAGCGCGGTGTTCTACGTGCTGACCATTACCGGCTTCGGCCAGCTCTACCTCTGGCCGGAAATCCCCGAGCTGTCGGCACGCTTCTACGGCCTTTCCGCGGCGCTGTGCTTCTTCACGCCGATGCTGTTCGCCCTGCGCTTTCTCGGCATACGCCGCTATGGCGGCTGGGTCTGGGCGGTGTCCGTCAGCCTGACCGGCTACTGGGGTGTGGCGGTGCTCATGCTGCTGCTGGCACCGACCCTGGCGCGCTATCTGTTCATGGACAGCGTCGCGCTGCTGCACTGCGTCGTGACCATGGCCGTGACGCTCAACCTGTGGATGCGCGGCAATCCGTCCGCGCGGCTGTTCAGCATCGCCTGGAGCACCTTGCTCGGCTTCACCGTGGTCAACCTGCTGGCGCTCAACGGCACCTTGCCACTCAATGCCTGGACGCTGAATGGCCAGCTGATCGGCATGTTCGCCGAGTTCGTGCTGCTATCCATGGCGCTGGCCGAGCGCATCAACGTCGAGCGCAACCGGCGCATCGCCGCGCAGCAACTGGCATTGCACGCCTCGGAATCGCTGGCCGAGGAGCGCGCACTGCGCTTGCAGGCCAAGCAGGAGGCGCTGGACCTGCAACTGCGCGCCAACGAGGTGCTCGAAGCGCGGGTGTACGAACGCACCCGTGCGCTGGAAGAAGTCCGCCACGGCCTGGAAGCCGCGAATGCCGAACTGATGCGCTTGAGCACCACCGATTCGCTGACCCAGCTGGCCAACCGCCGGCGTTTCGATCGTCTGCTGGACGAGGAAATCCGCCGCGCGCGGCGCGCCGGCAGCCCACTGTCGGTGTTGCTCGCCGATATCGATCACTTCAAGCGGGTCAACGACAGCTACGGCCACCCCTTCGGTGACGAGTGCCTGCGCCAGGTCGCGGCAGTGCTCGCCGCCCACTGCCAGCGCGCCGGCGACGTCGCGGCGCGCTATGGCGGTGAGGAGTTCGTCGTCCTGCTGCCGGGGCTCGACGCCGAACAGGCCGTCGCCCTGGCGGAATCGATCCGCTGCACGATCGCGCACCTGCAGCTGCAGCATGGCGAACAGCCGGTGGCGCTGACCATCAGCCTTGGCGTCGCCACGCTGACCCCCTCGCTCGTCGCGCCGGCCGATCTGCTGGCGGCGGCGGATGCGGCGCTCTATCAGGCCAAGAACGCTGGTCGCGACCAGGTGGCTCTGGCCGCTGAGGTCAATGCTGGCGAGCAGACTCCGGCCCTCAACGCTTGAGCGGTATGAAACGGTCCTGCGCGAGGTCCGCGCGGCTCGCTGGCATGCCCTGAAAAAGGGACCGCCCGCTGCGCGCCTAAATACAAAAAGTTACATACAATGACCCGCTTCAGGCTCCGGTCGCACGGCGGGGCCGCGCCGATACCACCACGTCCTTCCGAAGCGCTTCCGGCTCGATTCCGGCGGCGCTACCGGCCATGAGAAATCGATGCCGTTCAATGCACTGCTGATCCTGTGCTTCATGCTTCTGCTTGGTGCTGCGCCGGGCCGGGCGATGGCCGAAGACAGCCTGATGATCGAAAGCCGGCACGCTCCCGGGCTGCAGGTTGGCCAACCGGAGTACGCGCTTGGCCGGCTGGAGTCTGGCTTCGACCAGGCACGCAGCGACGACCGGGGTTGGCAGCCGCTGCAGGTACCCAATCTGCTCCGCCAGCCAGCAGGCGCATGGCTACGATTCCCGGTGCACAACCTCCAGGCAAATGCCAGCAGCTGGTATCTGTTGCTCAAGTGGCCCGTGCTCGACCGCGTTACGCTGCGCGTCTACTACCCGCGGCAGGACCGATGGGGTGAGCCCATGGTCGCTGGCGATACGCTGGCGGTCAGTCAGCGGCCGGTGGTCGATCACAACCTGGTCTTCCCGCTGAACCTGCAGCCCGGCGAGCAGGCGGTGGTCTATCTGCAGCTGGAGGCCAGCGAGCTGATGGTGCTGCCGCTGGAGCTGGTCGACGAGACGAGCTTCATCGAGGGCAAGGTGCTCGATACGGCGCTGTTCAGCCTGTTCTTCGGCGGCATGATCGTCATCGTGCTGTACAACCTGAGCCTGCTGATTTTCACCCGCGACCTCAGCTATCTGCTGTACGTGCTGTATCTGCTCAGCGCAATGTTCTACGTCGGCACCATGAGCGGCTTCGGCCAGCTGGTGTTGTGGCCCGGCGCACCGCCGTTCTCGGCGCGCTTCTACACGCTGTCGGCAACCCTGTGCTTCCTTACTCCGCTGCTTTTCGTCGTACGCTTTCTGCAGGTTCGCNAGTACGGCGGCTGGGTCTGGCACATCACCTGGGTGCTGGGCTGCTACTGGATCACGGTGCTGTTGGCGGTGCTGCTGGTTCCGGAGCATGCACACTGGCTGTTCATGGAATACGTGGCGCTGCCCTACTGCCTGATCAGCCTGGCGGTGACGCTCACGTTGTGGGCCCGCGGCAACGTATCGGCGCGGCTGTTCAGCATCGCCTGGATAACGCTGCTGGGTTTCACCGTCATTCACCTCCTGGCGCTGTGGGGCTACATGCCACTCAATCGGCTGACGCTGCATGGCCAGCTGATAGGCATGTTCATCGAGTTCGTGCTGCTATCGATGGCGCTTGCCGAACGGATCAACCTGGAGCGCGATCAACGCATCGCCGCCCAGCAGCTGGCGCTGGAGACCTCGCGCAGCCTGGCCGACGAACGCGAGCAGCACCTGCAGGCCAAGCAACAGGCGCTGCTGATCCAACAGCGTGCCAATGAAGAGCTGGAAACGCGCGTAGTGGCGCGCACCAAGGCGCTCGAGGAAGTCCGTCACGGTCTCGAGCTGGCGAATGCCGAGCTGCTCAGACTGAGCTCCACCGATCCGTTGACGCACCTCGCCAATCGCCGCCAGTTCGATCAGCTACTCGAAGACGAGGTCCGTCGCGGACGCCGCAACGGCACGCCGTTGACGGTCCTGCTGGGCGACATCGATCACTTCAAGCGAGTCAACGACAGCTACGGCCATCCGTTCGGCGACGAGTGCCTGCGCCAGGTCGCGGCGGTGCTCCAGCAGCATTGCCAGCGAGCCGGTGATCTCGCGGCGCGTTACGGTGGTGAGGAGTTCGTCATCACGCTGCCGGCAACCGGCGGGCCGCAGGCGGTGCTGCTGGCCGAGCGGATGCGGCAGGATGTCGAGCGGCTTGAGCTCGACTGCGACGGCGAGCGCGTCAGCCTGACCATCAGCTTTGGCGTGGCTACGCTCGATCCGCAAGCCGCGGCGTCGCCGCTGGAGTTGCTCAGTGCAGCAGACCGTGCGCTCTATGAGGCCAAGCGCAGCGGCCGCAATTGCGTGGTCGAGGCCGCCGACCTCGGGCCGGATGGCGCGACCGTGTTTGCCTGAGGCGCGGCCGCCCCTCAGCTCTCGGCCGGTACGAAACGCACCCGCACCAGCAGGCCGCCGAGAGCGCCCTGATCCAGGCTGATCTCGGCGCGATGGGCGCGGACGATTTCGCCGACGATGGCCAGCCCGAGGCCGGCACCATGGCCGCCGGTGTCGCGGCGGTAGAAGCGCGCGAAGACGCGATCGCGCTCGGCGGCCGGAATACCCGGGCCGTCGTCCTCCACCTCCAGCACGGCGCCGTCAAGCACCCGCAGCACCACGTTGCCGCCGTCGCCGGTATGCGCCAGCGCGTTGTCCAGCAGGTTGCTCAGCAGTTCGCTGATCAGCGTCGGCTCGCCGTCGATCCATACCGGTGCCTCCGCCTCCAGCGCCAGGGCGACGCCGCGCTTGTGCGCCAGCGCGGCCATCGCCAGGCCCAGCTCGCGGGCCAGCTGCGACAGGTCCAGGCGCTGCGCGCCGCCTTCGGCGATGGATTGCGCGCCGCTTTCGATGCGCGCCAGCGAGAGCAACTGGTTGGCCAGGTGGATGACCTTGTCGGTGCTCTGTCCGGCGTCTTCCAGGGTGCTGCGCCAGACCGCCGGTTCGGCTTCGCGCAGGCCCAGCTCGATCCGCGCCTTGAGCGCCGCCAGCGGCGTGCGCAAGTCGTGGGAGGCATCGGCGATGAAGCGCGCCTGGCGTTCGAACTGCCCGCGCAGGCGCTCGGTGAATCCGTTGAGCGCCGCCACCAGCGGCCTCAGCTCGCGTTGCACGCTGATCAGTGGCAGCGGCCGCAGGTCATCCGGTGCGCGCTCCTGCACCGCTTCGCTGAGCTGCCCCAGCGGTCGCAGCGCGGCACTGACCGCCAGCCACACCAGCACCAGCGCGGCGATCGCCAGCAGGCCGACGCGCCACAGGGTGTCGGTCAGCAGACCGCGCGCCATGCGCTCGCGGGCGCCGAGGGTCTCGGCCACACGGATCTCGGCGATGCCGTTGAGCTCCGGTTCGCTGACCGGCTGCAGCAGGCTGACCAGGCGCACGCCCTGGCCCTGGAACTCGCCGTCGTAGAAGCGCGCCAGCGCCGGGTAGTCGTCGGTGCGCGGGACGTCGGCAGCGGGCGCCGGCAGGTTCTCGTAGCCGCTGACCAGGCGCCCCTGGATGTCCAGCACCCCGTAGTAGATGCGCCCGGCACTGTCGTAGGCGAAGGTGTCCAGCGCCACGTAGGGCACGTTGGCGCGCAGCACGCCTTCATGGGTGACCAGGCCATCGGCGATGGCCCGGGCCGAGGCGAGCAGGGTGCGGTCGTAGGCGGTATCGGCGGCGGCGCGGCCGTTCCAGTAGGCGCTCAGGCCGCCGAACAGCAACAGCAGTGCGAGCAGGATCGCCAGCCGCCGCAGCAGCCGCGCGCGCAGGCTGCCGGCGAGCGCTTCCTCAGCCATCGAGCGCCTCGAGCAGGTAGCCGAGGCCGCGGAAGGTGACGATGCGTACCGGCTGGCCCTCGAGCTTCTTGCGCAGACGGTGGATGTAGATCTCGATGGCGTCGGCGCTGGCGTCCTCGTCCAGGCCGAATACCTGGGCGGCCAGCTGATCCTTGCTCATCACCCGACCGGGGCGGGCGATCAGCGCTTCCAGCACACCCTGCTCGCGGGAGGTCAGCGTCAGTGGCTCGTCGGCCAGGCTGAAGCGCCGCGCATCCAGATCGTAGACCAGCGCGCCGCAACGCTGCTGGCGTTCGCCGCCGCCGACGCTGCGCCGCAGCAGCGCCTTGACCCGTGCTTCCAGCTCGGACAGTTCGAACGGCTTGGCCAGGTAGTCGTCGGCGCCGAGGTTGAGCCCGTGCACGCGATCACTGACCTCGCCGCGCGCGGTGAGCATCAGTACCGGCAGCGTCTTGCCGCGCTCGCGCAGGCGCGCCAGCACCTGAAAGCCGTCGAGCCGTGGCAGGCCGACGTCGAGGATCGCCAGCGCGTAGTCCTCGCTGGCCAGCGCCAGGTCGGCGGCGACGCCATCGTGCAGCAGGTCCACGGTCCAGCCGGCGGCGCGCATTGCCTGCGCCACGCTTTCGGCCAGCTGGGGGTGGTCCTCGACCAGAAGAATTCGCATTGCCTGTCCTCTGCGATGGCGACGGAGCGCCAGTGTAGCGGCAGAACTTTCACGCCGCTGCTGGCTTTCAGCGCTGAAAGGCTGGCGAAAGCTTGACCGCCTAGGATCGCTCGCAGGTGGCTCGAACCACCACGCGCGGCGCATGCGCCGTCACAACAAAAACAATAGTGGAGATACCCCGATGCTGACTGCCGTCAGACGTTCACCCGCTCCTGCCCGTCTCGCTTTGGCCGTTGCCGCCGCCTCGCTGGCACCCATGGCCCAGGCCGCATTCATCGAAGACAGCAGCGCGACCCTGCAGACCCACAACATCTACCTGAACCGCGATTTCCGCGAAGGCAGCGGCCAGTCCAAGCGTGAAGAATGGACCCAGGGCTTCATCCTCGACGTCCAGTCGGGCTTCACCGAAGGCACCGTCGGCGTCGGCCTCGATGCCCTGGGCATGCTCGGCGTCAAGCTGGATTCCGGTGGCGGCCGCGCTGGCAC
>JGI25317J35169_1001771_pt1 | contig 11148 bp, 11 predicted proteins | sample AutmiccommunBRH5_FD_35169 | JGI IMG/M metagenome (IMG submission 35169) | reverse complement strand
TTGAGTAAGAACCTCCAAGCCCGCGGCGATTCACTCGCGACAGACTAGCCGGCGTCACTGTGTCACCTTGCAACAGGGCAACAGGGCAACAGGGCAAATTTACATGCGGCACCGGTGTTGCCGAGATCGGACATTGCCATGGACGGCAGGACGGGCCGCACTGACATCACATCTCGTGAATACGGCTCACCTGACGAGCAAGACGCATGGTCTCGTGCTCTTCCATGCGTAGAAGGTCCTCGGCGAGATTGCGTGCACCATCAATTTCGGCGCGACGCGCCAAGGAGCGGTAGAGATCGATCACCTGGTTATGAATGGTGAAGATATCCAGGGAAATCTCCTCCACCGTCATGGTGTCGTAAGCCTTACAGGCCTGATTGCGCAACACCGGATTGCGTGTCAGATAGTCGTAGATCCAGGTATGCAATGCCTTCGGGTCGGCATGCTTCTCGATCTTGTCGACCGTTTCCGCCAGTGCTCTCTCGTGGTCGGCAATGTAGACCAGCAGCCATTTGGCTCGGGTCTCTTCGTGCTTGTCGGAACAGCGAGCCATGCAACGAGCCAGCATGGCATGGGTGTCGCGTGTCCAGTCGATCAGGTCTTCGAATCGCTCGATCTTCATCGCCAAAATCTCCGCTGGTAGGACGGCAAACAGCACGGCACAGGCCTGTCTCACCGGTGCCTGATTCTGTCCGCTTGCCAGGTCCGGTTACATGACGCTGATTAAGAGATTAGTCCACCCTGCTGCGCCAAGGCCGCTCACACCGCGCAACCTTGCTACAGATCATTGCCGGCCGGAAAAAGACGGTCGAGGATGGGCGTGGATTCGCAAACCATGTGCCATCGCCCCGCCCGCCGGCTAGGCCAGCACCAGGGAAGCACGCTCATGTACCACGTCGTGTTGCGCGGGGCTCTGTTGATGCTTCTGGGGATACTGGCCAGCGCTCATGCGTTCGCTAACGCAACGGTGCTTGAGGTATTCGTGCGTGACGGCTGCCCGCACTGCAGCGCAGCCAAGGCCCATCTCGCGGAGCTCTCCACGCAGCATCCGGAGCTGGAGATTCGCCTGCGGGAAGTCGATCGCGATCCTGCCGCTCGCGCCGATCTGCTGCGCCTGTCCCGTGACGCCGGCGTCTGGCCGCCGGCAGTGCCGACATTCGTCATCGCTGATCAGATGTACTACCTGTTTCGCCGTGCTCGCGCTGAGCAGCCACAAGCTCACAAAACGACCTGGCGGCACGCTGAAGCTAATCAGCGGTGCGGCGATGCTCCCGCGGGACGTCGTCATGCTGCTACAGCCGCAATCGCTGCAGTAGCAGATTGCCAGGGGTGACCTATGCTGGACCCTAGCGCCGCTGCCATGCAGCAAGGGAGAGGCAAATGAGAGCATTCCGCCAGCGCACCATCGCCCTGCTACTAGCGCCGCTCCTGCTTGCTGGCGGCCTGGCGCAAGCATCCACCGCCAATCACGCTCGTTTCGATGCCCTGCTGGGTCCTTTCGCCAGTGGCGAAGAAGTAACGCGGGCCTGTCTGAGCTGCCACGGCAAGGCAGCCAAGCAGATCATGGCCACGCGGCACTGGACTTGGGACTACATAAACCCGGATACCGGTCAGCGTCTGGGCAAGAAGACCATGCTCAACGGCTTCTGCATCGGCGACCGTTCCAACGAGGCGTTCTGCCAGTCTTGCCACATCGGCTATGGTTGGAAGGATGCCAGCTTCGACTTTACCGACGAAACCAAGGTCGACTGCCTTTCCTGCCATAACACCGGCAACTACCTCAAGCTTGCGGGCCTCGCTGGGCATCCGCCGCTGGTGCGCAGCGAAACCGCACCCGGCTCAGGCAAATTCATCGAACCGGTCGACCTGGCCGCCGTGGCACGCCATGTTGGCGCAACCACGCGCCGGACCTGCGGGACCTGCCATTACTACGGCGGCGGTGGCGACGGCGTGAAGCACGGCGATCTCGATTCGTCGCTCAATGCGCCGTCGCGTGAGCTGGACGTGCACATGGCCGCCGAGGGTCTCGATTTCACCTGTTCGACGTGCCACGTTGCCGAGGAGCACCGGATCGCCGGCAGTCGCATCAACGTTACTGCCAGCGACCCGCACGGCGCAGTCACTCGAGGTGAGCGCAGCGAGCGCAACCGTTCGACCTGTCAGTCCTGCCATGGTGACAAGCCGCACCAGGGAAACCTGCTGCACGCCGGGCGCCTTAATGACCACACCAGCGTGCTTGCCTGCCAGAGCTGTCATATCCCGGCCTTCGCCCGCGGCGGCGTGCCTACCAAAATGGCCTGGGACTGGTCCAGCGCCGGAAGAATGGACGCCAACGGCAAGCCATTCCAGACGCGCAACGAGCGCGGTCAGGTTCTTTACGACAGCAGAAAGGGCAGTTTCGTACTCGGCGAGGATGTAGTGCCCGACTATGTCTGGTTCGACGGTCGGGTTAGCTATGTGCAACCCGATACTGTAATAGACCCAAGCACCCGGGTACCGATCAATAGCTTTCACGGCACACCGGGGGCCGCTGATGCACGCATCTGGCCGGTCAAAACCTTTCACGGGCGCCAGCCTTTCGATACCGAACACCTGACATTGCTGGTGCCGCATACCGCGATCCCGAACGATACGGCGTTCTGGTACAACTTCGACTGGGCCAAGGCCCTGCAGGCTGGAGCNGACNCTTCTGGCGCNCCCTANAGTGGCAAGTTCGACTTCGTCGACACGTCGATGCTGTGGCCGATCACCCATATGGTCGCACCGAAGGAACAGGCGCTCGATTGCGCGCAGTGCCATGCCCGGCAAAGCCGGCTCGGCGCTGTTCCCGGCATCTGGCTGACTGGCAAACACCACAGCCCCCTGCTCGACCGGATCGGCTTTGGGCTGGCTGGCCTCGCCCTGCTGGGCGTCCTCATCCATGCCGCCTTGCGCGTACTCTCGCGCCGCAGAAGGAGCCACTGACATGGGCGAGCGTCTCTACCTGTTTACCCGTTTCGAGCGCTTCTGGCACTGGTCGCAAGCCACACTGATCATCACGTTGTTGTTCAGCGGCTTCGCGGTTCATGGCAGCCACGCGTTACTGGAGTTTCGCACTGCGGTTGAAATCCACGAGGTATCAGCCTGGCTGCTGATGCTGTTGTGGGTATTCGGCATCTTCTGGCATTTCACCACCGGCCAGTGGCGCCAGTACACTCCCACGCTGAACAACATCGATCGGATGCTGCGCTACTACGTCCACGGGATCTTCATCGGCGCTCCTCATCCGTACAAGATCACGGTGGAGCGCAAGCACAACCCGTTGCAGCGCCTGTCGTACCTGTTCGTCAAGGTGATGATCGGCCCGCTGCTGTGGCTGACCGGGCTGCTCTATCTCTTCTGGGGGCACGTACAGGAGCTACTCTCGCCCTGGTTCGGCTTGCAACAGGTCGCACTGCTGCACACGGCGGGCGCGTTCATGATGCTGATCTTCCTGATAGCGCATGTGTACCTGGCCACAACCGGGCGGACGCCCCTGGAACACATCAGAGCCATGCTGAGCGGTTGGGAAGAGAAGCACTGAGTGGATCAATGAGTGGATAAATACCCCCACCGGTATAAGATGACCCGAACATCTACGTCCTTTCATGTCGGAGCTTCAGATGAAATCCTCATTGATCGCCCTTTCCCTCAGCATGCTGGCTTTCGCGGTCCAGGCAGTAGAACTCGAAGTCACCCCGCAAGACGCCTACGCCCGCGCCCAACAGGAGGATGCAAAGGTCCTCTTCATCGACGTCCGCGACCCGGTGGAGATCATGTTCGTCGGCTTCACCGATGCCGTGGACACCAACATTCCGTATCTGCTCGTCGATCGGGACGCCTGGAATGACGAGCGCGGTGCGTTCCAGACCAACCGTAATCCGAAGTTCCTCGAGCAGATCCAGGCCGAACTGGACAAGCGTGGGCTGGGCGCCGACACCGAAATCATCACCATGTGCCGCTCGGGCAGCGAGCGTGGCAAACCCAGTGCGGATTTCCTGCGTGAGAACGGTTTTCCCAATGCGCGGTATGTCGTCGATGGATTTCAGGGCGCGGCGATAAAGGAAGGACCGCAGGCAGGTTTTCGCCTACAGAACGGCTGGCAGAACGCCGGCCTGCCGTGGAGCCCGAAGATGAATCCGGAAAAGATCTACCGCACCGATCGCAAGTAAAACCCTCGCGTAGCGCGGCACCTCGGCGATGAACATCGGTAACGCACACCGCCGATCGGCCATCAGCCAAAAACGGTCACCGTTTGCCGGCTCAGCGCGACCAACTCTCCGGTTGGCGTCCACAACGCCGCGGCGCAGTGGCCGTAGCCGTCACGGGCATGCTCGATAACTGCGCGGTACATGCACCAGTCGTGGCTGTCGAGTCAGGCAACGGCTGGATGAATTCGATGGTCCAGGTCAGTGAACTGCCGGGCGCGAAGCTCTTCAGATGCGGCAACACGGCAGGCGGCCAGGCATCGACCAGCGCCAGCAGGTGCGCTTCAGTCATCGGCTCGCGGGGTACATCACCACGCTGGCGCACCCAGCCGCCCATTTCGCGGGACGCGTTGCCGGAAAATGGCAGCCCGCCGATGCCCCAGCGCATGGCCAGGTAGCGGGTAAATTCCGGCGTTACGCCTGCTACGTAAGGCAGTTCCTGGCAGGCTTCGACCGGTGGCATGGCTGGCGCCGGCTCGGCCGCTACATCCACGACGGAACTGCGCGCTGCGCCGAAGCTGCCCTGAACTATGGTGACCACCTGCCCGTCCTGCATCACCCGGCCAAGCATCTGGCTCACGGCCTTGCCTTCTCGCAGTACCTCGGCCTCGAAGCTCGCCGGCGTGTCCAGCGCCAGCGGCCCGACGAAGGTGATCGCCAGCGAACGCAGCGGTCTGCCGTCGGGCACCTTGGCGCGCATGCTTTCGAAGACCAGCGCGGCGACCAGTCCGCCGAAACCGGCACGCCCCTGTCCCCAGCTGGCCGGTACCACCACACTGCCGGGGTTGTCACGCACCGCCTGCAATAGCTCGCAAAGCTCCATATCCACCTCGTTATCGTTCGTTATGCGAGCGATGTTAAAGGGGCGCCGGTGAGGGTGCGAGCCTGCCTGGCAGAAGCGGCCGCATGAAATGCCGAATCATCCATGCCGGCAATGGACGTCAGCCACGTTGCGCCGGCGCAGCGGGACGCCAGGGCAGCGCCCGGCGCAGCTGGCTCAAGGCGCGTGACAGGTCGTCAGTCGCATCAGTTTGCTGGGCGTAGCGCTGCGCCTCGTAGAGGCTGACGAACGCAAGAATGGCCGGCGCCTGTTCGGGTAGCATCGCTGCGGCGCGCTGGGCGAAACTACGGGCACCCTCGCCTTTGTGGCGGCGCGCGCCATGACGTGCCAGAAGTCGTTCGAAGCGCCGGAACAGGCGCTGCTGAGCGTCCGTTTCGCGCCGCCAGGGCTTGAACAGCAGCAGCGCGAGCACGCCGGTCAGCACACCCAGCAGCGCCACCAGGCCAAGACCGAGCGTCTGCCCGTCCAGCTTGCCGAACCAGCGCTGCAGCATCTGCGACTGCTGCTCGTCCTGATAGTTGAGTACCCAGCGCTGCCAACCGTAATTGAGGCTGTCCCAGCGCAGGCGCAGCGCGTTCATCCAGCCGATGTCACGGTAGCGCAGCAGTGACATCGGTTCGTCGGCGAGAAAGCTCTGCTCACGGGCCAGCGCCTGCTCCAGGCCCTGCTCCACCCGCTCGGGCGCGACCTGGAAGGTCGGGTCGACACTGACCCAACCGCGCTCGGCGACCCAGTATTCGACCCAGGCGTGGGCGTCGAACTGACGAACGGAGAGATAATTGCCCGCCGGGTTGACCTCACCGCCCTGATAGCCCGCCACCACCCGGGCCGGAATGCCCGCTGCGCGCAGCACGAAAGTCATGGCGCCGGCGTAGTGTGCGCAGAAACCGCTGCGCGTCTCGAACAGGAAGTCATCGACGATATCGCTCCCCACTGGCGGCGGCTCCAGGGTGTAGTGATAGGGCTGGCGGTTGAAGTGCTTCAACAGCGCATCCACCATCGCCTGCGGCTCTTGCGCAGAGCGCCTTAGCTCGGTCGCCCAGGCGCGAGTACGTGGATTGCCCTGCTCCGGCAGCTGCAATGCGCGCCCGAGGCTCGCCGGTGCGCTGGTCGCTTCGCGACGCGCGTCCAGCCATGAAGTCGCCTGATACATCAGCGGCTTGTTCACCGGCTGGCGGCGCTGGAGATGAAAATCCGCCATAAGATGCGCCTCGGCGGACGCAACCTGCGGCACATCCAGCGCGAACAGCCAGGGCTGGCCGCTGGGCTGCATGACGATGCTGTAGCTGAGCGGCTCACCAGCCGCCTGCCACTCCGGCGCCTGGGGAAGCTGCGAAGCGTAGGACTGCGACCAGCGACGACCGTCGAAGCGTTCGAAGGTCACCGCGCGCCAGTAGAGCTGGTCGCGGGGCGGAATGTCGCCGTCGAAGGTGACGCGAAAGGCCAGCTCCGCCGAACGGCCAAGACGGGCGATATCGCCGGGCGCCATGTGATCGGCCAGGCCGGTTGTGCCGCGGTCGCCGGCCTGCGGCAACGACCACAGCGGCGGCAGGCGGGGGAAGAACAGGAACAGCACCAGCATCAGCGGAATCGCCTGCAACAGCAGCGAACCGGCCAGGCGTACCGTCGGCCATGGTCGGGTGACCAGGCTACTCTGCTGCAGCCCGATCATCGCGGCCAGCAATGCGGTGACGGGCAGCAGGCTATACAGTCCGGCGATCAGGCTGTCCTCGAACAGGTAGCTGGTCACCACCGCGAAGAAGCCGAGGAAGATCAGCACCAGCGCATCGCGACGGGTGCTCATCTCCACGAGCTTGAGAATGAACGCAGCGATCAGCAGCACCACGCCGGCTTCCAGGCCGACCAGGCTGCCGCGCGAGAAATACACGCCGAAGCCGGCGCCAATCATCAGCAGCGCCTTGAGCCAGCTGCGCGGATAACGCGCACGCATGCGGAATATCTGGATCCGCCAGCTGGCGCAGCCCAACCACAGGCCGATGATCCATAGCGGCAGATGAGTGAGGTGCGGCAGGATCACCAGCACCTGCGCCACCAGCAGCCAGATCAGGCTGTTGCGCGGAATTCCCGGCTTCGCGCTCACTTCACGCCCTCCTCGCTCAGGCCATGCAGCGCCAGTGCACGCAGGCAGGCATCCCGATGAGCCTGCCCGCCATCGGGTCCGACCAGCTCACCCGGCAGGCGCAGTGCGAACGGTTGCTGCTTGTCGCTGAGGTCGACGACCCAGTGGCAGAGCCTCGACAGGCGCTGCTCGGTGTCGCCGTCCAGGGCATCGAAGTCGAGCAGCGGATCGTTGCCGAGCAGGCTGGCGAAATCCTTCACCAGCAGGCCCTGGCCACGGGAATAGGCCTTCCAGTGCAGGCGTCGGCGCGGATCGCCCGGCTGCCAGGCCCGCAGCCCCTGATAGTCGTCGACACCGGCGCCGCGCGTCAGCGTGCCCTCATCCTCGGTTTCCTGCGCCTTGCCGCCGGGCGGGCGCTCGGCAACCGATGGCTGCGGGTAGACCAGCGCCGCCAGCTCCAGATCGATCCAGCTCCAGGCCACCAGCAGGCCCAGCGGAAAACGGCTCTCGACCCGCACACGCCCCGGTCGCAGCCAGCCGCGGCGTTGCGTCGGCAGGCTCAATTCGACTTCGACGGCGCCGCCCGCCGGCACATCGACCAGGCGCAAGCCGCTGGCCGGCCAGCCGAGCGCCACCGCCTGATAGGCGCGACCGGGACTTTCCAGACGCACCCGCAGCAGCGCCTGCTCACCGACGAATGCAGCGGTGGTTCCGCCCGCCTGCAGGACCAGGCCGGCAAGATTGCGCCAGGTATGCAGGATGGTGACGAGATACAACGACCCGAGCAGAAAGGTCAGGCCGTAGGCCAGGCTGTTCTGGTAGTTGATCGCGGTCAGCAGCATCAGCAGCAGCGCCACCAGGAACGCCAGCCCGACCGCGGTGGGCATGATGAAGATGCGCCGCTGGTTCAGGCGCACGCTGGAAGCGGGCGGGATGCGCCGTAGCAGCCAGCGGTCACGAAAGCGCGGCAACAGCCTCACGATGGTTGCCCGCCATCATGCGCGGATGTCGCTGTCACAGCGCAGGCACTTCGCGCAGCAACCACTGCACCAGCGCGCCGCCGCCGTGACCGGTGGCATCCGCGCGCTCGCGCAGGCGATGACCGACCACGGTTGGCAACACTGCCTGCACGTCTTCCGGGATCACGTAATCGCGACCGTCGAGAAACGCCCAGGCACGTGCAGCCGCAAGCAGGGCCAGGCTGCCACGCGGCGACAGTCCCCAGGCGAATTGCGGCTGCGTGCGGGTGGCCTCCACCAGTCGCAGCACGTAATCGACCAGCGCATCGCTGACCCGCACGTTGCCCACTGCGTCCTGAATGGCACGTAGTTCGTCGTGTTCCAGCAGCGGTTCGAGGCGGGTCAGCAGATCGCGTCGCGACTCGCCCAACAGCAGCGCCTTTTCCGCTGCCTTGGCCGGATAGCCCAGGGAAACGCGCATGAGAAAGCGGTCCAGCTGCGATTCCGGCAACGCAAAGGTGCCGCCTGAACTGACCGGGTTCTGTGTGGCGATGACGAAGAATGGGTCAGGTAACGGGCGCGTCGCCCCCTCGATGGTGACCTGCCCCTCCTCCATGGCTTCAAGCAGCGCGCTCTGGCTCTTCGGCGTGGCGCGGTTGATCTCGTCGGCCAGCACCAGCTCGGCGAAGATCGGACCCGGGTGGAAGACGAACTGTCCGCTGTCCTTGTCGAACACCGAGGTGCCGAGAATGTCGCCGGGCAGCAGATCGGAGGTGAACTGGATGCGCTGGAACTCCAGTCCCAGCACCTTGGCCAGNGTATGGCTCAGGGTGGTCTTGCCCATGCCCGGCATGTCTTCGACCAGCAGATGACCTCGGGCCAAGAGACAGGCAAGGGCCAGTCGAACCTGGGCTTCCTTGCCGAGCAATACTTCGTTGACTGCTCGCAGGCAGGCGTCCAATCGGGTGCGCATAGACTCTCCTTCGTTCGTCGCCCTGATGCTACTGGTCAGCTGCGGCCAGGCAAAGCGAAGGAAATGCCCGGTGACGAGTTTGTGATCCTGGCACCGTTGCAGCACTCACGCCGCTGCGCCTGTTTCCAGACGATGGAAAGCAGCTGCAGACATTGCTTGTGAGATGACGGCCGCGGGAAAGCGGTAAGCGAGCCGGAAGGCTCGAAGGCAATTGCCGGCCCGTGCGCTAGCGAACGGACCGGCAACTGAAGGCGCCGGCTCAGCGACCGGCGCGGGATTCGCGAAGGTAGAAGCGCGCCTTCTGCGCTTTCTGCGTGCAACCGCGGAAGGCTTCGAACTGCTGCTGCGTCTTGGCGCCGGTCAGCAAGGCCATGGCCTTGGAGTAGCTGACCGTACCGGCGAAGCCTTCGGCTTCCGCCAGGCTCTGCTCCTTCCACGCCGCATTCAGCTCCGCGGCGCAGCTGTCACGGTATGCCGTCTTGCCAGCACAACCGGCCAGCAACAGAACCAGCAAAGGCAAAGATAGCCAGGTTTTCATCGCATGATCCCTCGTATGCCATTCAGGAGTTAAGGCGCAGCTCGCGCCTGACGGTGCCGCAAATACTCGACCACGGACGGCTGGTCGCCAGCGAACTCGATACGCTCGGCCTTGCTCTCGCGCTGATAGGCGTACATGGGGTCGTAGTACTCACCCAGCAGCGCCTCAATCCAGGCGCGATGCAGGTCGACAGAGCCACTACGCGCCTGTTCCGCCAGCGCTTGATCCATCAGCAATGCCAGGCGCTGGTAACGCTCGCCGCCGAGTCGCTTGCTGATATTGACCAGACTTTGCTGCAGACGCTCGGCGAATGCAGCGAAACCGTTCTCGCCCTGCTCGGCGATGAATTCAGCGCACAGGTCGATCACGTAGTCCTTGAGAATCCGCTCGACGCGCCCTTCCAGGCTGTCCTCCAGCCAGACCAGCGGAAATTCCTGCATGCCGTTGAACAGCGGCAATGGAATCGAGCAACGCCCGACCAGACGCGCCTCGTCCTCGACAACGAACGTCTCGATGCCCGCTGCACGCATCTTCAGCAGCCGGATCGCCAGGGCGTTCTCGAAATCGATCTGCGCCGGCTGTGGTGTCGCGCGCTTGCCGAAGCTGGAGCCACGGTGATTGGCCAGGCCTTCCAGGTCCAGGCTGTTATCCAGCTGCGCCAGCACTTCGGTCTTGCCGGTACCGGTCATCCCGCCCACCAGCACGAAACCGCACTGCTCGACAGCCTGATCAATGGTATCCAGCAAGAAATGGCGCATCGCCTTGTAGCCGCCGACGACCCGCGGGTACTCGATGCCCATCTCGTCCTTCAGCCATTGCTGGACGATCTTCGAACGCAAACCACCACGGAAGCAGTACAGGTAGCCGTTCGGATGAGCCCGGGCGAAATCGGCCCAGGCCTGAAGCCGCTCCGCCTTGGTCTTGCCGGACACCAGCTGATGGCCCAGCTCGATGGCGGCTTTCTGGCCGTGCTGCTTGTAGCAGGTGCCGACCTTCTGCCGCTCGATGTCGCTCATCAGCGGCAGGTTGACCACGCCGGGAAACGCGCCCTTGTCGAATTCCACCGGCGCACGGGCATCCATCATCGGGGTGTCGTTGAGGAACAACGCGCGAAAATCTTCGGTATCGCTGCGCATCAACGCACCTCTACTGCATGGCTGCGCGCGTCCACCAGCTGGCCGATCGGCTCCAGGGCGAGGCCGAGCTCGGCGCAAACGGCGAGGAATTCAGCTTCGCCTTCCGGCGCCACGGCGACCAGCAAGCCACCACTGGTTTGCGGGTCACAGAGCAGCTGCTTGTGGCGTTCGTCGAGCGTGCCGATGCGCTCACCGTAGCTGTCGAAATTGCGCTGGGTCCCGCCGGGCACGCACCCTTGCTCCAAGTAGTACTCGATGCCCGATAGCCGCGGCACGCGGTCGTAGTCGATCTCAGCAGTCAGGCCGCTGCCGTCGGCCATTTCCACCAGATGGCCGAGCAGGCCGAAGCCGGTGACGTCGGTCATGGCACGAACCCCCTCGAGCTTGCCGAAACG
>JGI25317J35169_1001766_pt1 | contig 11165 bp, 10 predicted proteins | sample AutmiccommunBRH5_FD_35169 | JGI IMG/M metagenome (IMG submission 35169) | reverse complement strand
GTCGGTTCCGGCAGCACGCACAAGCTGTTCCGCCAGTGTGCCCTGGCAATCCTCAACACCGGCACGCGCATCGATAACGCCAAGACCATCCTCGAAGCCTACGAGGACTTCGAGGTGCGCATCCTGCAGCAGGATCGCGGCGTACGCCTCGAGCTGTTCAACGCGCCGGCCGACGCCTTCGTCGATGGCGAGATGATCGCCAGCACCCGCGAAATGCTCTTCAGCGCGCTGCGCGACATCGTCTATACCGAGAGCGAACTGAGCAGCGCCCGCATCGACCTGAGCACCTCCCAGGGCATCACCGACTACGTCTTCCATCTGCTGCGCAACGCCCGCACGCTGCGCCCGGGTGTCGAGCCGAGCATGGTGGTGTGCTGGGGCGGACACTCGATCAGCACCGAGGAATACAAGTACAGCAAGCGCGTCGGCCATGAGCTGGGCCTGCGCAGCCTGGACGTCTGCACCGGCTGCGGGCCGGGCGTGATGAAGGGACCGATGAAGGGCGCCACCATCGCCCATGCCAAGCAGCGCCGCAACGGCAGCCGCTACCTGGGACTGACCGAGCCGGGCATCATCGCCGCCGAGGCACCGAACCCGATCGTCAACGAGCTGGTGATCCTGCCGGACATCGAGAAACGTCTGGAAGCCTTCGTTCGCGTCGGTCACGGCATCATCATCTTCCCCGGCGGCGTCGGCACGGCCGAGGAGTTCCTCTACCTGCTCGGCATCCTGCTGCACCCGGCCAATCGTGAAGTGCCCTTCCCGGTCATTCTCACTGGGCCTAGCGATGCGGCGGACTATCTGCAGCAGCTGCACGATTTCGTCGGCGCGACCCTTGGCGAGGAAGCCCAGAAGCGCTACCAGATCGTCTTCAACGACCCTACCGAAGTGGCCCGGCAGATGACCGAGGGCCTGCGCGAAGTACGACGGTTCCGCCGCGAGCGCAACGATGCCTTCCACTTCAACTGGCTGCTGAAGATCGAGGAAGGTTTCCAGCGACCCTTCGATCCGACCCACGAGGCCATGGCCAGCCTGCCGCTGCGCCGCGACCTGCCGCCCCACGAGCTGGCCGCCAACCTGCGCCGCGCGTTTTCCGGCATCGTCGCCGGCAACGTCAAGGACAAGGGCATCCGCCGCATCGAGCAATACGGCCGTTACGAGATCCACGGCGACACGGCGATCATGCAACCGCTGGACAAGCTGCTGCAGGCCTTCGTCGAGCAGCACCGCATGAAACTGCCCGGCGGCGTGCCCTACACCCCGTGCTACCGCGTGGTCAGCTGAAGCTGCCGAAAGGCCGGGCGGCAACCGCCCGGCCTTTGTTCATCCGCGATGCGGCTGCGGCGCGGCCCTGAACACCAGTGCCAACCCCAGCAGAATCGCCCCCATTCCCAGCAAGCCGGTGCGCGACAGCTGATTGCCGAGGAACAGGTAATCCATCCCCACGGTCACCACCGGCACCAGGTAGAACAGACTGGTGACGTTCACCAGATTGCCGGTCTGGATCATGCGGTACAGCAGCAGCTGCGCCGCCACCGAGATCACCAGACCCAGCCACAGCACCGGAATGATGAAGCCCGTCACCGCTTCCAGGCGGATCGGCTGGAACGGCACGAACGCCAGGCACAGCAGCAGGCTGACCCCGTACTGGGTCGGCAGCACCTCCACCGGGCTCTGGCGAACGCGCTGCTGCAGGATCGCGCCCACTGTCATGCACAGCAGCGCGCCGAGGGCGAAGAGCATCCCGGCGAGCGAGAAACGTGCCAGCACCAGACTCTGGAATACCACCGCGGCCAACCCGGCCAGTGCCACCAGTAATCCCAGCAGACGCAGCGGCGAGAAGCGTCGTTCGAGGAGCAACAGGGTGAGAATCGGCTGCACGCCAAGCAGCGTCGCGATCACACCCGGCGTCACGCCATGGGCCATGGCTGGAAATAGCAGATCGAATAACAGCCGATCATCAGCAGCCCGGTCGCCGCCGTCTGCCAAGCAGCGCCAAGCGCTGGCCGCCAGCGCCTACGGTAGAGGCTGATAAGCAGAACTGCAGTCAGCGCGAGAGCAAAGCGCACGATCAGCAGGGCGAAGGGGGTAGCGTGGTCCAGTCCCCAGCGGGTGAAGATGGCCGCACTGCCCCACAGCAATACGAACACAGTCATGACGCCATAGGACGTCCACAACGATTTGTTGAAAGTCATCAGTGATTACCTGTCGAAGCGAAACAGGCTCCAGCGAACGCCGAAAGCGTGCGCGCACCGACCCGGAAGGATCGGAAGCGAAAACCGGAGCTGCGAAATGTGGGCGGATCAGCCCAGCGCAACCGCCTGTGGAGGTGGTGGCGCGATTGCCAGATCGGCAACGACAGAGGGAGGTGGAGCGATTGCGCACAGCCGGGCCGCGCCGAGATCGGCTGGCTTCATGGGTAACAGGCTGTGAGCAGTGGAAGACATTGGGTCAACGGCCGGACGGCGGTATGGAGAACGAAAACTAGCAGAGCCAGGCCCGCCGGGTAAAGCGAGCCTGACGAGCGTCACGGCAGGCGAAATCAGCGCAAGCCGTTTAGCCGCACTTGGAGTTGCCGCAGTTCAGGCAGGTGGCGCAGCCGTCCATCTGCACCACGGCCTGGGTATTGCACTTGTTGCACAGCTGCGCGCCGGCCGGGAAACCCTCGCCCGGCTCGACCGCCACCGCGCCCTGGCTGGCTTCGTAGGCGGCGCGCTTCTCGGCCAGGTACTTGAGCTGGGTTTCGTCCAGCGCATGACCTTCGAGCATGCCGATGGCGATCAGATGGCGCTCCAGCACCGCACCGATCTCGGCCACGATCGACGGCATGTAGACGCCGCCCTTCTTCAGGTAGCCGCCGCGCGGATCGAACACCGCCTTCAGCTCCTCGACGAGGAAGGTGCAGTCGCCACCCTTGCGGAACACCGCAGACATGATGCGGGTCAGCGCCACGATCCACTGGAAGTGGTCCATGTTCTTCGAATTGATGAATATCTCGAACGGCCGGCGCTGCTCGTGCGGGGTGCCGGCGTTGAGCACGATGTCGTTCACGGTGACGTACAGCGCGTGTTCGAACAGCGGCGACTTGATCTTGTAGGTCATGCCGATCAGGGTTTCCGGACGCTGCAGGCTCTCGTCCATTTCCACCACATTGACGGCCTTGCTCGCCTTGTTATCGGTACTGGCGGCAGCGGCCGCGGGGCGTTCGAGGGCCTCGTCGACGACCTTGAAGCCCTTGATGCGCTGGGTGATCTTTACGGTCATTGTGCAGATTCTCCTGCCGGGCGCAGCGATGGCCCGGCGCTTATACGATTGGCAGTCCGGTTCAGTACTTGCCGTAATAGCCTTCTTTGAGGGCGTCGAACAGGTTGGCGGCGGTGTTCACCTCGCCGTCGTACTCGACCTCCTGGTTGCCCTTGAGCTCGACCACGCTGCCGTCCTCCAGAGTGAAGCGGTACAGGGTCTTTTCCAGATCGGCTTCCTTGACCAGCACGCCCTGGAAGGCCGCCGGATTGAAGCGGAAGGTGGTGCAGCCCTTGAGGCCCTGGCGCCAGGCGTAGCGGTAGATGTCCTTGAACGCCTCGAACGGATAATCGGTCGGCACGTTGGCGGTCTTGGAGATCGACGAATCGACCCAGCGCTGCGCGGCGGCCTGGATATCCACGTGCTGGGTCGGGCTGACGTCATCGGCGGTGATGAAGTAGTCCGGCAGCTTCTCGCCCGGCTCGTCGGAGCCCGGCTTGGCGCGCTCGTTGATCAACGTGCGATAGGCCAGCAGCTCGTAGCTGAACACCTCGATCTTCTCCTTGGCCTTGCGGCCCGGACGGATCAGGTTGCGCGAGTAGTGATGGGCGAAGCTCGGCTCGATGCCGTTGGAGGCGTTGTTGGCCAGGCTCAGGCTGATGGTGCCGGTAGGCGCGATCGAGCTGTGGTGGGTGAAGCGCGCGCCCTGCTCGGCCAGCGCCTCGATCAGCTCGGGCGCGTACTCGGCGATTTTCTGCATGTAACGCGAATACTTGGCGTGCAGCACGCGACCGGCAATCTGGTCGCCGACCTTGTAACCGTCCTTGGCCATCTCCGGACGCTTGCGCAGCATTTCGGCGGTGACTTCGAAGGTCTGGCTCAGCAACGGTGCCGGCCCCTTCTCCTTGGACAGCTCCAGCGCCTGCTCCCAGCCGACCAGCGCCATCTCGCGGGCGACTTCCTCGGTAAACACGCAGGCTTCCGGGCTGCCATAGCGCAGCTTGAGCAGTGTCAGGGTCGAGCCGAGACCGAGGAAACCCATACCATGGCGGCGCTTGCTTTCGATCTCGTGGCGCTGCTGCTCCAGCGGCAGGCCGTTGATCTCGACGACGTTATCGAGCATGCGGGTGAAGACACGCACCACCTCGCGGTACTTGTCCCAGTCGAAGCGCGCGTCCGCACCGAACGGGTCGATGACGAAGTTGGTCAGGTTGATCGAGCCCAGTAGACACGACCCGTACGGCGGCAGCGGCTGCTCACCACAGGGGTTGGTCGCACGGATCGCTTCGCACCACCAGTTGTTGTTCAGCTGGTTGACGCGGTCGATGAGGATGAAGCCCGGCTCGGCGTAGTCATAGGTGGAGACCATGATCATGTCCCACAGATGCCGAGCCTTGACCCGCCCGTAGATCTTGCAGGCAACCAGCCCATCGTCGCGCACGATATAGCCGTCATGCACAGGCCATTCGCGCCAGAGCACATGTTCGGCGTCCGCCAGATCGAGCTCGGCGGCTTCCTTGGCATGCACAGGGAAGATCAGCGGCCACTCGCCGTCGACCTCCACCGCCTGCATGAATTCATCGGTGATCAACAGACTGAGGTTGAACTGGCGCAGTCGGCCGTCTTCGCGCTTGGCGCGGATGAACTCGCGCACATCCGGATGGCCGACATCAAAGGTGCCCATTTGCGCGCCGCGGCGGCCGCCGGCCGAACTCACGGTGAAGCACATCTTGTCGAAGATATCCATGAACGACAGCGGGCCGCTGGTGTGCGCACCGGCACCCGAGACGAAGGAGCCGCGCGGCGCAGGGTGCTGAACTCGTAGCCGATGCCGCAGCCGGCCTTGAGCGTCAGGCCCGCCTCGTGGACCTTGCCGAGAATGTCGTCCATCGAGTCGGTGATCGAACCCGAGACAGTGCAGTTGATGGTCGAGGTAGCCGGCTTGTAATCCTGCGCGCCGGCGTTGGAGATGATCCGTCCGGCCGGGATGGCGCCGTTGCGCAGCGCCCAGAGGAAACGCTCGTGCCAGTGCTCGCGCTGCTTGGCCGGCTCGACGTCAGCCAGGGCGCGGGCGACGCGCTGCCAGGTGGCGTCGACGCTGTCATCGATCGGCGTGCCGTCCTTGCTGGTCAGACGGTATTTCTGTGCCCAGATATCTTCGGAAGCCGCCTGCAGGGCGATGCTGGAAGTGCTCTTGCTGTCTGCCGCGATGGGCCCGTCCGTCTTCGCCATGCGCTGCGCATCCTCGTGCCGAAAGTGGGAGAAAAGAAAGCTCGCACGATAGGCGAATTCGACAGGCGCCGTACATGATGCATATCAAACTAGGCAACGCGAACGACGACTGGTGTCAGGCACCGACACCAAGCGTTCGCCAGAAACGAAAAAACCCGCCGAGAGGCGGGTTCTTTCTTCAAGGGCCGATCAATTACTTGATCTTGGCTTCCTTGTAGATCACGTGCTTGCGTACGACCGGATCGAATTTCTTGATTTCGATCTTGTCGGGGGTGGTGCGCTTGTTCTTGTCGGTGGTGTAGAAGTGGCCGGTACCGGCGCTGGACACCAAACGGATCAGGTCACGCATGATTGCTCTCCTTAAACCTTTTCGCCGCGGGCGCGCAGCTCGGACAGAACGACGTCAATGCCGCGCTTGTCGATGATGCGCATGCCTTTGGCACTCAGGCGCAGACGGACGAAGCGGTTCTCCGACTCGACCCAGAAGCGATGNTGCTGCAGGTTCGGCAGGAAACGACGACGGGTTTTGTTCATTGCGTGGGAAACGTTGTTCCCGGTTACCGGACCCTTACCGGTAACTTGACAGACTCTCGACATGCCTCAGCCCTCTAAAACCACATGCCCAACCCGGCATGGGTTGGCCGCTTGAATTCACTTGTCAGTTCGGCGCTCAGCGCCACGTTTCATGGGGGTCTTACCGGCCACGTTGCGAACGNAGATACCGGGCCCCTAGAAAAGAGCGCTGCTTTATATCAGAAACCCCCTAGGGCAACAAGCGCGGATTGAAATTTCCGCCCGACTGCCGTGCCTTCGAGAGTTGCTGCTCGATGCCGACCGGGGCCCGAGCACTGCAGCCCGTTCGTCAGCTCACCACCTATATATAGGTGGCAATCAACCCGCGCTACCCCGCGCCTCGTCGCGCAGCTGCCGACGCAGCAACTTGCCCACGGCTGTCTTCGGCAGCTCGTCGCGCAGCTCGAGATAGCTCGGCATCTTGTAGCCGGTGAGGTACTGCCGGCAATGCTCGAGCAACGCCTGCTCGTCGGCCGCATCGTCCTTGAGGCTGACGAAGACCTTCACTGCCTCACCCTTGCGCGCATCCGGTACGCCGACCGCCACGCATTCACGCACGGATGGATGCTGCATCAGCACATCCTCGATCTCGTTGGGAAAGACGTTGAAGCCGGAGACCAGGATCATGTCCTTCTTGCGATCGACGATCTTCACGAAGCCGGCGGCATCCAGCAAGGCGATGTCGCCGGTCTTCAGCCATCCCTCGGGCGTGAGCACCTTGGCCGTCTCGTCCGGTCGCTGCCAGTAGCCCTGCATCACCTGCGGGCCGCGCAGCCATAGCTCCCCCGGCATTTCCGGCGCTACGTCGTTGCCCTCGTCATCCACGGTGCGCAGCTCGGTTTCGATCAGCGCCTGGCCGATGTAGCCCTCGCGGTAAGGGCTGAGCTGTGTACCGGTCGCCACAACAGGCGAGGCCTCGGTCAGGCCGAAACCTTCGCGGATCGGCGCCCCGGTCAGTTCCTGCCAGCGACGCCCGACTTCACTGTTGAGCGGCGCGCCGCCGGACGTCGCCCACTTCAGATNGGAGAAATCGATGCTGCGAAACTCCGGGTGATTCATCAGCCCGACGAACAGCGTNTTGATGCCGCTGAGCAGNCTGAACGGATAGCGCTGCATGGCACCGATNGTTTCGTCCAGATTGCGCCCGTCNCGGATGAATACGGTGTGCAGNCCCATGCCCACCGAACTCAGGCAGTTCGTGGCAAAGGCCATGATGTGATACAGCGGCAGCGGNGCGATGCGCACGTCCTTTTCAGGCTCCAGCAGACCCGGCTTGTCGAACAGCTCGATGGTCTGCAGCACGTTGGCTAGCAGATTGCGGTGACTGAGCATCGCGCCCTTGGACACACCGGTGGTGCCGCCGGTGTATTGCAGCAGCGCCAGCCGGTCGAGGCCTGCTTCGCGTTCCAGCGGCGGGCTTTCCGCCCCCAGCCGCAGGGCCTGCATGAAGCGCTGCGTTCCCGCCTCGCTGCCTTCGTAGACAGGCGCCTGCAGATCCTCGACGCTGGTGAGCATTACGTGCTCCAGCTCGGTGTCCGCCTGCACCGCGCGTACCAGCGGCAGCAGCCGATCGAGCACAAGGATCGCCCTGGCGCCGGAATCGCGGAACTGATGGCGGGCTTCGGCGGCCGTGTACTGCGGATTGGTATTGACGATCACCAGCCCGGCCTTGAGTGCGCCAAACACGGCGATGGGATATTGCAACGAATTGGGCAACTGCAGCGCCAGCCGGTCACCGGGTTGCAGCCCGGCGTGATGCCGCAGGTAGCGCGCGAACGCGTCGGCAAGACTGCCCAGCTCGGCGTAGGTGAGCTGGTCGTCGCCACAGGAAAATGCCGCGCGCTGCGGATGCTTCGCGCAGGCCTGAGCCAGCAGGTCATGGACGTTCTGGTAGCCGCCACGGGCGAGTTCGGTAGCCACGTAGCCTTGCACGGAAGCGGACATCGACATTCTCCAAAATGAATTATTGTTTTACTGTGCGAAACTGGATGTCGAATCCGATAGTAGTAGATCGCTTTTTCCGTCGCAATGATCGCCAATGGCCGCACTGCCCGGCGTCGGGCGATCTGCTATCGTTCGCCACCGCTGCCCACTAGCCAGACAGACCGAGACCATGAGCGACGACATCGAAGACACCGGCACACCCAAGGATCGCAAGTTCGTCGAGGCCCTCGCCCGCGGGCTGGACGTGCTGCGTGCCTTCACCCATGGCTCGGTGGTGATGGGTAATCAGGACATCGCACGCATCACCGGGCTGCCAAAGCCCACCGTGTCGCGCATGACCTACACGCTGACCAAGCTCGGCTACCTCAGCTATTCGCAGCAGCTGGAGAAGTACCAACTCGATTCCGGTGTGCTGGCGCTCGGCTACGCCTACGTTTCCAACCTGCGCGTGCGCCAGCTGGCCAAGCCGTACATGGACGAGTTCGCCCGCCGCACCAACACCACCGTGGGCCTGACCTGCCGCGACCGGCTGTCGATGATCTACGTGGAAAACTGCCGCCCGGCCGAGGTCACCACCCTGCGCATGGACGCCGGCGTGCGTCTGCCGCTGGCCACCACCGCCGCTGGCCGCGCCTTTCTCGCCGCCACCCCGGAGAAGGAACGCGAGCATCTGATGGCCGCTCTGGCCAGCAAGTACGGTGATGGCTGGGCCGCCATCGAGGCTTCGCTGCACGCCTCGTTCGAGGAGTTCGCGCAGCACGGCTTCTGCCTGTCGCTCGGCGACTGGGACCGCAACGTGATGGCCGCCGGTGTGCCACTGCACCTGGCCGACGGCAGCATCATGGCGCTCACCTGCGGCGCGCCGTCATTCCAGCTCAGCGAGGAAACCCTGAAGAACTCGCTGGCCCACCAGCTGGAAATGCTCGCTCGGGATATCGAAAGCCTCGGCGTCTGATCGTCAGGCCCTGACGCTGGCCCAGGCGATGTCCGCGAGCAGCTCGCGGCAGTCGGCCAGCGCGGTGCGGGAACGTCCCGCCAGCCAGTTACGCGCCATGTCATGGCAGGGCCCGATCACCACCGCGAGAAAGCAGTCGCCGGGCATCCGCCGAAAGGCTCCGCTTTCCCGATGGCGCCGCAGAATCGCTCCGACCCGCTCACCGTGGGCGCGATTGACCTCGCGCAGCCGTTCGCCCATCTCCCCGGCCTCGACCCGCCCGCGGTTGTGCAGAACGAAGCGCGCCCAATCCGGGTTCGCCACCACCCAGTCGATGTAGCTGGTGACGAACAGCCGGACGCAGGCCTCGGCATCCAGCGTCTCGATCAGCCCGGCTTCCAGCAGCGCGGCGTACTCTCCGATGCCTTCCAGATACAGCGCGGCGATGATCCGCTCGCGATTGCCGAAGTGGTGATAGAGGCTGCCGATGCTGGCGCCGGAGCGATCACGAATCATCTCGATGGTGGTCGCCTCCACGCCGAACTCGGTGAAACAGGCGAGTGCGGCCTGAAGGATTTCCTGCTTGCGGCTACTACGGGCCATCCGGCCTCCAGTCTGACTAGAATATTTTTCTAGAATTATCTTCTACCCTTCGTATACTGCACCGATCGCAGCAATCGCAGAAGCGCGGAGAACAACAAGATGGCGACGATACAGGTTGAAGAACGCTCCATCGACAACGGCAACGGCCATGCCCTGTCCAGCTACTGGTATCAGCCGAGCAGCCTGCCATGCGGCGTCGTGCTGATCGCGCCGGCGATGGGCGTGCCGCAGCGCTTCTACACCGACTTCGCCAACTGGCTGGCCGGCCAAGGCTACTTGGCGGTGACCTTCGATTACCTGGGCATGGGCCGCTCGCGGCGGGTGCCGCTCCGCCAGTTGAACGTCGACATCCTCGACTGGGCGCGCCACGACTGCAGCGCGGTGCTCGCCGCGGCGGCCGAGGTTGCCGGTGAGCTGCCGCTGTACTGGATCGGCCACAGTGTCGGCGCGCAGATCCTGCCGCTGGTCAAAGGCCATGACCGCCTGACCCGCATCGTCACCATTGCCGCCGGCAGCGGCTACTGGCGCGAGAACAGCCCGCAGATCCGCAACAAGGCCTGGCTGCTCTGGCATGGNCTGGCGCCCGTGCTGACCGCCGTGGCCGGCTACTTCCCGGGCGGTCGNATCGGNGCGGTCGGCGACCTGCCCGCNGGNGTGATTCGCCAGTGGCGGCGCTGGTGCCTGCATCCGGACTACCTGNTCGGTGTTGAAGGCGAGCCCGTGCGCCAGGCCTTCGCGGCGGTGCGCACNCCCCTGACCTCGCTGTCCTTCAGCGACGACGAAATGATGTCGGCGCGCAACACCGAATCCCTGCATGGCTTCTACAGCTCNGCACCGAAAACCATGCAGCGCATCGCGCCCGCGGAAATCGGCGCCACGCGGATCGGNCACTTCGGCTTCTTCCGTCGCAGTTTCGCCGACAATCTCTGGACGCCACGCTTGTTGCCAGAACTGATGCCGGGCCAACAACAAACGGTGGCGTGACTCTCAAGGCATTAGTTTCGCAGAGCGGAACATAGCCAGCATATTTCGAAACATATGCGAGGGTTATTCACCTTGCCGGATGGCTGATCTCCGACAAAAGTGAGGATGGGCTGGTTACAGCCCTCTTCGCCAATGGAGCCTTGCCATGCACAACAACAATAACGGCTACCCCTCGAGCACCCGCGCCTGGATGACGGTCGCGATCCTGATGCTCGCCTACGTGCTGTCCTTCGTCGACCGGCAGATTCTCAACCTGCTGGTCGAACCGATCCGCCGCGACCTGGACATCACCGACACCCACATGAGCCTGCTGATGGGCTTCTCGTTCGCGGTGTTCTACACCATCTGCGGCGTGCCCATCGGACGCCTGGCCGACCGCAAGAGCCGCCGCGGCATCATCGCCATCGGTGTGCTGGTGTGGAGCCTGATGACCGCGCTGTGCGGCACAGCGCGGACCTTCTGGCAGTTCCTCGTGTTCCGCATTGGCGTCGGGGTCGGCGAGGCGGCGCTATCGCCCTCGGCCTACTCGCTGATCGCCGACAGCTTCCCGCCCAAGCTGCGCGGCACCGCCATGAGCGTCTATTCGATGGGCATCTACATCGGCTCAGGCCTGGCCTTTCTGCTCGGCGGGCTGGTGGTCAAGTTCGCCTCG